>Ga0075432_10000190_pt1 | contig 15848 bp, 15 predicted proteins | sample RhiMethybrSRZTD1_FD_72781 | JGI IMG/M metagenome (GOLD analysis project Ga0075432, IMG submission 72781) | Populus rhizosphere microbial communities from Tennessee, USA - Rhizosphere MetaG P. TD hybrid SRZTD1 | ecosystem: Host-associated > Plants > Roots > Rhizosphere > Soil | place: USA... | reverse complement strand
CCTTATCGCTTTGGCTGTTTTGGCCGCATCCGGTGCCGCAATGGCCCAATCTTCCGTAACCCTGTACGGCGTTGCTGACGTCTGGCTCGGTAGTAGCAAGGTCGAAGTTGGCGGCGTTGGCATCCGTCAAAATGTGGTTGACACCTCCGGCGTCAACGGATCCCGTTGGGGCTTAAAAGGCGCTGAAGATCTGGGCGGTGGCATGAAAGCCATCTTCACGCTCGAAAGCGGCTTTAGCCTGGACACGGGCGCTTCTGCTCAAGGCGGCCTGCTGTTTGGCCGTCAAGCCTTCGTGGGCCTCCAGAGCGACTTCGGTACTGTGTCCTTAGGTCGTCAGTATGGTGCCTATGAAGATCTGCACTCTGTGGTCGATAACAACTACTCTGCGTTCACCTTCGAAGCCAATGCTGGCGTTGCTGCTAACGGCATCCCAGATTACACCGTCCGTGTCAACAACTCTGTTGCTTACACGTCGCCAGTTTTCAGCGGCTTCAGCGGCAAAGTCCTCTACGGTTTTGGTGAAAACAAGAACACGCCGGTGGTGGGTAATTCGTCAACCAACATTGCCAGCTTGCACCTGAAGTACGCTAACGGCCCGCTGCTGGTGGGTTACGCTTATCAGGAAGAAAAGCAGACTTTGGGTGACAAGAACAAGTACAACCTGATTGGTGGTACTTACGACTTCGGCGTTGTCAAGTTATTGGGTAGCTACCACCAAATCAAGAACAACACGACCAAGGACAAGGAATACCAGGTCGGTGTGGTTGTTCCGATTGGTGCTGCCGCCATTTCCGCAGGCTATGCCCACTCCAAGAGTGACGTGGGATCTGTTAGTAACACTGGCAAAGGCGCCTCCATCCTGGCTACCTACAACCTGTCCAAGCGCACCAGCCTATACGCTGCTGCTTTGAACACCAAGGCCCATGTACTCAATGCAGTGGCTGAGACCCAGACTACGAAATACGGCTTGGGGATTCGCCACTTCTTCTGATTTTTCAGCTAACGCGAGCGAGTGGTTAGTTCCGGCAATACAGTTACGTAATGTCGGATCATGACCATGTTTCATTTGCGTCGATTTCCGAATTTGCAGGTCAGATCAAGGGCGACACTGAGCGCTCACGCAAATTGCTGCAAATCCTGGGCATCAAGCCGCAGTGACATCCACCCCAAAAGAGGACAACATGGAACTCAAAGTAACCACCAGCGAAATTCCGCAGCGCATCGCCGATGTGGGGCCTGGTGGTCGCGCGAACCATCGCCATGCTGATCAATGATGCACTGGATGGCTATTACCGGGGTGAGCGCTACCGCGTCAGCCCGGCCCTGCGCCGGTGTGTCTGGCAGGAGGACGCATGATCAACCACAAAATCGACATCGCGCAGAACTTGCATGCGGAGATCGGTGACGACGGTTTAGCTGAGTTAGTATTTGGCCCCGAGGGCGGCATGCCCACCTTGGATGCCCAAGGCCATGCCGCGCTCGGGGCAGTCTGGGCGCGACTGGCGGCCGAGTCCGGGGTGCGCTGCATCCTTGTGCGCAGTGTCGGTAAGGACTTTTGCGCTGGCGACACACTCGACCTCGTGCAGGGCATGCTGGTCAGCGAACCGCACGCCTGCGCGTGATGCGTGAAGGCCGCGCCATCGTGCAGGGCATGATCGACTGCGATTTGCCTATCGTTACAGCCATCAACGGCGCGGCGGTATCCAACAAGGGACGCAATAACCGAGTGCTGATGAGCTTCCAGTACGGGTTCTAATAGTTCGAGAGTACGCGGGGCCAGTCGCTGAATCCGCAGCGCCGGTCCCGAATCGAGTTTTCCGACGGCAGCTCGCGGGCCGCCGTCTTCTTCGCTCGCGGCAAACCTCAGGCCGTGGCGCGCTGCAGCTTGCTGAAGTCCTGTGACTTGTAGTGGCGCTGCAGGGCGCTCAGGTGGGCCTCCATCTCGCGCACGGCCGCGTCCTCGTCGCGGGCGCGAAGATGGCGCAGCAGGCGCTTGCGCGACAGGATCACCTTGGCGTTGGAAGTGGGTGTCAGCACCTTGAGGAGCTGGCTTTGCATCTCGATCAGCGCGTCAACAAGAATTACCAGCACCGGGTTCTTCGCCGCCCGCGCGAGCAGGGCATTAAAAGCCAGATTGATCTCGACCCGTTGCGTGACGTCTTCGCTCTCGATCAGCCCTTCACTCGCGGCGACGTTTTGCTCCAGGGCCTCGAGATCGGCCTCGGTGGCCCGCTGGCAAGCCAGACGCGTGACCTCCACGCCGATGATGCGGCGCGCTTCACTGAGGTCTTCCGGCTTGATGACCTTCATCCGGAAGAGGTCGGAGAAACCCGAGACGACTACGTCGCCCTGCCCCTCACGAACGAAGGCCCCCCCGGTCGCTCCCTTGCGAAACTCCAGGAGGCCCGTTACCTCCAGCGACCTGAGCGCCTCGCGAACCGTGTTGCGGCTCAGGCTGAACTGCTCGGCCAGTTCGCGCTCCGAAGGCAAGCGGTCGCCAGGTTTCAGAGCGCCTTTGCTGAGCTGCTCGCGAATCTGCATCGCCACCTCCTCGAAGGCCCTGCGGGTCTGCACTGGGCTGTAGGCGAAAGGTGATCGTTGCTTTATCTCGTCCATAGGGTACTTCCAAATGTGGTTTGCCCATGCATTTTAAGACAATGGTTAATCCATTGCGCCAATATGAGTATACGGCCTGCGATGGGCTCTCACCCAGAGCAGACTCGAAAAAATACCTTGAAAAACTTGACAAGCGACGTTTCCTCGCGCATTATTATCAAAGGTTCATCCAATGAACCAAATAAACCCGGGTTTTTTCGGAACGGCTATCCGGCGTTTCGCAAGGCCGCTAACCAGGCAAACACAACATGGCAACTTCGAATGCAGATCCCGTCCGCCGCCCGCTCGACGGCATCACCGTGATCGAGACCTCCAGCTTCCTGACCGGGCCGTTCGCCTCCCTGATGCTGGCCGACCTGGGTGCCGACGTGATCAAGGTCGAGCCGCCCGGCGGTGACGGCTTTCGCAAGTTCGGTCACAACAAGGGCGGCTTCGGTGCATCGTGGACCAATGCGAACCGCAGCAAGCGCAGCATCGTCATCGACTTGAAGACCACCGCAGGCGTGCGCCGACTCAAGCGCCTGGTGCAACGCGCAGACGTGCTGATCGAGAACTGGCGCCCGCGCGTGTCGGCCTCGCTCGGGCTGGGGCATGAGGTACTGCGGCAACTCAATCCGCGACTGATCCGCCTGTCGATCACCGGTTTCGGCGACACCGGGCCGCTGGCCGACGCACCGGCGTTCGACTCGCTGATCCAGGGGCGCACCGGCATCGTGGCCGCCGAAGGCCGCAACGCCGGCCAGCCTGCGGTCACGCCGTTCAACATGGTCGACAAGGTCACCGGGGCTTTCGGGGCACAGGCCGTCATCGCCGCCCTGTATGAGCGCGAAAAGACCGGCGAAGGCGCACACGTCAAACTGCCGATGCTCGACGTCATGGGCTACTTCAACTTTCCTGACATGTTCCAGCACCGCACCTTCGAGGGCGACACTAGCGGCTGGAAGCCGCCCCAGTCGCAAGTGCTCGAAACCAGCGACGGCCATGTCGTCATTTCGCCCGCCAACGGCGCCCAGATGTCGAAGACTCTGAATGCCGTTGAACGCCCGGAGTGGAAGGACGACTTCAAGCGCATGCCGGACCCGGTGCTGATGGCCGAGGAGTTCTTCCGCCGGGTGGGCGCGGTGGTCAAGGAACGCCCCACCGCCTTCTGGCTGCAGCGCTTCGCGGAGATGGACGTGCCCGCGGCGCCGGTGTTCGACCTGGACGGATTCCTCAATGACGAACAGGTCGCGAACAACCGCATCTACACCCACGTCGAGTCGCCGGTCGGCCCGATTCGCGCAGCGCGCTATCCAGCGAGCTTCGATGATCGCCTGATGGTACCCCGCTTCGGCCCGCCCGCCATCGGCGAGCACGATGCCCTGATCGAACCCGTCGATGAGACGGGCGCCGAAGTGGATCGGACATGAGCCGGCACGTGCGAGCCGCTGTTGCTTACCGCCAGCATTCGCCGCTGGTGGTCGAGAACGCCATCCTGGCCGATCCCGGCCCGCGCGAAGTTGTGGTCGAAATGAAGGCCGCCGGGATCTGCCATTCCGACCTGAGCTTCATCAACGGCGAGCGCGAGTGGCATGACTATCCACTGGTGCTGGGCCATGAGGGCGCCGGCGTCGTCATCGAATGCGGGGCCGAGGTCACTTCAGTCAAACCGGGTGACCATGTGATTCCGGTCGGCATTCCGGAGTGCGGCGTGTGCCCAGCCTGCCTGAGTAGCAAGACCAACCTGTGCGACGAATACTATCCGGCAGATCTGGGACGGCCATTTCGTGTCGGGACGCAATCTCTGCGTGGTTTTTGCGACCTTGGCACCTTTGCCGACAAGATCGTGGTGCGTGACATTCAGGTCGCCAAAATCCGTCCCGATGCGCCGCTGGACGTGGTGTGTTGCCTAGGCTGTGCTGGCGCTACTGGCCTGGGTGCCGCGCTGTTCACGGCGCGGGTCGAGAGGGGCAGCAGTGTGGTGGTGTTTGGCCTAGGCGGCATCGGATTGAACGTCGTCGAGGGAGCCCGGCTGGCCGGTGCCCGCATGATTATTGGCGTCGATACCAACCCCACCAAAGAAACCAGAGCTCGTGCTGCTGGCGCAACCCATTTTGTCAATCCGCAGACCTTACGTGACGATCTGGTAGGGCATCTGAGAGAGCTCACTGGGGCGGGTGCTGACTACAGTTTTGAGTGCGTGGGAAATCCAGCTTTGTTGCGCCAGGCGGTCGAGTGCACTCGGCGTGGCTGGGGCACCACTGTGATGATTGGTGTTCCCGCGGGCGGCGCTGACATTTCGGTGCGCCCGCGCGCCATTTTGGAGGGGCGCAAGTTGATGGGCTCCTATCTGGGAAACATCAAGACCCGAACCCAGCTCCCAGAACTTGTCGACTGGTTTATGGAGGGAAAAATCTCCCTGGACAGCCTCATCACGCACAGCGTCGGTCTGGATGACATCAACGAAGGATTTCGTTTGTTGGCCCATGGCGAATCCCTGCGAACCGTGGTCAACTTTTCGTCCACAGGTAAAGAAGCTGAAAGCCGAACAGCGCAGCCCATTTAACTTTTCAAATTTCATTTTTCCAAATTTCATTTTTATCTGGAGACCACTATGAACAGTCCTACCACCAACGCACCTGCATTTCCAATGAATCGGTGTCCCTTCTCTCCACCGGCCGAATACGCCGAAATCCGTGCCAGTAACCAAATCTCAAAAGTCACGATGCCCGATGGCACACTGGCTTGGCTCTTCACCAAGCACGAGGATGTGCGCGCCGTGCTGGGCGACAACCGGTTCTCGACCAAGCCGTCAAATCCCGGTTATCCATTTATTTCACCGGCGCGCGCGTCCTTGCTCATTAACGAAAATCCGCCAGCGCTGATCCGCATGGATCCGCCCGAGCACACCAAGTTTCGTCGCATGCTGACCAAGGAGTTCATGTTCGCGCATGTGGAGACTATGCGCCCCTCGATCCAGAAAACCGTCAACGAATTGCTGGACGCGATCGAGGCCAAGGGAAAGCCTTTCGATCTGGTCCAGGACCTCGCGCTTGCGCTGCCCACCACCATCATCGCCAATCTGCTGGGCGTTCCCTACGAGGACCGTGATTTTTTTCAGGAGCGCAGCCAGGCCAAATTGGACATGTCCGCAGATCCGTCAGTGCCGATCCAGGCAACCAAGGAGATGCGCGAGTATCTGGATCGGCTCATCACGGAAAAGATAGAAAATCCGGGTAACCGCAGCGACCTGATCAGCCGGCTCATCACGAGCCAGCTGGTTCCAGGCCACATGACGCGTGAGGAGGCGCTGTCGATGATTGAGTTGCTGTTGATGGGCGGTCATGAAACCACCGCCAACATGATCGCGCTGGGAACGCTGTCTCTGCTGATGCATCCGGACCAGAAAGACGAGCTGGTCGCCGACCCCTCACTCGTCAATAACGCAGTCGAAGAGATGCTGCGCTTCCACACCATCAACCACTTCAACGGACCTCGCGTCGCGCTGGAGGACGTGGTTGTAGGCGGGCAACTGGTTAAGAAGGGTGAAGGTGTCCTGGCCCTCATCGCCGCCGCCAATCGCGACCCAGCCGCGTTCCCTGAACCCGATAATTTCGACATCCACCGCAAGGCCGTACACCATCTGGCGTTTAGCTACGGCGTACACCAATGCATAGGGCAACCACTGGCGCGTGCCGAACTGCAAATCGTCTTCTCAACCCTGTTCCAACGTCTGCCTACGCTGGCCTTGACAGTTCCGGTCGAGCAGCTTGAGTTCCGTTTTGACGGCTTCGTCTATGGTGTCAAGTCGCTGCCCGTGACCTTTACCCCTAGAGCCAAGAAGTTTTTTACCATCGACGCGTCCAAGTGCGTTGGCGGGGGCATGTGTGTCATGGCGGCGCCCAAAGTATTTGCGCAAAACGAAGACGACGGCTTGGTCGTCGTGCTGGACGACAACCCGCCGCCCGAGCAACACGAAGCCGTGCGGGAAGCGGCACGCCTGTGCCCGGCAATCGTCATCAAGATCCACGAGTGAACTATTGCCATGAGCCACAGGGCCGCCATGGGCCACGAAGGGGCCCCTGCGGGTCCTCGGCGAATACTGCAACGCGTAGCGCGGAGGCTACTTTATGAGCGACCCCGGAATAGTCATCGTCGGAACGGGCCAGGCAGCGTACCAGCTCGCCTCATCACTGCGCGGGGAGGGATATGCGGGCCCAATCTGCCTCGTTGGCGAAGAGCCACACCTGCCGTACCAGCGACCGCCCCTTTCAAAATCGTTTCTGAACAGCGACTGTGAAGCTGCATCCCTCACTTTTCAGGGCGAGGCGTATTACGCCAAACACGGGGTTGAACTGGTCCGCAGAACGCGGGTCACGCGCATTGACCGCAGCGGACATTTTGTCGAAACACATGACGGCGCGCGCCTGCCCTATTCGCACCTGGTGTTGGCAACCGGTGCCCGCAATCGCCAGTTGCCGTACGCAAGCCCTGGTTCGCAGGGAGTCTTCAGTCTGCGCACTCTGGACGATGCACGCGGTCTGCGGGAGTGTCTTGGCAACATTCGCAAGGCCGTGGTGATCGGCGCGGGTTTTCTCGGGCTGGAGTTCGCGGCGGTCGCAGCGGGCAAAGGCGTGGCCGTGACCGTGGTCGAGGCCACAGCGACGCTGATGAGCCGGGTTGTATCCGCCCCGGTCGGGTCTGCCTTTCAGCAACATTTAGAGTCGCTCGGCGTGCAGTTTTACCTTGGCACCATGGTCAATGCCATCCAGCGGGAAAACGAGCGCATCACGGGCGTGGAAATGTCCGATGGGCGCGTGGCTGAGGGCGAGATCGTCGTGGTGAGTATCGGCGTGCTTCCGAACGCCGAATTGGCGATCGAGGCCGGTCTCGCAACCGGCAATGGCATCCTCGTGAACCAGCACCTGAGCACTGACGATCCTTGCATCTCAGCGATTGGGGACTGCGCTTCATTTCCTTCGCGGTTCACCCACGCACCCTGCCGCCTCGAATCGATACAGAACGCGGTCGACCAAGCCCGCTGCTTGGCGCGCAGGCTCGCCGGACGCGATGAGCCCTACGACGCCGTACCCTGGTTCTGGAGTGACCAGGGCGGACTCAAACTGCAGATCGCCGGTTTGTCCGGCGCTGTCGACGAAGTGGTACTCCGGGGCGACGCTGGTGCGCGCCGTTTTTCGGCCTACTGCTTCAGCGCCGGGCGGCTGGTGTGCGTCGAGTCCGTCGGCTGTCCCGCCGACCACATGGCGGCACGCAAGTTGTTGGGCGCAGCCACTCCCGTCACACCGGCACAGGTGCGCGATAAAAGCATCGACCTGAAAAGCCTGCTCCCTCAACCCGCTGTGGCGGTCTAGATTGAAAGTTCCTCCTATGTACCCACTTCACCCTGGCTTGGGCGCCACGGCGGCGCAATTCGTTCGCGGCGAGCATCGCCTCCTGATTGGCGGCCGCTGGCTTGCCGCCGCGTCCGGCAAAACTTTCGAAGTGCAGGACCCCGGCACTGGCGCGGTCATCGCCCGGGTTGCCGAAGGTGATGCCGCGGATATCGATCTGGCCGTAAAGGCAGCGCGGCGCGCGTTCGAATCCGGCGACTGGTCCAGGATGAAACCGACCGACCGCACCCGGCTATTGCTGCGCCTGGCCGACTTGATCGAACAACACGGCGACGAACTGGCCGAGCTGGAAGTGATCGATAACGGCAAACCGCTCGCGGGCGCCAAGCGTGGCATCAGCGGTACAGCGGACATGGTGCGCTACATGGCCGGCTGGGCGACCAAGCTCAATGGCGAAACGGTGCAGGTATCGGTACCGGGCGATTGGCACGCCTACACGCTGCGCGAGCCAGTCGGCGTGGTCGGTCAGATCATTCCATGGAACTATCCATTGTCCATGGCGGTATGGAAACTCGCTCCCGCGTTGGCGGTCGGCTGTACGGTGGTACTCAAACCCGCGGAGCAGACGCCGTTGAATGCGCTGCGTCTGGGACAACTGATCCAGGAAGCCGGTTTCCCCGATGGCGTGGTCAACATCGTGACCGGCTTCGGCGCGGGAGCGGGCGCAGCGCTGGCGGCACACCACGACGTGAACAAGGTCGCCTTTACTGGTTCGACGGCCACCGGAAAACGCATCGTGCAGGCCGCGCTGGGCAATCTAAAAAAGGTCACGCTGGAGCTGGGCGGGAAGTCGCCGGTATTCGTGTTTCCCGACGCCGACCTGGAACAGGCCGCTGCGGGTGCTGCCAGCGCCATTTTCCTCAACAGCGGGCAAGTCTGTTCGGCGGGCTCGCGCCTGTATGTACACAAGCAGGTCTTCGACCGGGTCGTGGCCGACGTGGCGTCGCATGGCGACCGCCTGCAGCTGGGGCATGGACTGGACCCGGCCAGCCAGCTCGGGCCGCTGATCTCAAAGGTGCAGATGGACCGCGTGAAAGCCTTCATAGCCAGCGGCCATACCGACGGTGCCGAGCAGGTATCGGCGCGCCGCACAACGCCGGACTCAGGCGGATTTTTTGTGGCCCCGACCGTACTGGCCAATACACGGGCTGACATGTCCGTGGTACGCGAGGAAATCTTTGGCCCGGTGCTCTGCGCGATGCCTTTCGACGACGCGGATATCGACCGGCTTGCCGCCACCGCCAACGACTCCGAGTTCGGCCTGTTTGCCAGCCTCTGGACCCGCGACCTGCGGCTCGCCCACAAGCTGGCCAAACGTATCAAGGCTGGTTCTGTTTCGGTCAACGCACACATGGTCAACGAGCCTGCGCTTCCCTTTGGTGGGTTCAAACAATCAGGATGGGGACGGGAGCGCGGGCGCGAAGCGCTGGAGCTTTATTGCGAGCTCAAGAGCGTCGCCATCAATCTCGGTGCCTGAACGGCACCCACGGAGTACTAGAGCGTGGCAGATTACGACTACATCATCGTCGGCGGCGGCTCAGCTGGGTCGATCATGGCCCACCGCCTGTCCAGCGACCCCCAAAACCGCGTGTTGTTGTGCGAAGCCGGCAAGGACATTCCCGAAGGCAGCATCCCCGCCGCGATTCTGGACAGCTACCCCGGCACGGCCTATCTGGATCCGAGTTTTCTGTGGCCCGGCCTGAAAGTCTCCACGGTACCGCAAGCCGCGGGCGCGCAAGCCGCGGGGCCGTTGCGCAAGTATGAGCAGGCGCGCATCATGGGAGGCGGCTCGTCAATCAACGGCCAGTTCCTCAACCGCGGCGGCCCGCACGACTACGACGAGTGGGCAACACGGGGCGCCGACGGCTGGAACTGGGACTCGGTACTTCCGTTCTTCAGAAAGATCGAACGCGATCTGGACTTTGACGGTCCGCTGCATGGCCGCGAAGGGCGTATCCCGGTGCGCCGCATCTTCCCCGAGGCCTGGCCGAAACACGCGCTGGCGATCGCCGAGGCACTCAAGCAGTCAGGCTACAAGTACCTGCCGGACCAGAACGGCGTATTTGAGGACGGTTACTTCCCGATCGCGATGTCGAACGAGAACGAACAACGTGTTTCGGCTTCGATGGCTTATCTTGATGCAGCAACGCGCAAACGCGGCAATTTGACGATATGGCCCGAGACCGAAGTCGCGAAGCTGCTGTTCGACGGAACCCGCTGCACCGGTGTCGAAGCCCATGGACCTTCCGGGGTCCGCCGGGTGACCGCGCGCGAGGTCATCCTGTGCGCCGGGGCGCTCAGTTCGCCCGCCGTGTTGATGCGTTCGGGCGTCGGGCCAGCGGCCCAGCTCCAGAGCCACGGAATCGACGTGGTGATCGACCTGCCGGGTGTCGGCCAGCATCTGATGGAACATCCCTCCATTGCCCTGGCCTCTTTCATCCGCAAAGGGGCGCGCGTCAACAACAACACGCGCCGGCACATCCTGCTGGGATGGCGTTATTCGTCCGGGCTTGCACAAGCTCCCGCTGGCGACATGTTCGTTTCCATGGTCACCAAAACTTCGTGGCATGCGGTGGGTGAACGTATCGGCACCATGTTGTCGTATGTCAACAAGCCCTACTCTGAATCGGGCCAAGTGCGCCTGTCTGGGGCCGACTGGCGGGTACCACCACGCGTCGACTTCAACCTGCTGTCGGACGAGCGCGACATGCTGCGGCTGATGGACAGTTTCCGCCGCATGGCGGCTTTGCAGGCCATGGACGCTGTGCGCGAGGTGACCGACGAGCCGTTCCCGGCGAGCTACAGCGAGAAGGTCCGCCAGGTTGCCATGCTGAGCCGCCGCAACAAACTGTTGACCGATGTGTTGGCCGCGATGCTGGACGGTCCAGTGCCCTTGCGCAAAATCCTGATGCGCCATGTCGTGGCCGGTGGCCCGACACTGGCGGATCTGCTGGCCGATGACACGGCGCTTCGAAAGTTCGTTCGCGGTGCATCGGTGGGCGTCTGGCATCCGGGTTGTACCTGCCGCATGGGGGCCGACAACGATCCAACGGCGGTGACCAACGCCTGGGGTCGGGTCCGGGGCGCGCAGGGTCTTCGTGTCGTCGACGCGTCGATCTTCCCGACCCTGCCCAGCGGCAACATTAATTTCCCAACAATGATGGTTGCCGAGCGGATCGCCGACGGCATGGTCTCGGCAGCGCAACGCTGAGTGCGGGCTTGGGATTCTTAGATGTTTTACGTAACCCTAGATTCCTTGACTCAATTGCAACAAATTTCATTCAGTCAAGGAATCTAGCCACCCCATTGGGCCGAAGCGCTCTCCTAGCAGAGCCCAGGCGAGCAGAGCGGTCAGGATGGGAATGATATTGCCGATGAAGCTGGTCGCCCCGGCCGTCACGGTGGTCTACTCGATGTTGATGCACACGCTATTCAGCGCGAAGCCGAACAGACCGCAGAGCACGAAGCGCGCGAGATGCGGCAAGCTTGGCACTTTCGGGTGCGAACAGAGAAGCCAGGCGAGCACGACGAACGCAGCCAGACTCACCCTGAGCGTTGCTAGCGGGATCGGTCGAATCTCCACCAAAGAGAAGGTGACAAGGGGAAACGAGGTCGCCCACGAAAAAACCGAGAGGCCAATCGCAGCATAACTTGTTCCAAGAGAACTGCCTTCCGGCGAGGTGAACCAGCACGTCGCAACCGCTCGCGGCGGCGACGACCGCAGCAGTATTGGAGATGTCGCCGCAGCGTCACTCGATCTGCCCGGCGAGCTCGGTGCCGGCGCATTCGGCCAACACTTGCCGGTTTTCGTGAACATCAAAAACCCTCAACTCGTGGCCGGCGCGCGCCAGCCGGCGCGTGATCCAAGCGCCCATGAAGCCGCCACCACCTGTAATCAGTACACGCATCGTAGGTGGCCTATTTCTTGACACCGAGTCGCACGGCGTCGCGTACCACCGCCTCGCCGGCGCGCAGGCCGAAGGTCGCGGCCTTGGCCAGCCCGCCGACGTAGCCCGAGGCCGGGCCGCCTTCGAGCCCGCCGGTGGCCGAGCCTGCGGCATACAGGCCGGGGATGGGGTGATCGTGCGTGTCGAGCACGCGGCCATGCGCATCGATCGCGATGCCGCCCATCGTGTAGGTGATGCCGGCACAGAGGCGGATCGCGAGGAAGGGCGCGGTCCGGATCGGTTGTGGCCCGCGCGTCAATGTGCCGGCCTTTCCGGTGCGTGGCGGAGCCAGGCGCGACCCCGTTCCGCGTTCGACCGCTTCGTTGTAAATGGCGACCGTCTGCTCGAGCCGCACGGCCGGCATGTCGAGTTGAAGCGCCAGGCCTTCCAGCGTGTCCGAACGATAGATCTTGACCCCGCGCTCGACCATCGTCGGGTTCGGCGGCAGCAGGAAATCGCGGCCCGGGCCTGACCACACGGCTTCGTCCATCACGACGAACGAAGACAGCGGATCGTCCAGCGCCGCGATCGCATTCGCGAGCGCGACACCGCCCAGGCCTTCGTCAGTGAAGCGCAGCCCCTTGCCGTTCACGACCATTGCGGCCGACGCGACGATGTCGAGGATCGGGTACGGCCACAAGGCATCGTCGGTGAGCGCTTCGCTGCATTGCACGTGGCCGTAGAACTTGTCCATGTGCACGAGCTTCGCGCCGGCCGCCTCGGCCATCAGAAGTCCGTCGCCGACGCCGGTGCCAGCGCCGCGCGTGCAAAGCGCCTCGGGGCGCGGCGACAGATGGCGGCGCACCAGCTCCGGGTTGCCCTGGAAGCCACCGTCGCAGATGACGACGCTGCGCGCCGTCACTGTGTGCGTGCGGCCGTCCGTGTCCGTCACCTCAAGCCCCGAGCATCGGCCCTCGGACATCGCCAACCGCCGCGCGCGCATGCCGCGGACCAGATGGCCGCCACGCGCCACCAGTTCCTGTTCCAGCGCTGACAGCAGGCGGTCGGCGCCCTTGTCGGGCCAGTGCTTGGCAAGCCCCGGCTCGCGCAGGCTGAACGGGATCAGCATGTGGCGCATGAACTCCAAAGAGCCGCCTTCGCCGAACACCGCGCCGTGCGCTGCCAGCCAGCGGACGGCGCGCGCGGCGTCCTGGGCCAGTGCCTGCGCGAGCGCCGGGTCGGCGAAGTTGCCGGTGGCGCTGCGGATGGCATCCAGCAGCAGCTCGGACGGCGACTCGATGTCGCGAAAGGCGACGTGGAAGACGCCTCCGGTGAAGCGCGAGTTGGCGCGGTATTTCTGCGCGGTGCCCGCCTCGAAGATCGCCACGTGCGCCCCCATTTCGGCGGCTCGATTGGCAGCGACCAGGCCGGCGAGCCCGCCGCCCACGATCGCCACGTCGGGTTCTGTCCATGCCCGCATTCAGATCACCTTCATCAGCGGGCCGGCAGGCGGCGGTGCAGCGCCCTGGCCGAGATACGACTGCTGTAGGGCTGGGTGATTGCGCAGCGAGGCACCCGGCCCTTCGGCGGTGACCTGTCCGGTGGCCATCACGTAGCCGTAGTCGGCCAGCGCCAGCGCTTCATCGGCATGCTGTTCGACCAGCAGCATGGTCAGTCCCGATTCCCGCAGCTTGCGCATCACGTCGAACAGCTGCTTGACGACCAGCGGCGCGAGGCCAATCGAAGGCTCGTCGAGCAGCAGGATCTTCGGATCGGCCATCAGCGCACGGCCCATCGCGAGCATGGACTGCTCGCCGCCGCTCAGCGTCATGGCGTGCTGCTTCTCGCGTTCCTGAAGTCGCGGGAACAGTGTGTAGACATGGTCGAGCAGCCGGCGGAAGACCGGCCCGCTGGCGCGACCCCGGCGCAGCCGCTGGAAGCCCAGGCTCAGGTTTTCCGCCACGGTCAGCGGGCCGAAGAGCTGCCGGCCTTCCGGCACCTGGATGATGCCGAGGTCGACCACCTCCGGGGCGCTGAGCTTGGTGATGTCAGCCGACTCGAACGTGATCGTTCCGCCATGCACGTCAACCAGCCGAGAAATCGAGTTCACCAGCGTGGACTTGCCGGCGCCGTTGGCGCCGAGCGCGGCCACGACCGTGCCCCGTTCCACGTTGATGGAGACCGAGCGCAGGACCTCCGAGTCGCCGTAGCCGGCGCGCAGACCTTCAACTTTAAGCATGGGCGGGTTTCCTTCCGAGATAGGCCTCGATGACCTGTTCATTGCCCTGGATATCCTGCGGTGACCCTTCGGCGATCTTTGTGCCGTGATCCAGCACGGCGATGTGGTCGCACAGGCCCATGATGAAGTCGATGTCGTGCTCCACCAACAGCACCGTCATGCCCGATGCATTGACCTTCCGAATGATCTGCGCCAGGTTATGGGTCTCTTGCTCGTTGAGGCCGGCCGCAGGCTCGTCGAGCAGCAGCAGCTTCGGCTCGCTGGCCAGCGCGCGCGCGATCTCCACCAGACGCAGCTGGCCATGCGGCAAGTGCTCGATGAGCTCGTCGGCGCGCTGCGCTAGTCCGACGAATTCCAGCAGCGATCGCGCCTCGTCGCGCAGCCGCCTCTCATGGCGGATCACGGCCGGCGCTCGCATGAGCGACGGCAGGAAGCCGTCAACCAGCTTGTGGTGGAAGCCCATCATCACGTTCTCAAGCACCGTGAGTCCGGCAAAGACGCGCACGATCTGGAAGGTGCGCGCCATGCCCAAGCCGCTGCGGCGATGCAGCGGCACACCGGTGACCGGCTGACCCTGAAAGCGAATGTTGCCCGCACTAAGGTCGAGCACGCCGGTGACCAGGTTGAACAGCGTCGATTTGCCGGCGCCGTTGGGGCCGATCAAGCCGAAGACATGGCCGGCGCTGACCTGGAAGCTCACGTCATTGACAGCGACCAGGCCGCCAAAACGCTTGGTGCCGCCATTGACCTGGAGAATGATGTCGTCAGACTTGGCCTCGGGTGCGACGCTCGGAATGTTGTAGTTCGTCATCGTGAGATCACCGGTTTGTGGTGCGGGACGGTATCGCTCTGGCTCTGGTTCGGGCCCTCGCTCATGCTGATGCGCCCACTTCGCCGAAACCGACTCCCGAGCCGCGAAGCCAGTTTTTCGAGCGCCCCGGCCAGCCCATGCGGCAGGAACAACAGGAACAGCAGCAGGCAGGCGCCGTATATCAGCGTCTCGAGTTCGCCGAACGCGGCGAGCCACTGCGGCGCGAGCACGACGACGATAGCGCCGAGCAGCGGCCCGTAACGGGTACCCAGGCCGCCGACGACGGCCACGGTCAGCATCGTCACGAGGATCGGGAACTCGCCGAAGCTCGGGTTCACCTGGCGGCTCAGCAGCGCGAAGCCCACCCCTGCCAGGCCAGCCAGCACGGCAGCGACGACGAAGATGCGCAGCTTGTACGCGGTGACGTTGACACCGAGCGACGCGGCTGCGACCTCATCCCCCTTGATAGCCGCCAGCGCGCGGCCCAGATGGGTTGCGGCGATGAAGTTCTGCAGCAGCATGACGAGCGCGGTGGTTGCCAGGATGGCGTAATACAGATCCACCCGCGTGACGATGTGCTCGCCAAACGAGAGGCTGGCAACCATCATGCCGGCGGTCCCGCCGGTGAACTCGATCCATCGGCTCGCGATGCCGGCGAACACCAGGCCGAAGCACAGTGTTGCCATCGCGAGGTAGTGGGTTCGCAGCCGCAGCAGCGGAATGCCGATCAGCAGCGCCGCCGCGGCGCAGGCCACGATGCTGGCCGGGAACGCGAGTGCGAACGGCCAGCCCGCTTTGCTCATCAGCAAGGCGAACGCGTAAGCGCCAAGGGCAAAAAAGCCTTGCTGACCCATCGAGATCTGGCCGGCAAATCCATACAGCAGGTTGAAGCCGATGCACAGGAT
>Ga0075432_10000189_pt1 | contig 15887 bp, 17 predicted proteins | sample RhiMethybrSRZTD1_FD_72781 | JGI IMG/M metagenome (GOLD analysis project Ga0075432, IMG submission 72781) | Populus rhizosphere microbial communities from Tennessee, USA - Rhizosphere MetaG P. TD hybrid SRZTD1 | ecosystem: Host-associated > Plants > Roots > Rhizosphere > Soil | place: USA... | reverse complement strand
TCGTTGGTTCGAGTCCAATCGCGCCTACCAAACAAAATCCGCTCTGCTGGGCGGTCTGGAAGGGCTCACCGAAAGGTGGGCCCTTTTTTGTTGTCTGCGATTTACCTGGCTTTTGCAAAATCCTCAAAAACGCCAACTCGGCGCCTTACTTCCAGTAAACACTGTTGCTGAACTAATACCGCCATAGCCGTCTACATTCTTCAGGGGACATCCCCTTTCGGAGAGAACGGATATGTTTAGATCTCGCTCGTTGATCGCCGCTATGACGTGTCTTGCCTTGGTGTCTGGTTCAGTGACTGCATTGGCCGACCCGGGAAACGGGAAAGGCCAGGGAGGTGGCAAGGGAAATCCACAATACAACCAGGACCATGGCAACTCTGGCCATGGCAACAAGGGGAAAGGTTCAGGGGGGGACGATTGGAGTCACGGCCCGAGCATCAACCACGGTAGCGTCCTTGGCATCGTGGGTGGTTATCGCGACTACTGGAGCCCCGGTCCCGCCTTGCCACCCGGTATTCAGAAAAACCTTGCGCGCGGTAAACCTCTGCCGCCAGGGATTGCCAAAAAACTCGACGGCCGTCTGCTCGGTCAGCTTCCCCACTACGATGGCTACGAGTGGCGGCAAGCTGGCACTGACTTGATATTGGTGGCTATCGCTACCGGGATCATCTACGAGGTGCTCAATGGTGCGTTCGATTGATGTGAGGGCGATAAATTTCAATCGCGCCCTTGCCGCATAACGGCCAGCAACATCGCGGGAAGCAGTGTGCCGGTTCGAGCACTGCACATTGCTTGCCCGCTGGTCGCCAACCTTTGAACTGTGTGGGGGGCGAGACGGTCAATTACTCCGTGCAATATCAACCTCCACGGAACCCCACCATGCTATTAAAAAACAAGAGTTTTGTTGCTGTCATGTCCTGCGTGATGATGCTTGCAGCCGCACCGTTATTGCCCGCTGAACTGTCCATCATGAGCTCCGCCTACGCGAAGGGTGGTGGCAATGGCGGTGGTGGCGGTGGTGGCAATGGCGGCGGCAATGGCGGTGGTAACGGCGGTGGTCATGGTGGTATCGGCGGTTCTGGCCATTCCGGCGGCGACAGCAGCAATGGCCGTGGTGCCGGCTTGAGTAGCGACCATATCGGCCGTGGCGCAGGTCTGAGTAGCGACCACGTCGGCCGCGGCGCAGGCTTGAGCAGCGACCACGTCGGCCGCGGCGCAGGCTTGAGCAGCGACCATGTCGGCCGCGGCGCAGGCTTGAGCAGCGACCATGTCGGCCGTGGTGCCGGCTTGAGCAGTGATCACGCTGGCAAAGCCGTCCGGGACCATGGCCTCAAAGGCAACCACTATGGTAGCGAACGTAACAGTGATCGCGGCCATGGCGCAGTCACTTCGGGCATTGCGCATTCCAGGGACACACGAGGAGTTGCCAAGGCCTCTGCCATTTCGGCAACTACTCCTGGCGATCACAACACCAAAGGGTTGAGCAGCGCTCGCACTTCGATCTCGAAACGACTGGATTAAGTCCAAGACTCTCAAAAACCGGGTATCCATCAGGAACCCGGTTTTTTTTCGCCTGCAATTTGCCCGGTGGCGAGGTGCGGGAGATCAGCCCAGCCACCTGCGTGAGCAAATCCCACACGATGGGCTACTACTGTAATGCCAATTCAACTTTGTCCTGATGGGAGTATGTCGATGCTGGCTCACTGGTTTCTGGCGGCGGTTCACCTCTTGGCCTTTGGTCTGGGTTTTTGGGCTGTACTGACCCGCGGTACGGCGTTACGTCGTCTGAGTGTCGGGGCAGGGGACGCTCGCCGTGTTTTGATTGCAGATAATCTATGGGGGATCTCTGCAGTCACTCTGCTTATCACGGGTGGGCTGCGAGCCTTTGGCGGGTACGAGAAAGGCACTGATTACTATCTTCACCAACCCCTGTTTCATCTCAAGATGACGCTCTTCGTGTTCATCCTGTTGCTTGAGATTGCACCGATGGTGACGCTGATCAAATGGCGGATTGCGCTGGGGCGCGGCGCGGCAATCGATACCGGGCGCGCAACGCTGTTTGCCCGTATCAGCCATATCGAGGCGCTGTTGCTGGTGCTGATGGTCGTGGCGGCCACGGGCATGGCGCGTGGTGTGACGTTTGGCTAACCGGGCAGGGGAGCGCTCTTTCTCGCGGCAAATCCGAAACGTCTGACAGTCATGGCAGGAGCCAGGGCAGTAGTATCGGCTCCGTGTTGCGATAGCATCGCAAAGAGAGACGGAGCGCAGAACGATGCGGCACTTGAATCTTAGCCAGCCGTTACTCGAGGCAGAATGGGCTGGCTACTGACTGCAGCAGGATTCAGGGCGTTTGCGGCTTGTCCGGGGCGGTCAGGCCAGCCTGGATGCGTTGATAAATTTCTTCGCGATGCACCGCAACGTCTTTCGGGGCGTTGATGCCAATCCTGACTTGCTGGCCGCTAACGCCCAGAATGGTGATCGTAATGTCATCACCGATGTTTATGCTTTCACCGACTTTGCGGGTGAGTATCAGCATGGTTTTCTCCTTGATTGCTTTGTAGGGCACCTGATTCGGACAGTGCTGAGGTCGGTATTAGATATAGATTAGTGCGAAGTTTCACGGTTTGGGTGCCTCTTTCTGACGCGCAGATGCTGCATTAATTCCCAAGGTGTAACTATACAGAGGCCGCCACCATCATTCTCGTTGTTTTGAGCCCATTTTGCGGCACTCCGGATGGATCCATGGATGTTAAAATCGCCGCTTTAAGCATTCGGAGGAAAGCGTTGTGCGCAAAATGGTCTTGGTAATCGCGGTACTGACGCTGGCCGGATGCGGTGAGGATAAAGGGGTTGACGCTCAAAAGCCGCAACCGGCAGTCGCCTCCGTTCCCGCGGCGGTAACGGGCCCGCAGTGGGACGTCGAAGTGCGTGGCGAGACACCCCAGGCGGTCAGTGACCTGAGCGGTTGGTTGATTGAGCACAGCTTCGTTCCCAACGTCGTGAAGGAAAATGGAAAGGTTCGTATTCTGGTCGGGCCGTTCGGTTCGCAAGCCGAGGCGCAGGCCAGGCAAGCTGAAATAACGGCGGCGCTGACCCGGGCGAAAAAGATGAACATCGAATCGCTGATCGTCGAACACCCGACGGCTCAGTAACCGTCCTTTTCGCAACGCGCAGACCCGCATGCCGGGTGATGTGCCAGGGAAGCGATCTGCGAGGTCGCTTCCCTGGTGATGCGTCGGCATAAACGTCACATCAAGTTATTTTGCGGCAATCCCAGCAGGCCGGTCAGAGTGTTGATGATCGCTTGTTGCCGGGCACGGTCTGTCTGGTGCACGGCTTCCGCGGCGGCGACATCAGCATCGCAGTGGGGGCACGTCACTTCGTGTGCATGGATGTACTGCAAGCAGCCACGACACAGCGCCAGTTGCGGTGGAATACGTCCTTCGTCAGGCGATTTCTGGCCCTGATTCGCCCAGGCCAGTTTGATCACCTGGCCGCTGTCGCTGACGCTGTTCACCTTCTCGCCGGTATCGATGCGCTCGGTAATCAGATCAAAACGGCCGACGGCGAAGGAGGTTTTTGCCGCGTCCTCGAGTTTGACGATGCGCTCGCGTAGCCCGCGTTTTTGCAGGTCCAGCGCGCGGTAATGGCAGTAGGGATTATTGCCGGGTTTGCCGAGCAGGGAATGCGAGGTCCAGGTGCAGCCGCCACGGCAGACGTCGTTGTAGTAACAGCCTCGGCAGTAGCCCCACAGGTCGTCGACCGACCGCAGGCGGCCAAAGTGCATGCCTTCGCTGTAATGCCAGATATCGTGCAGGCTCATGTTGCGTACGTTGCCGCCCGAAAACCCCACCGTGGCCAATGACGGGCAACCCTTTACCGTGCCGTCGGCTTCCAGCGCCAGCACGGTCTGGCCGGCGGCGCAGCCACTCCAGTGCACACGTTCGTCGCCGAAGCCACGCCACATGTGCTCGTAAGGGCCGTAGTAACCAATATTGTTGCCCACGTTCATCAGCAGGCCGCGATCAACCCCTTCGCGGTAGAGGCGCGCCAGCAGCGGCATCACTTCCAGCAGTTGGTAGGGTTGCAACAGCAGCTCCGGGTGGTCGACGGCATTGCCCATGGCGACCGTCAGCTGGATCTGCCAGTGAGTGGCGCCGAGGTCGATGATCAGGTCCATCAGCTCGGGCAGGTCGGGCAACGTGGCCGCGCCGATTTGTGTGTTGACGCTCACCGCAAGCCCGGACTGTTTGGCGCGTCGCAGGGTGTCCACCGCCTTGTCGAACGAGCCCGGAACATTGCGCACTGCGTCATGCAGTGGGGCCAGTCCATCCAGTGACACACCGACGCCATTGAGTCCGGCGTCCACCGCTGCCTGCATTTTCGCGGGCGTCAGGTTGCGCCCACCCGTTTGTATCGCGCAATACATGCCGTGATCGTGGATAGCCTGGATCAGTTGGGTCCAGTCCTTGCGCAAATAGGCTTCACCGCCGATCAGGGTGATTTCGCGGGTGCCGAGTGCCGCCAGGGAATCGATGACATCGAGGCACTCCCGGGTGTTCAGTTCATCGGGGCGTCGATGGCCGGCGCGTGAGCCGCAATGCAGGCATTTGAGATCGCAGGCCAGAGTGATTTCCCAGACCACATGCACCGGCACGTAGCGTTTGAGGTCGGTTTCACTGAGGTAGCGGGCAGGGCGACTGTCTGACATGGGAAATCCTTGCGCACCAACGCGTGCGCGGCACGAATCCATCGAAGTGTTCGCGCCTTCCTTGAGTCAATGGCGCGACCGGATTTACCTTTTGTTGTTGGTCAATAGCGCGGACCATGTGGGAGCGAGCCAGCCCGCTCCCACATGGGTTTGCGCTTAACTGCCTGGGGTTATCGGGCCTCCAGGCGGGCGATTTCAGCGTTCAGCTGCTCCAGAGCGCTGCGCAGGGCACCGCTGTTGGCCAATTGCTGTTCACCCTGGCTCACCACGGACTTCAGTTGCGCCAGGTCACCGCTGGTTTGCGCTTGCTGTACCGCGACGGCATAGAGCGGCACCGCATGGTGCGGATGCTCTGGGCGCTCAATCACTGGGGCCTGGCTGACAGCTGCGTGTTTCACGTAATGCCAGATACCCTGGTCCTGGTACTTGTAGTCGACATAACCGCTCGCCCAGTCGGCGCCTAAAATGCCTTTCAAGCCGAAAGTCTGGGCGATCTGGCTGAGAGGGCCGCTCGGGCTGCCCGCCAAGGTGAGGATGATGTGGTTTTCGGCCGTCGGCACCAGTTTGGCCTCGGAGTATTCACCCCATACACGGGCACGGAAGTTGAGAGGCGGATAGGTGCTTTGGAAAATGCTGGCAACCCCGCTGACTTTTTTCTTTACGGTATCTACCAGCAGGTCCAGGGTTAAAACCGGTGCGCCCAATAGGTGACTACTGACATTCAGGCGGGTATGAAATAGTCCGATTGACATGGTGCTACTCCCTTATTTGTATTCAGGACAACTCGGGCATGTTTCGTGAGCGGGTCAGCGGCGTTCCTGCCGGCTGATTTCGCCCTTGGCCGTTTCAAGCGCGCTCTGCAGTTGGGGTTGCTGATCCAGTTGTTGTTGGGCCAGGCGGGCCAGGTTTTTCATCTGGGCCAGGTCACCGCTGGCAATGGCACTTTGAATCGGTGCGGCGTACAGCGGCATGATCGGTGGATAGGCTGGAATGACCGGGCCGGGCTCCAAAGGCACTGATTTATAAGCGTTGGAGGGTACTGCCTCGACAAGATGAGCGGGAGCAGTGACCTGGACCCACCGTTCACCATTGAAGTACTCGTAATTGGCGACACCTTCTCTCCAGTCGCTACCGACCACCAGATGCAACTTGAAATTCACGATTGAGTTCGAGCCTGGGCCGCCGTTATTGCCTTGAGCGGTGATCAGGATCTTGCTGACGCCAGGGCTCATGACCGTCAGGTAGGTGTATTCGCCCCAGACATCGGAGTGCACATCCAGTGGAGGGTTAGTGGCTTGAGTAATTTCGGCAGTGCCGCTTACCGTTTGATCTGGGGTAAAAACCAGAAGATTGAGTGCCAGGTTTTGTGCGCCCGCGGCCGAAGTACCAATTCGGTAGCAGAGTGGGAACAAGCCGACAGGTTGTTGATTGGAACCAGACATAATTATTGCCTCCATTGCAATAAGGGGCGCGGAAATAGCTATTAGTGCTTTTCCAGGCGTGCGATTTCCTTAACCAACTGCTCGTAAGCAGTTTTTAGCTCTTTATTTTCTGGTGTGGATGCATCGCGTTGTTTCAACAGCGTCTTCATTTGCGGCAGGTCGCCTGCCTTGATCGCGCCTTGGATGGCCACCCCATAGGGGGGCATGCTATGGCGAGTTGAAGTGCTCATAACGATTCCTTCCGTGGTGTTTGCGGGCACTGCTGTCATCAGCAGTTTTTGCAGTTAAGCAGGCGCCGATAAATATGCAATGGGCTGTGCAAGAGTAATTTTTAATATCGTTTTATTTATCGCGGCGGGTGAGCAGTCGAGATATTTGATATTAAGATTGGCGATAAGTTAGTGCGATTCCTCATGAGTCCTTATTGTTTTTATCGCCATTGATAAAGAGTGTTGGGGCGGTCTGTAACGCCCTGGACTGAGATCATTCAAACAGCACTGACCTTGCGCCCGAACCGTTCCCGATACACCGAAGGCGGCACGCCGACCACGCTACGAAATGCCACCCGGAAACTCTCCACCGAGCGATAACCGCAGTGCTGGGCAATCTGGTCGGTGTTTTGATTCGTACTCTCCAGCAGCTCGCGGGCCCGGGCCAGGCGTTCATGCTGCAGCCACGCTTTGGGCGGCATACCGCTGGCTTCGGTGAACCGCCGCAGGAACGTGCGCTCACTCATGGCCGCCTCGCTGGCGAGGTCGCGGACCTCCAGCGGTTCATGCAGACGTTCCCGCGCCCACTGCATGACCCGCGACAGATCGCTGCGCGGCGTCGGGCTGACCGGTGACGGAATGAACTGCGCCTGGCCGCCGGTGCGTTGCGGCGACATCACCAACCGCCGGGCCACCGAGTTGGCCACCTGCGTGCCGAAATCCCGCGCGACCAGATGCAGGCAGGCATCGATGCCGGCGGCGCTGCCGGCCGAAGTGATCAACTGACCCGAATCGACATACAGCACGTCCGGATCCACCAGAATGTTCGGGAAGCGCTCGGCCAGTTCAGCGGTGTAGCGCCAATGGGTGGTGGCGCCGTGACCGTCCAGCAAACCGGTGGCCGCCAGTACGAATACCCCGGAACAGATCGACAGCAACCGCGCGCCCCGGGCATGGGCCTGGCGCAGGGCGGCGAGCAAGGGTTCGGGCACCGGCGCGCTGCGGTCGCGCCAGCCGGGGATGATGATGGTTCGGGCGCGCTCAAGCAGTTCCATCCCGCCGTCGGCCAGCACCTGAATGCCGCCCATGGCGCGCATCGGCCCTTGATCGACGGCGACGATGCGATGCTCGTACCAAGGGAAATCGAACTCTGGCCGCGCCAGGCCGAAGATCTCCACGGCAATGCCGAATTCGAAGGTACAGAGGCCGTCGTAGGCCAGAATCGCGACTAAACCTGGGGTGGGCTGCATTTGGCGGAAAATTCCCGGTGAGTGTCTTGTTCGCCACTGTAGCGGCAAGGTCGGAGCAGATAAAGTTTTCTCACACCCACTGAGACTTTGGAGTACAGCTCATGCCTAGCCTGGTTCGCGAGATTCCCGCAGCCCCGTCCGCCATCGCCCTGATGCACTTCAGCAATCGTCTGACCTTCGAAACTGATTGTTCCGACGTCTACAGCAGCCAAGAGGCCGGCGAGGTGGATTTTGTTCTGGTGGACGTGCGCGGACCGTTGGCGTTCGAACGCGGACATGTGCCAGGCGCGATCAACATCCCGGGTCGGTTGATCACAGCTGATAGCCTAGTGGCCTATCCGAAGTCCACGCTGTTTGTGGTCTATTGCGCCGGCCCTCACTGCAACGGCGCCAACAAGGCTGCGGTGAAATTGGCGGCACTGGGTTACCCGGTCAAGGAGATGATCGGCGGGGTGACCGGGTGGCTGGATGAAGGGTTTCAGTTAAGTGTCGTGGTTGCTCGCACCGCCAAGACAGTCATTGGTTGTGAATGCTGACGTTCAGATACAGGTGATCAAATGTGGCGAGGGGGCTTGCCCCCGTTGGGTCGCGAAGCGGCCCCAAACCAGTCACTGCGATCCCCAAGGATTTACGACTGCTTCGCAGCCGAACGGGGGCAAGCCCCCTCGCCACAGGATACTGTCCACCACTCATCCAGCGTCACCTGCAACCAGTCAAACACCGCTGCATAAGCGACGCTGTCCTGTGGCTCCCGGGGCAGCGGTGATTCCTCGCCAAAGTGCTCATTGAGGATCGCCACCGATTCAGCATTCCATTCCGGGTGGAACTGAAGCCCCACCCGCGTCGGGCCAACGTGATACATCTGCTGCTCACAAACCTCGCTTCTGGCCAGCAACTGCGCAGCGGGGGGCAGATCGATCGCGTCTTCATGCCACTCCAGCACCTTCAGCGTCTGGCCATCGGTAAAGGTCACGGTAGTCCAGCCGGTTTCGGTGTGAGCCATCCGCCGCACATTGCCGCCCAGGCTCAGCGCCAGCAACTGCGCCCCCAGGCAAATCGCGAACACCGCCGCGCCCTGATCCAGGCTGCCCGCCAACCACTGACGCTCTGTTTTCAGCCATGCCGGCCCGGCACCTGATTCATAAGGCCCACCCAATAGAATCAGCGGTGCCGCGCTCACCGGCGGCAACTGACCGAGGTCGGCGCGAAACACGTTCAGGGTAATGCCTCGGGACCGGGCCCATTCGGCAATGGCGCCGGGGCCTTCGGCAGGATGGTGCTGGATCAGATTCAGCGCGGGCATCACGTTTCTCTTGTGGGGGCGGTTGGTGGGTCAATGTTAGGCAAAAAATGGTTCATCGCCAGTGCGACGCTTTGATCGGATCAGTACCCGAAAACGTGTAGGTTTTGTCTGAAGCAAAGGATTGTCCTACAGTCCTTGCACCACCTCGGAGCACACTTCAAGTGCCTCGAATCCCTCGGCTTCTTTTCTATAAGTATTTGTCGCCTAAACACAATTTGCCCTCCTGTAGCCGCTCTAGACTGCCGGCCACTTCGGTCTTCACTGGCCGAAAGTTGCCAATCGAAAGCTGCCAATAAAAGCCTCCGCACACAGGAGTTATAAATGAAGAAGCGAGTGATGTTCGGTGCCCTGGCACTGTCGATGTTGTCCCTGACCGCCGTGGCCGAAGACGCCAAACCGATTCGCCTCGGGATCGAAGCCGGTTACCCGCCATTCTCGATGAAAACCCCCGACGGCAAACTCACCGGTTTCGACGTGGACATCGGTGACGCGCTGTGTGAACAGATGAAAGTGAAGTGCACTTGGGTCGAGCAAGAGTTCGATGGCCTGATCCCGGCCCTGAAGGTCAAGAAAATCGACGCGATCCTGTCGTCCATGACCATCACCGACGACCGCAAGAAGAACGTCGATTTCACCATCAAGTACTACCACACCCCGGCGCGCTTCGTGATGAAGGAAGGCACCAACGTCAAGGATCCACTGACCGAGCTCAAGGGCAAGAAAGTGGGTGTACTGCGCGCCAGTACCCACGACCGCTTCGCCACCGAAGTGCTGGTGCCGGCCGGCATCGACCTGGTGCGTTATGGTTCCCAGCAGGAAGCCAATCTGGACATGGTTGCCGGTCGCCTTGACGCGATGCTGGCCGACTCGGTCAACCTGGACGACGGTTTCCTGAAAACCGATGCCGGTAAAGGCTTCGCGTTTGTCGGCCCGACCTACGAAGACGCCAAGTACTTCGGCGGTGGTGCCGGTATCGCCGTGCGCAAGGGCGATAAAGAGCTGGCAGACAAATTCAACACTGCCATCACTGAAATTCGCGCCAACGGCAAGTACAAGCAAGTGCAGGACAAGTACTTCAACTTCGATGTTTACGGCCATTAATACGCCGTAGAGAAGTGGCCACCGTGGATGCGGTGGCCATTTTTTCACGCTGGACTTTGTGGGTGCGAGCAGGCTCGCTCCCACAAGAATGGCCTCATCGCACAGATATTCAGGAGTCCCCATGCAACGCATCGATCATTCACTGCCCTGGAGCCATCTGGGGACTGAACGCACGCTCAGCGTGTTTCGTTATGGCGCGGGTACTCGCAAGGTTTACATCCAGGCCAGCCTGCACGCGGACGAACTGCCGGGCATGCGCACCGCCTGGGAACTGAAGAAGCGTCTGGCCGAGCTCGAAGCCCAGGGGCAACTTCAGGGCATCATCGAACTGGTGCCGGTGGCCAATCCCATCGGCCTCGATCAGCACCTGCAAGGCAGCCATATGGGCCGCTTCGAATTGGGCAGCGGCAAGAACTTCAACCGCTCGTTCGTTGAACTCAGCGCACCGGTGGCTGAGTTGATCGGCGATCAATTGGGGGGTGACGCCCAGGCCAACATCGTACTGATTCGCCAGACCATGGGGCAGGTGCTCGATGGATTGCCGGCACCGCTTTCGCAATTGGAAGCCATGCACCGCTTGCTGCTGCGCCACGCCTGCGAGGCCGACATCACCCTCGACTTGCATTGCGATTTCGACGCGGCGATTCACCTGTATGCCTTGCCGCAGCATTGGCCGCAATGGCGCTCCCTGGCGGCTCGCTTGAAGGCCGGGGTGGCGTTGTTGTGTGAGGATTCCGGCGGCAGCTCTTTCGATGAGTCGTGCTCTACGCCGTGGTTGCGCCTGGCGCGGGCCTTTCCCGAGGCAGCGATCCCGCCGGCCAACCTGGCGACCACGCTGGAGCTGGGTAGCATGGGCGATACACGGGTCGATCAGGCCCAGGCCAATTGTGAGGCGATCCTGGGGTTCCTCGCTGAACAGGGTTTCATCACCGGCACCTGGCCGGCAGCGCCAAGCGAATGCTGTGAGGGCCTGCCGTTCGAAGGCACCGAGTACCTGTTTGCACCGCATCACGGGGTGGTCAGTTTCCTGCGCAATTCAGGTGAATGGGTGGAGCGGGGCGACGCGTTGTTTGAAGTAGTCGATCCATTGAGCGACCAGGCCACCACCGTGTGCGCCGGAACCAGCGGCGTGCTGTTTGCCATCGATCGCGGACGCTACACGCAACCGGGCACCTGGCAGGCGAAAGTCGCCGGACGTGAGCCGATCCGGGTCGGGAAACTGGTCAACGACTGACGTCCCGACGCGATTCAATATGTAGGCGCTGCCTTCTGCGGGGGCGCGGTGTATCAGAGGGAAACGGTGCATCGGCGGGAAGAGATGTTAGGCTCTGTCCCGAATCCTGCGCGCTGTGAAGGAAGGTTTATGTTGAAGTTTCTCGCTCTGCTCACGCTCCTGGCGTCCACCGCCGTCCACGCTGAAATCCCGCTACGCACCGATCTGCCGCTCAAGTACCTGGAGCAGGCCAACGTTGAATCCCGTAACCAGCCCTTGGTGATTTTCCTGCACGGTTATGGCAGCAACGAGCAGGACCTGTTCGGCATCAAGGATGAATTGCCGCCGCAGTACACCTACCTGTCGGTGCGGGCGCCGATGACGTTGGAAGAGGGCAGTTACCAGTGGTTTCGCAAAAAGGGCGAGGGCGCCTATAACGGCGAGACGGACGACCTGAAGACCAGCAGCCAGGTGCTGCTGGATTTCGTCGCACAAGCGGCAAAGAAATATCACACCGAAACGGACAAGGTTTTCCTGGTGGGTTTCAGCCAGGGCGCGATCATGTCCTATGAAGTCGCGTTGCGTCATCCCGAGGCGGTGGGCGGCATTGCGGCGTTGAGCGGGCGCATCCTGCCGGTGCTCAAGTCCGAACTCAAACCGGATGAAAAACGCCAGTCGCTGGCGATTTTCATCGGTCATGGCACCGCCGACAAACGCCTGCCCTACACCGACGGCACCGAGGCCGACAGCCTGTTGCAACGCCTGTCACTCAAGCCCGAGTTTCATGCCTACGAAGGTGTCGGCCACAGCATCAGCGCCACCGAGATGCAGGATTTGAGCGCCTGGTTGCAGCGCCTCAATCCCTGAGCCGGTAGGGTTTATTTGCCGGTGATGATCTGGTTCACCAGCGTTTCGTGGCCGGTTTTGTCGTTGGGACGGGAGATGACCTGAATGATGGCCATGCGAGTGCCAGAAGCGGCCATCAGCGAGGTGTCGAGGGTCATGCCGCCACCCTGGGTGGCGGTGCTGTCGATCTGTCGCAGGCCCAGCCCCGTGCCTTTCTGGGTCAGGCTTTTTTCGCTCAGCTTGTTGAAGTCCGGCAAGGCGTTGCGTTGCTCGGTGGCGAAGGCGGACACGGTGGCGTCGAGGAACTCACCGTCGTTGTCCTTGACGTTGGCGCCGCCGGGAATGGTGTTTTCGGCGGCGATCACCACGGTTTTGCTGGTCTGGTTGGTGTACATCGTGCCCGTCGCCCCAGCGGTGCCGGTGGCCGCGTCGCCGGCCGGCAGCGGATTGGCGATGAAGCCCTTGGGCAGGGTGAAGGTGAACTTGCCGCCGAGCATCGAGACCTTCTGGGTCGGCGCTTTGTCGCTGGAAGTGGCCTTGGCCGCCTGCGCATTCAAGGCCCCCAGGCTGGCAGCCGCTGTCAGCAGCAGAACAATGGCTTTTTTACTCAACAATGACATTCAAACTCTCCGTGGGATGGTCGCGCTATGACGGCGATCATCCCACGGATCGCGATTTGTAGCAGCAGCCTCGCAAGCTCGACAGCTGCTACACAAGGCGTGTGGTGATCATCGTTGCCGTTCGTTGAAACGATAGGGCGCTGGGCGCAATGCCCGTTGTTTAGTCACCAACAGCATCCCGAACGAGGCGCCTATCCCCAATGCAAATCCCATCCAGCCGAACCTCGGCAACGCCAATGCCAGCACCAGGCAAAACGCCGCGAACGAATACATCCCGGTTGCCGTGGCCCTGAGCAACGCCGCAGTAAACGCCGGACCGCGAGTCTGCTGGGAAAATACCGCCATCACACTGCCCAGCACCGGGAACACTGCAAGCAACCCGCTCCAGCGCTCGCCGACGGTGCTGGCCAGCAGCGTCACGGCCAACGTGAGCAGGGCGCCAGCCATCATGCGCAGGAGCAGTTTGTCGGATTTGGGCGCCGGGCCTGAAACGACGGGTCGCACCAAGGGAAACAGGTACGGTGCGGCCAGCAACGCGGTGGAGGCGGCGATTATTGAGAGCGCCAGCGATGGCGGGATCAGCGACAGCACAACAGCCACCGACGCCCAGACCAGCAGCGCCATCGTCAGTGCCCACGACCAGCTCAAGCGTTGTGCGACCTGGGCATACGTCACGCAGAATGCAATCATCGCGAACATGGCTGACAGCGCCGCCGTTGCCGCCTGAGCGGCGAACACATGGCCTTGCTCGATGGCGAGGAACAACAGAATCGGCCCGACCACCACCGGCAACCCCGACAGCCAGCCGGCCACGCTTGGTCCCCAGCGTTTACCGGCCAGGGAAATCAGCAACAGAAACCCCGGAATCACCAGCAGCTTGAGCATCAGCACGCACGCATCTCCATTTGTGTGTGCCGGTCACGTTAGCATTGCGGGCGATGGATTGCTTAAGGCGGTCTCTGCGCAAGCGTTGAGCGCCTACACCCGAGTGCGCGAAACGTCTAAGCTGCGCGCTCCCACCTGTTGACGGATGCTTGCGTGAAATTCAGTTTGCCCAAAGTCGGCACCGCGCCGTTTTGCCCACCGGAAGTGGCCGGCACGGTTGCCGTTGACCCTGGTGCTTCGTTCTACAAGCGCGTTCTGCGTTTTGCCGGCCCCGGTTTGCTGGTGTCCATCGGCTACATGGACCCGGGCAACTGGGCCACGGCCATCGAGGCCGGTTCGCGGTTTGGCTACAGCCTGTTGTTCGTGGTGTTGCTGGCGAGCATGGCGGGGATGGTGGTGCAGTGTTTGTGCTCGCGTCTGGGTATCGCCACCGGGCGCGACTTGGCGCAGTTGTGCCGGGAGCGCTACAGCACGCGGACCGCACGGACCCAGTGGCTGCTTGCGGAAATTTCGATTATCGCCACCGACCTCGCCGAAGTGCTCGGCTGCGCCTTGGCATTCCACTTGCTGCTGGGTTGTTCGCTGACGTTTGGCATCGCGCTCACCGCGTTCGACACGTTGCTGGTATTGGCCCTGCAAAACCGCGGTTTTCGTCGGCTGGAGGCGATCATGCTGGTGCTGGTGGGCACTATTGGCGCGTGTTTCTTCGTCGAACTGCTGCTGATCAAACCCTATTGGCCGGACGTCGCTCGCGGTTTCACACCGTCACTTTCGGTGATCGGCGATGCGGCGCCGTTGTACCTGGCCATCGGCATTCTCGGGGCCACGGTGATGCCGCATAACTTGTTCCTGCATACCTCGATCGTGCAGACGCGGATGATCGGCAAAGACCTGGCCAGCAAGCAGGACGCGGTCAAACTGGCGCGCATCGACACCATCGGCTCCCTGGCGCTGGCACTGCTGGTCAACGCGGCGATCCTGATTCTTGCTTGCGCGGCCTTCCACAAGACCGGGCACACCGACGTGGTGGACATCCAGGACGCCTATCACTTGCTCGATCCATTGGTGGGCGGGGCGTTGGCCAGCGTGTTGTTTGGTGTGGCGTTGCTGGCGTCGGGGCAGAGCTCGACCTTCACCGGCACCATCGCGGGCCAGGTAATCATGGAGGGCTACCTGAACCTGCGCTTGCCCTGCTGGCAACGGCGCTTGATCACTCGCGGGCTGGCGCTGATCCCGGCGTTTATCGGCGTGTGGCTGATGGGCGACGGGGCAATCGGCAAACTGCTGGTGTTGAGTCAGGTGGTACTCAGCCTGCAACTGCCGTTCGCGTTGTACCCGTTGATTCGCATGACCAACGATCAGACGCTCATGGGGCCGTTTGTGAATCGGCTGCCAACGCGGGTGTTGGCGTGGGGATTGTTTACGGTAATCAGTGCGGCCAACAGCTGGTTGATTTTGCAGTTTGTGGGCTGATCCCGGAGGGTGAACCTGGTGAAATTTGCCTGAGGGCCAGACATAAAGGAACCCGGTTTGTGGCGAGGGAGCTTGCTCCCGCTTGAGTGCGTAGCACTCACAAAATCTTTGGTACATCAGAGATTTTGGGGCCGCTGCGCAGCCCAACGGGACGGTGCGGCGGTCCGACAAGCTCCCTCGCCACAGGGTATCGGGTGTAGCCAGAGAGGCTTATGCCCGTTCTATGGCCAATGCCACGCCCTGACCACCACCAATGCACAGGGTGGCCAGACCTTTCTTGGCGTCACGCTTGATCATCTCGTGCAACAAGGTCACCAGCACCCGGCAACCCGATGCACCAATCGGATGACCCAGGGCAATCGCGCCACCGTTGACGTTGACCTTGCTCAGGTCCCACTCCAGGTCCTTGGCCACCGCCAGGGATTGCGCGGCGAAGGCTTCGTTGGCCTCGATTAGCTCCAGTTGATCGATGGACCAGCCGGCCTTGTCCAGGCAACGACGGGTGGCGCTGACCGGGCCGATGCCCATGATCGCCGGGTCGACGCCCGCGTTGGCGTATGCGGCGATTTTCGCCAGCACTGGCAGGCCGAGGGCTTTGGCTTTTGCGGCGCTCATCAGGATCACCGCCGCCGCACCGTCGTTCAGCGAAGAGGCGTTGCCGGCGGTCACCGAGCCGTCCTTCTTGAAGGCCGGTTTCAGCTTGCCCAGGGACTCGGCGGTGGTGCCGGCACGCGGCTGTTCATCGGTGGCGAAGGCCAGCGGATCGCCCTTGCGCTGGGGGATAAGGATCGGGGTGATTTCATCGACGAAACGCCCGGCTTCGATGGCGGCCAC
>Ga0075432_10000188_pt1 | contig 15927 bp, 14 predicted proteins | sample RhiMethybrSRZTD1_FD_72781 | JGI IMG/M metagenome (GOLD analysis project Ga0075432, IMG submission 72781) | Populus rhizosphere microbial communities from Tennessee, USA - Rhizosphere MetaG P. TD hybrid SRZTD1 | ecosystem: Host-associated > Plants > Roots > Rhizosphere > Soil | place: USA... | reverse complement strand
GCCTGGCGGGTGCTGTTCCGCTTCGTCTTCACGACCCGCGAATATGGCGCGGCCGAAGGGCTGCGCGCGGTCCTGCGCATCCCGATCTCCAACCTGATCGCGATCATCGCCGGGCGCCGGGCGCTGTTTGCCTACCTGCGCACGCTCAATGGCGTCGCGGTACGGTGGGACAAGACCGAGCACCGCGACCATCCGGCAATGCGTGTGCCGGCGCTCGCCGCCGCCGCCGGAACCAGCGCGTGATGATCAAGCCGCGGACGCGCGGCCAGCCGATCCTGGCTCTGGTGCTGATCATGGCGGGCTGGATCGGCGCGCGCGGTTATGCGTGGGAGCGCGCGATGAGCGAAGCGACCGATGGGCCGACGCTGACCGGCATGCCGGCCGCGCCGCTCGCCCAACCGCAACTGCGGACCGGCGGCGCCTCGGCCGCCGCTTCGCTGCACGTGACCATGGCGCCCGCTGCGCCCGCCAGCGCGCCTTTCCTCGCTCCGCTGCCCGATCCCGCGCCGTCGCTGCCGCTATTGCCGCCGCCGGTGCTTCCGCTGATCGCGCCGCCGCCCCAGATGGCGCCATTGGCGCCGGTTCCCCTGCCCGACATGCCTGCGGCTCCGGCCGCGCCGCAAAGCGATACGATGCGGCGGATGCAGGCAGCCGCCGGGCACCAGTCGCTGTGGATGGCGGCAACCGCGCTGATGCCGCTTTCGCTGCCGGGGCTGCGTCCATCGCCGCCTCCGGCGCCGGTCGTGCCGGCACGGCGCTGGTCGGGCGATGGCTGGGTGCTGCTGCGGCGCAATTCCGCAGGGCTGGTTACCCCCGGCCCGCTGCCGGGTACCTACGGCGCCAGCCAGGTCGGGGCGGTCATCCGCTACCGGCTCGATACGACCAGCGCCAACAAGCCCTCGGCCTATGTCCGCGGGGCAGCCGCACTGGGCTCCATCCATCAGCAAGAGGCGGCATTCGGCCTTTCGGCCCGGCCGCTCGGCGGCGTGCCGCTGGTCGCGATGGCCGAGGCGCGGGTGACGCGAAACGGTTCGGCGGTGCGGGTCCGGCCCGCCATTGCGCTGGTCACCGAGCTTCCGCCTCAGGCCCTTCCGCTTGGCTTCACCGGCGAAGCCTATGCGCAGGGCGGCTATGTCGGCGGGCGCGCCTCCACTGCCTTTATCGACGGGCTGGCGCGGGTCGAGCGGCCCGTGGCCTCTGCCGGTCATGGCTGGTCGCTCAAGGCCGGCGCCGGTGCCTGGGCCGCCGGACAGCGCGGCGCCTCGCGCGTCGATGTCGGCCCGGTTGCCAGCGTGACGGTGCGGTTGACCGATACCGCCAGCGCGCGAGTGGAGGCCGACTGGCGTTTCCGGGTGCGCGGACGGGCCAAGCCCGATTCCGGCCCCGCGCTCACCATTTCCGCCGGGTTCTAGACGCGGCGGGGTTCTCCGCAGCTTTGGCGGCAATGACGCTTCAAGTTGGGCGTGCGGGCCGCTAGGCTGCCCCCACCTGATGGACATCTACCTTCCTATCGCGGGCCTTGCGGTCAACGCCATCGTCATCGTCGCTCTTGGCGCGCTGACGGGGCTGCTGTCAGGCATGTTCGGGGTTGGCGGCGGCTTCCTCACCACGCCGCTGCTGATTTTCTATGGCGTGCCGCCCACCGTGGCCGCCGCTTCGGCCGCCAGCCAGGTGACCGGCGCCAGCGTCTCGGGGGTCTTCGCTCACACCCGGCGCGGCGGCGTGGATTACCAGATGGGCGGCGTGCTGGTGCTCGGCGGGGTAATCGGCACGGGGATCGGCGCACTGCTGTTCCGCCTGCTCACGGCGCTTGGCCAGATCGATACGGTCATCAACGTGCTCTACGTGGGCCTGCTGGGCAGCATCGGCGCATTCATGGCGCGCGATTCCATCCGCGAAATCCGCGCGCAGCGCAGCGGCATCGCCCTGCCCGCGCGCAAGCGGCGGCATCATCCGCTGGTGGCGAGCCTGCCGCTGCGCTGGCGGTTCTACCGCTCGGGCCTCTACATTTCGCCGCTGGCGCCGCTGCTGCTTGGCATGACGACCGGCGTGCTGACCATGCTGATGGGAATTGGCGGGGGGTTCGTGCTGGTCCCGGCGATGCTCTACATCCTGGGCATGAGCGCCAGCGTCGTGGTCGGCACCTCGCTGTTCCAGATCCTGTTCGTGACCATGACAACCACGATGATGCACGCGCTGACCACCAAGGCGGTCGATATCGTGCTGGCCGGGCTGCTGCTGCTCGGCTCGGTTACCGGCGCACAGGTCGGCGCCAGCCTTGCGCTGCAGGTTCGGCCAGAGCGGCTGAGGCTGGTCTTGGCCGCGATCGTGTTGATCGTGGCGCTGCGCATGGTCCTGGGGCTGACCTACCGGCCCGAGGCGATCTACACGATCACCCCGCTGTGAAGCGCCTGTTCGCCTTCTCTGCGCTGGTCCTGCTGTGCGGGGCCCGCGATCCGATCCTCGTCCCCGAAGTGTCGCAACCCGAAGTCCAGGTGCGGCAGGGCTTCACCGGCACCGAGTTGCTGCTCTACGGCGCGATCCTCAATCCCGATGGGACGCGGGCCGGGCGCGATTATGACATCGTGGTCGTGCTCAAGGGGCCGACCCGCTCGATCACGGTGCGCGAAAAGCAGAAGGTCGCCGGCATCTGGCTCAACACCCACAGCGCCCAGTTCCGCTCGGCCCCTTCGTTCTATGCCGTCGCCTCCTCAAGGCCGATCGACAAGATCGTCGACGCGCGGACTGCGGCAATCTACGAACTCGGGCTGCCGTTCCTCCAGCTTTCGCCGATCGGCACGATCGATCCCGGCGAACAGGTGCGCTTCGCTTCCGGCCTCGTTTCGATGATGGCCGATGACCAGCTTTACCGGCAGGATCCGGGCGGGGTGCGGGTCAAGGAACAGGTGCTCTATCAGGCGCGGATCGGCCTGCCCTCCAACGTCCAGACCGGCACCTACACCGCCGAAACCTTCGCGGTCACGCGCGGGCGGGTGGTGGCCTCCGCCGTTGCGCGGGTCGAGGTGAAGAAGCGCGGCTTCGAAAAAGTTGTCGCCGATTTCGCCGAGGAAGCCTCGCTGCTCTACGGGCTTGTCGCGGTAGCACTGTCGGTCGCGATGGGCTGGCTGGCCGGCCGGCTGTTCGCCTTGCGATAATCCGCGCTGGCTGGTCCAGCCATTTGCATTTTAGGCAGTATTTAACTCTGCCCCACTAGCTTGAGCGTTCTCAGGCAACATGGCTGGTGGAAAATGTCCGATATGAGCATGACCGGTTTCGACCAGTCCCGACCTGCAACGCCGGACGATATCGGTCCGGATCTGGCGAGTGATCGCGCGTTCATCGGTGCGCACAATGCCACCCAGCCGATCGGCGTGATCCTCGACATTGCGGGCTCGTCCTCGCTGATCGCGCTTGATCTGCAGCGGCTTCAGGAATGCTCCGAAGATGGCGACCCGTCGGTCGCGCTTGCCGGGCAGGTCGGCAGCCAGATCAAGATCCGCGTCGGGCGCGGCTGGCTGCTGGCCAGCGTGCGGACCCAGCGCCAGGATGGCAAGAGCACCGGCGGCATCGTCGCCAACATCGATTTCCTCGGCGAAGGCGACGAGGAAAAGCTTACTGGCCGGATCCACGGTTTCCGCCGCGGCGTAACCCGCTACCCGATCCCCGGCTCGCTGGTCTATCCGGCTACCAGCAACGACCTGCGCCAGATCTATGCCAGCGATGGCCGGTCCTCGATCCAGGTCGGCACGGTGTTTCCCACGCGCGACATTCGCGCCGGGCTCTACATCGATGCGCTGCTGGGCAAGCACTTTGCCCTGCTGGGTTCCACCGGCACCGGCAAATCGACCAGCGCCGCGCTGATCCTCCACAAGATCTGCGAGAGCGCGCCCGAGGGCCACATCGTGATGATCGACCCGCACGGCGAATATGCCGCCGCGTTCAAGAACACCGGCGTGATCTTCGATACCTCGAACCTCCAACTGCCGTACTGGCTGTTGAATTTCGAGGAACACTGCGAAGTGCTACTCACCGCGCGCGGCGAAGCCCGACAGGTGGATGCCGACATTCTGGCCAAATGCCTGCTGCAGGCGCGGATGAGAAACCGCATGGCCGAAGGCATGGGCAAGATCACCGTCGACAGCCCGATTCCCTACCTGCTGTCCGACCTGTCGACCATTCTCCAGAACGAGATGGGCAAGCTCGACAAGGGGACGAACTCGATCCCCTACATGCGGATCAAGACCAAGCTCGACGAACTGAAGGGCGATCCGCGCTACCAGTTCATGTTCTCGGGCGTGCTGGTCGGCGACACCATGGCCGACTTCATCTCCAAGATTTTCCGCCTGCCCTCTGCCGGCAAGCCGATCTCGATCGTCGACGTTTCCGGCGTCCCGTCTGAAGTGACCTCGACCGTGGTCGCCGTGCTGGGCCGGCTCATCTTCGACTTCGCGATCTGGGCGCGCGACGAGGAAACCCGCCCCGTGCTCCTCGTCTGCGAGGAAGCGCACCGCTACGTCCCGAACGAGCGCAATGCCGACGGATCTTCGGTCGGCGGGGTGCTGTCGCGCATCGCCAAGGAAGGGCGAAAGTACGGCGTATCGCTCGGCCTCATCACCCAGCGTCCGTCCGACCTTGCCGAGGGCGTGCTCTCCCAGTGCGGCACGATCATCGCCATGCGCCTCAACAATGACCGTGACCAAGCCTTCGTCAAGGCCGCCATGCCCGAAGGCGCGCGCGGATTTCTCGATGCGATCCCGGCGCTGCGCAACCGCGAATGCATCATCTGCGGCGAGGGCGTGTCCGTCCCGATCCGCGTTTCGTTCGACGATCTGGATGAAATGAAGCGCCCGGCCTCGGCCGACCCGTCGATCAGCGAACTGTGGCGGCAGACCGGCGGCGAGGAGGAGATGGTCCTGCGCACAGTGATGCGTTGGCGCGCACAGGGAAGATAACGGCTAGCCGGCCGCCTTGTGCCGCCAGCTGCCATAGCGATAGGCTAGCCACGTCAGGCTGACCGCGACGGCCGAACTGAACGGATAGGACCACCACAGCGCCTCCGAGCCGATCAGCGGGCGGACCGCGAAATAGAAGCCCAGCCGCGCCGGATAAAACGCGATGGCCATGATCAACAGCGGCAGGATCACCGTGCCATAGGCGCGCATCGTGCCGTTGAGGATCATCATGATCCCTGACAGCGCGAACGACCAGGTGCAGATCAGTTGGATGTGCGCGGCAATCGGTACGGCGCGGCTGTCAGGCCCCAGGAACAGCCCGAGCAGCGGCCGGTCGGCCAGAATGATCAGTACCGCCAGGCTCAGCGTAATCGCGAGGTTGGCCAATACCCCCGCGCTGGTAACCTGGCCCACCCGGACATGCTTTCCCGCGCCGACCGCCTGCGCCACCATTGCGCTGACCCCGGAGGCGACGGCAAAGGCCGGCATCTGGAGGTAATTCCAAACCTGCAATGAAGCGCCATAGGCCGCCGTCGTATCCAGCCCCTCGCGGTTGACGAGGCCCAGCAGGACGAGCTGCGCCGATGAAATCAGCAGCATCTGCGCGCCCATCGGCAGGCCCTTGCCGATGGTATAGCCGATCTCGCGGCGGCTGGGGATCAGATAGAGCAGTTCGGCGCCGCGCAGCCGCAGTGGCAGGTCGCGGGCATAGAGCCGCCATACCATCAGCAGCACGCCGGCGAAGTTGGCAAGTCCGGTGGAAATCGCCGATCCGGCAATACCGAGCTGGGGGAAGGGCCCGATCCCGAGGATCAGCAGCGGGTTGAAGGCAATGTCCAGCGCCACGGTCAGCACCATGGCGTGAAGCGGGGTCTTGGAATCGCCCGCCCCGCGCAGGCTCATCGCCAGCATGAACGACAGCGTGCTGAACGGCAGGGTCACGAAAATGACCTTGAGATAGCTTTCCGCCTCCAGCAGGCTGGCTTGCGGCGTCGCCAGCAGGCGCAGCAGCGTCGGGGCGAAGAACCAGCCCGCAAGGCCCGTCAGCGCGGCCAGCAGGAAGCAGAACCCCAACCCGCCGCCGAACGACTTGCGCGCTCCGGGAATGTCGCGGGCGCCAAAGCGCTGGCCGATCCGCACGGTGGTGGCCATGGCCAGGCCAATCACCACGGCAAATAGCATGAACATGATGACGTTGGAATTGGCCGTTGCCGCCAGCGCGCTCTCGCCGATCAGCCGCCCCACCCAGACCGCGTTGATCGAGCCGTTGAGCGTCTGGAGCAGGTTCGCGATCAGCGTGGGGACCGAAAACAGCATCAGCGTCCGCAGGATCGGCCCTTCGGTCAGGTCGCCGTGGATGCGCCCCGCGCCGGGCGCGGCAGGGGATGGCTGATCTGTGGCGGCTTCGGTCATGTGCCCCGACTGTCCCCGTAAAGGTGAATGTGCAGGCGGTCGGTCAACCGCAGTCCGTGTTCGAGCGCCAGCGGCGCCAGCCAGCGCATCCGCGCGGCAAGCCCTGCGCTTTCGGTGCCTTCGGGCATCAGGAAGATCCGCTCGGAGGGCACCGCGTAACCGTCCCGGATCGCCAGCACTTCGGCAAGGTCGTCCGGCTCGGCGATGACGAATTTGAACCATGCCCGCGGGTCTGCCGCCCAGGCAGCCAGCCGTTCGGGAATAAGCGCGAGTGCGGCCGGGTTCCCGCTGTGCGCCAGCTTCGGGCTGACGTTGTACTGGTGGACCAGCGGGTCGAGCGCGGAGTGGGGCTGGACCGTCCCGTTGGTCTCGATTTCGACGTGCATCCCCGGCAGCAGGGCTGCCATCCGCGCCAGCGCGCCGCCCTGAAGCAGCGGCTCGCCCCCGGTGATCACCAGCCGCGCCTGTCCCAGCGCGGCGATCCGCGCCGCGACATCGGCCTCGTCCAGCACGATCTGGTTGGCTTCGCGGGCATAGTCGGTGCCCGAGCGGTGTGGGCGGTTATCCCCGGTGAACCGCCAGGTATAGGCCGTGTCGCACCACGTGCAGGCAAGGTTGCAGCGCGACAGCCGCACGAACACGCTGGGCTGGCCGATGGACGCGCCTTCGCCTTGCAGCGAGGCGAAGATTTCCGGCTCGCCCGGGGTGGTCGTGGCGAGAGTAAGGCTCACCCCAGCCTTGCCAGCGCCGCCGTCAGCCGCTCGGCCTCGGCCGCGTGCATCGCATGGTCTGCCCGCGCCTTTTCAACCGCCTCGGGCTTGGCCTTTTCGGCAAAGGCCGGATTGGACAGCCGCCCTTCGAGCGATTTGGCCTCCTTCTGCGAGACGGCCAGCGCCTTCTCCAGCCGGGCCTTTTCGGCGGCAATGTCGATCACGCCTTCAAGCGGGATGATCACGTTGGCATCGCCTGCGCCAACCTGCATCGCCGCGCCCGCCGGTGCCGCTTCAAAGCGGATGCCGTTAAGCCGCGCCAGCCGGTCGATCGCCGCCGGGTTGCGTTCCACGATCCCGCGCGTCGCCGCGCTCGCCTCGGGCAGGTAGGCGTCCAGCTTCGCGCCCGGAGCAATGCCCAGCTCGTTCTTGGCGGTGCGCAGGTTGCCGACCAGCGCGATGAGGAATTCCACCTCCGCCTTCGCCGCCGCGTCAACTGGCGCCTCCGGCTCGGGCCACTTGGCAACGATCAGCTCATAGGGCCGTGCGCCAAGCGAGGACCACAGTTCCTCGGTCACGAACGGCATGAACGGATGGAGCATGACGAGGATCTGGTCGAGCACCCACCCGGCCACGGCGCGGGTTTCGTCGTCGAAATTGCCCTTCACCAGTTCGATGTACCAGTCGCAGAACTGGTCCCAGACGAAGTGGTAGATGGTGTTCGCCGCCGCATCGAACCGCAGGTCGGCCATCGCTGCATCAAGCGCGGCGAGCGTTTCCACCACTTCGCCGATGATCCAGCGGTTGACGGCGCTGGTCGCCGCCGGCGCGGTGACCGAGGCGCTGCCGCTAACGCCGTTCGACTGGCAGAACCGCGCCGCGTTCCACAGCTTGGTGGCAAAGTTGCGATAACCCTCAACCCGCCGCTCATCCATCTTCACGTCGCGGCCCTGGCTCTCCATCGCCGCCATGAAGAACCGCAGCGCGTCGGCGCCGTACTTGTCGATCAGCAGCAGCGGATCGACCACGTTGCCCTTGGACTTTGACATCTTCTGCCCGTCCGCCGCCCGCACCAGCCCATGCAGGTACAGCCGCTTCCACGGCGGCGTCCCGTCATTGAAATGCATCCCCTGCATCGCCATCCGCGCGTCCCAGAAGAACAGGATGTCGAAGCCGGAAATCAGCAGGTCGTTCGGATAATGGCGCTGGTAAAGCGTGGTGTCGTCCGGCCAACCCAGCGTGGCGAAGGGCCACAGCGCGGAAGAGAACCACGTGTCGAGGACATCGGAATCGCGCGCGAGTGCGACGTTTCCGGCGAGCGCTTGCGCCGCTTCTTCAGTTTCGGCGACATAGACGGTGCCGTCCTCGGCATACCAGGCCGGAATCCGGTGCCCCCACCACAGCTGGCGCGAAACGCACCACGGCTGGATGTTCTCCATCCAGTTGAAGAAGGTCTTCTCCCAGCTCTTCGGCACGATTTCGATCGCCCCCGAACGCACCGCCTCCAGCGGCGGCTTGGACAGCGTTTCGGCATCGACGTACCACTGGTCGGTCAGCCACGGTTCGATCACCACGCCGCCCCGGTCGCCATAGGGCGTCTGGATGGTGCGCGGCTCGAAGTCGGCTTCGGTAACCTCGCCCTCCTTGCCCGTCACCAGGTGCGGGATCAGCATTCCGGCCGCCTTCATGTCGGCGACCACCATGTCGCGCACCACGAACCGGTCCAACCCGAGGTACTTCTCCGGCACCAGCCCATCGGCGGTCTGCACCACCTTGGCCTCGGCATCGAACATGTTGAGCATGTCCGCCGCCTTGATCCCGGCGCGCTTGCCGACCTCGAAGTCGTTGAAATCATGCCCCGGGGTGATCTTGACCGCGCCACTGCCCAGTTCAGGGTCGGCGTGCTCGTCGGCCACCACCTTGAAACGCCGCCCGGTCAGCGGCTGGACGATCTCCTTGCCGATCACTGCCTTGTAGCGCGGATCGTCGGCGTTCACCGCGACGGCCATGTCGGCCAGCATCGTCTCGGGCCGGGTCGTGGCTACCTCGATATAGTCCAGCCCGTCCTCGCGCAGCGCGCCGTCGGCCAGCGGATATTTGAAGTGCCAGAACCCGCCCTTCATCTCGCGGGTTTCCACTTCAAGGTCGGAAATCGCGGTCTTGAGCTTGGGGTCCCAGTTCACCAGCCGCTTGTCGCGGTAGATCAGGCCCTGATTATACAGGTCGACGAAAACCTTCACCACAGCCTTGGTGAAATGCGGGTCCATCGTGAACTGCTCGCGGCTCCAGTCCATCGAGCAGCCCAGCCGGCGCAGCTGGCCGGTAATCGTGCCGCCGCTTTCCGCCTTCCATTCCCAGACCTTGTCGATGAAGGCCTCGCGCGAATAGTTGCTGCGCTTGTCGCCAGCCGCTTCCATCTGCCGTTCGACCACCATCTGCGTGGCGATCCCGGCATGGTCGGTGCCGACCACCCACAGGGCATCTTTGCCGCGCAGCCGTTCGTACCGGATCACAATGTCCTGCAGAGTGTTATCAAGCGCATGGCCGATATGCAGAGAGCCCGTCACATTCGGCGGCGGATTGACGATGGTGAAGGGCTGCGCATCCGGGCGTTCGGGCCGGAACAGGCCGCCCGTTTCCCAGTGGGCATACCACTTCGCCTCGATGGCGGCGGGATCGAAGGTCTTGTCGAGGGTTTGTTCTTGCGCGCTCATGGCCCGGCGCTTTGCCAGCGCCCCGCCGTGCGCGCAACCCTGCGGGCCTTTGGTGCGCCGCGCGCGCCGCACTTGTCGCCCCGGCCGATTTACCCCATGAACTGCACACGATGAGGCAACAGGCCAGTTATACAGTCCACGAGGATGGCGCCAATGGGCACGGCGCCGAAGGTTCGGGGGGCGGCGGGACCACCGTTGCGCTCAGCGGACCGCTGACCGTTGCTGCCATCGGCGCGCTCGACACGGAACTGCGCAAGATCGAGGGCCCGCTGGCTACGGTCGACATTTCCGGCGCCACCGCAATCGACACCGTCGGCGCGTGGAGCGCGTGGCGGCTGGCGCGCGATAGCGGTGCGCAAATCATCGGCGCCAGCGACGAGGCCCGCCGGCTGATCGATGCCGTCTCGCGCTCCGAAGGCGAACAGGCCGTCTCCGCCCCGCGCTCCGACCTTGTCGAGCGCGTGCCCGAAGCGGTCGGCGATTTCGTCGTCAAATTCGGCCACGGCACTCTTGCGATCACCGGTTTCCTTGGCGCCATGCTGATCGGCTACTGGCAGGTTCTGCGCGATCCGAGCCGGTTTCGCGGCAAGGCTCTGGTCCGCCAGCTCGAACTGGTCGGTGTCTCGGCGCTGGGCATCATCGGCCTGATGAGCTTTCTGGTCGGTATCGTCATTGCCCAGCAGGGCGCGGTCCAGCTCCAGCAGTTCGGGGCTGAGGTCTATACGGTCAACCTCACAGGCCGCCTCGCCATGCGCGAACTCGGCGTGCTGATGACCGCGATCATGGTGGCCGGCCGCTCGGGCTCGGCCTTCGCCGCGCAGCTTGGCACGATGAAATTGACCGAGGAGGTCGACGCGATGCGCACCATCGGGGTCTCCCCGGTCGAGGCGCTGGTGATCCCGCGGGTCATGGCCACGGTCATCATGATGCCGCTGCTCGGTTTTTATGCCGCGATCCTGGCGATCATCGGCGGTGCGTTCATTTCGGACCTGGTGCTGGGCATCCCGTTCTTCACCTTCCTCCTGCGCATCCAGGAAGTGGTGCCGATCAAGGATCTTTGGGTCGGGATGATCAAGGCGCCGTTCTTCGGCCTCATCATCGCGCTTTGCGGCTGCTACCAGGGCATGCAGGTCAAGGCCAATGCCGAAGAAGTGGGCCTGCGCACGACCATGGCCGTGGTCCAGGCGATCTTCATGGTCATCGTCCTCGACGCTTTCTTCGCGGTGTTCTTCACCAAAGTCGGCTGGGGCTGAGGCGATGGACCAGACAGACATTCCGGCCGGCGAACTTGCGGCCAGCGCCATGCCCGAATCGCCGGCTGACCCCATCGTGGTTGAAAACCTGCGCACCTGCTTTGGCGATCATGTGATTCACGAGGGACTGTCGCTGACGGTTCACCGGGGCGAAATCCTTGGCGTGGTCGGTGGGTCCGGCACGGGCAAGTCGGTCCTGATGCGCGCGATCATCGGGCTGCAAATCCCCGATGCCGGATCGATCACCGTGCTGGGGCGTTCCATCACCGATGCCCGCGACGACGACGATATCGACATCCGCTCGCGCTGGGGCGTCCTGTTCCAGGGCGGAGCATTGTTCTCCACGCTCACGGTCGGCGAAAACGTCGAGGTTCCGCTGAAGGAGTTCTACCCCGAGATCCGCTCCGATCTGCGCCACGAGATTGCGCGCTACAAGGTCATGCTCTCCGGGCTCCCCGACGAGGCGACCAACAAATATCCGGCCGAGCTGTCAGGTGGCATGAAGAAGCGCGCAGGCCTCGCCCGCGCCCTCTCGCTCGATCCGGAACTGCTGTTCCTTGACGAACCCACCGCCGGGCTTGACCCGATCGGCGCCGCCGCCTTTGACCGGCTGACGCGCGAATTGCAGGAAACTCTTGGCCTCACGGTCTTTCTCATCACCCACGATCTCGATACGCTCTACGAAATCTGCGACCGGGTGGCGGTGCTGGCTGACGGCAAGGTGATTGCGGTTGGCACGATACCGGAACTGCTTGCCACGGATCATCCGTGGATACAGGAATACTTCAACGGCCCACGGGGCAGGGCCGCACGTGACAGCCAGGACCGGGCAGCCGGGACCAGCAGGGGAAGCGAAACCTAAATGGAAACCCGCGCAAACCACGTCTGGGTCGGTGCGGTCACGCTGGCGCTCATCGCCGCGATTGCCGCCTTCGTCATCTGGATCGTGCGCCTGAACGAAGGCGCGCAGAACGATTACGACATCTTCTTCAAGCAGTCGGTCGACGGTCTTGCCAAGGGTTCGGCGGTAACCTTCGCCGGCGTGCCGGCCGGCAAGATCGACAAGATCGAGCTGTGGCCCAAGGACCCGAGCTTCGTGCGGGTGCGGATCAGCGTCGACAAGAAAGTGCCGATACTCGTCGGCACTACCGCGACGATCCAGGGCAGCTTCACTGGCGTATCCAACATCCAGCTCGAAGGCGCGGTCAAGGGTGCCCCGCCGATCAACGAGCCGGGGCCGGAAGGTGCGCCGGTCATTCCCACAAGGCGCGGCGGGCTGGGCGCGCTGCTCAACAACGCGCCGCTGCTGCTCGAACGGCTGGCGACGCTGACCGAGCGGCTGACCATCCTGATGTCGGACAAGAACCAGAAATCGATCGAGGGCATCCTGACGAACACCGACCGGCTGACCGCCCATCTGGCCGACGCATCGCCCCAGCTTGACCGGACCATGGCCGAACTTCAGATAACGCTGCGGCAGGCAACAACCACGCTCGCCGCCTTCGAGCAGACCTCGAACAAGATCAACGGACTGGTCGACAACGAAGGTCAATCGCTCGCCAAGCAGATGCGCGAAACGCTGGATTCGGCGCGCAAGGCGGCGGACGAACTGCGCGCCACGCTGGCGGACACCCGCCCGGCAGCCCGGCAGATGTCCGAAACCACGCTTCCTGCTGCCGAGGCCGCAATCCGCGACCTGCGCGAAACCACCCGCTCGCTGCGCAGCCTGACCGAAAAGATCGACGATCGCGGCGCTGGTGCGGTGCTCGGCGGGCCCAAACTGCCGGACTATAAACCATGACGGAACAGGCCATGAGGATACTGGCAATGAGCAAGACCGCGCCTGCCGTGCGCACCGCAATCAGGCGGACCGCGCCCGCGCTGCTGGCCCTTGCGCTTGCCGGCTGCATCAGCCTTGGCGGCGGCAAGGCCCCGCCGACGCTGATCAACCTCACCGCCGCTTCGGCCCCCGCCGCCGGCACCGCGATCAGCGGAAAGGCCGGCGAGGCCATCGTGGTAATGGACCCTGAAACCGACCGCCGCCTCGCGGTCCAGCGCGTCGCCGTCGGGCTCGATGCCGCCAACGTCGCCTACATGAAGGACGCGATGTGGGTGGAGCGCCCCGCGCGGCTGTTCCGCTCGCTGCTGGCCGAAACGCTCCGCGCCAAGGGCGGACGGCTGGTGTTCGAAGATGCCGAAGCTGCCGCCAGCGGCCGCACCCGGCTATCCGGCCGCCTGCTCGACATCGGTTACGATGCGGCCACCCAGTCGGTCGTGGTGCGCTATGATGCCGTTCTCGAAGCTCCGGGCGGGGCGATCCGGACCAAGCGCTTCGAATCGCGCGTGCCCGGCATCGCACCGAAAGCCAATGCCGCCGCCCCCGCACTCAACCAGGCCGCGAACGACGTCGCCGCGCAGGTCGCTGACTGGGTCGGCTGAGCGTTAGCCCCGCGAAAGCGCGGCAAACCGCGCGGCGGCCAGAAACGTCTCGCGCCGCGCCGCCAGCCGAGCTTCGGCCTCGGCGTCGCGGCCCCATAGGCGGGCCTGCCAGTCTTCCTCAAGATGCGCTGCCGCCCATAGCGCCGAAGGATCGGCGTCATCCTCCAGTGCAGTCAGGCCGATCAGCAGCGAGGCGGCCAGCCCGGCAAGGTTCCTCAGCGCGGCAAGGATGAAGGCGTCGTGCCCGTTCAGCACGGCTTCCACCGCCAGCATCGCTTCTGCCGGCTGGGCGCGGTGCATCACCCCGCCGATCCGCTCGAACCGCGCGCCCAGCCGGGCCTCGGCGGCGATCAGCAGCGGCTCCCACACCTTGTCCTGCTCGCGCCGCAGCGGATCGCCCGGCTCGGCGCGGTAGCACAGCGTGTCGGTGTCGGCGTAGGGCACCAGTTCCCGGATCGCGGCGTCCCGGTCGGGCGCAACCACGTCGATCGCAAAATCGGCCATGTCGCGCAGGATGAAGCCAGCGGGGCTGATTTCCTCTCCCTGGGCCGCCCATTCGGCGGCCAACGCTTCGGCCAGCGGCTGGTTGGGGACAAACTGCGCCCGTCCGCCGACGGACTTTACCGGCCGCCCATCCAGCAGCACGCGCCAACCGCCTTCCATCTCGGCCGCGGTCACATCGCGGTAGAACCGCTTCACGCCCCGGTCTTCCATCGCCGGGCCAGGATCACCGGCATGACAAAGGCATCGAACAGCCCGATCGCCACCAGCGCGATGCCGACGATGCCGGGCAGGGCGATCCTTCCCGCATTGATCAGCATGCCGACCAGCACCAGCGCCACCCCGGTCCAGCGGATCAGGACCAGCGCAAAGAACCGTGCCCTGGCCGGATCGCGGGGCTTCTTGTCATCAACCATCGAGCAGAAACTCCTGCAATTCCCTGACCGTCTGGGCAACATGGACCGCGCCCGCGCCAAGCAGTTCGGCCGGTTCATGATAGCCCCACGCCACGCCGACCGCCCGCACGCCGATGCCTGCGGCCATTGCAATGTCATAAACCGTGTCGCCGATCATCACGGCCTGCGCGCGCTCCGCCGCCGCCTCGGCCAGCGCGGCTTCCAGCATCGCCGGATTGGGCTTGGACGGGTGCCGGTCAGCGGTCTGGAGCGTGACGAAATAGTCCGAAATTCCATGCACGGCGAGGCAGTGGCTCAGCCCTGCGTCAGACTTTCCCGTTGCCACGCCCATCGCCCAGCCGGCCCCCCGCAGCGCGGCCAGCAGGTCGGGGATCCCGTCGTATAGCGGCTCGGACAATATCCCCGCCTCGCGCGCAGCACGAAATGCCGATTTGAAGTCGGCGGTCATCTGCCGGACCGCTTCGGCCGGCGCGTCCGGCGCCAGCCGGCCAATCGCCTGCGGCAATGACAGGCCCAATATCCGCCGGACCACGGCGCGCGGCGGGCAAGTAAAGTCGCTGACTGCAAAGGCCTGCTCCATCGCGGTGCAGACCGCCCCCTGGCCGTCGACCAGGGTGCCGTCGCAATCGAATACTGCAAGCCGCGAAGTCGGGAAGAGCTGGGTCATCGTAAACGCGTTCGCCTCAGCGTCAGGACCGGGGCGGCCCCTTGCGCGGCCCCGGCTTCGCAGCCCCCGGTCCCGCCTTGGCGCGCGGCTTGGCAGGCCGGGTGCCCGGCTTGGCCACGGCCTTGCCGGCGGCATTCTTGCCCACCACCTTGCCCGCGCGCTGCCCGGTCGGCTTGCGCGTCGAGGGCGCGCCTTCGTCGGCCCGCTTGCGGCGCTCGCCCCGGCGTTCCTTGCGGTACTGCTTGGCGTGGGCCTTGGCCTGAACCTTGCGCATTTCCTTCTCGGGCAGCTTGGGCGCTTCGAGTTCGGCATAGCCGTCCTCCTGGTCGAACCCCAGTTGCTCCATCGAATTGGCGAAGTGCTCGGGCAGTTCGGCGGTAATATCCAACGGCGCGCCGTCCGGATGCTCGATCAACAGGCGCCGGGCATGAAGGTGCATCTTGCGGCTGATCGTGCCGGTCAGGAAGGCTTCCGGACCGCCATACTTGCCGTCGCCAACAATCGGATGGCCGATCGCGGCCATGTGGACGCGCAGCTGGTGGGTCCGCCCGGTCAGCGGCTGAAGCTCGACCCAGGCCGCGGCATTGCCCGCCCGGTCGATCACGCGGTAGCGGCTGCGGGCGGTCTGCCCTTCGCCGCTCTCGTCCACCATCATCTTCTCGCCGCCGCTGCCCGGCTGCTTGGCCAGCGGCAGTTCGATCAGGCCCTCGTCGATCGACGGCACCCCGACGACCAGCGCCCAGTAAATCTTGCGCGCGGTGCGCCCGGAAAAGCGTTTGGAGAAAAACGCCGCGCTGCCCGGCGTGGCGGCCACCAGCAGCACGCCCGAAGTATCCTTGTCGAGCCGGTGGACGAGGCGCGG
>Ga0075432_10000187_pt1 | contig 15933 bp, 15 predicted proteins | sample RhiMethybrSRZTD1_FD_72781 | JGI IMG/M metagenome (GOLD analysis project Ga0075432, IMG submission 72781) | Populus rhizosphere microbial communities from Tennessee, USA - Rhizosphere MetaG P. TD hybrid SRZTD1 | ecosystem: Host-associated > Plants > Roots > Rhizosphere > Soil | place: USA... | reverse complement strand
AGGCGCTGCCGAAGAAACTCTGGGATCGACTCGGGCTGGTCTCAATACTGGACACGATAACCCGGCTTAACCGCTTAACCTGAACCGCCGTATACGGAACCGTACGTACGGTGGTGTGAGCGGACGGCGGATGTAAATCCGCCTCCTACTCGATCGGATCGCCCACTGGTCGCTTGCACGCAGACGCAGCCTTGACCAGATGGGGGAGGGAACTGCGAGGGGAAGTAAATCCATGAGGCAGAGGGGCAGCATCGACTGAATCCCCATAGCCATGGCTGCCTGACCATAACGACAAAATCGTTAGATTATGAAGGCCGGCACTTATGTTACTGAGCCCTCTCAATCAGGAGCAGTGCCCGCAGGTTGGATTATATGAGCTACTTCGCATGCCAGCCTAACTGCCTGGAAATCTGCTGCGTGGCTTCCATCAGCCGATTAACGTAGTCCTGCTTGAGTTCTTCGCGAAAGCGAAAGCAGGGGAATGACACGCTCAGGCCACCGATCACATGGCCAAAACGGTCACGGATCGGTGCGGCCAGGCAGCGCATATTGTCTTCGAATTCTTCATGGTCTTCGGCGTAGCCTTGAGCGCGAACCACTTCCAATTCTTGCAGATACGCCTCGATGCTGGTCAGGGTGTTGGCGGTGCGGCGCTCGAAACTTTCTTCCTGTAAGTGGGCGATCAGCTCGGGCTGCTCCAGCCACGCCATTAATACCTTGCCAATACCGGTGCAGTACAGCGGAGCACGTCGGCCGATGCGCGAGTACATGCGCAGGTTGTATTTGGAGTCGATCTTGTGCACGTAGACGATGCTGCCTTCGTCAAGAATTCCCAAGTGCACGGTCTCACCGGTCAGTTCGTTGATGCGCCGCATGCCCGGTTCCGCCTCGCGGACGATGTCCAGATGGGGCAGGGCTTGCGCGCCCAGTTCAAACAGCCGAACGCTGAGCCGATAGCGATCCTCGGCATCCTGCACCACATAGCCGCGGGCCTTGAGTGACTGCAAAAACCGGTAAACCGTGCTTTTGGACATGTCCAGTTTCTGCGCGATTTCCGACACGCCGCTTTCCTCGGGATGCTCGGCCAGCGCTTCAAGGACGGCCATGGTCCTTCCGACGGCGGAGACCAGTTCGTTGTTCTGGATGGTGCTGTTGTCCATGAAGGCTCCAACGGGAACGGAAAACCCAAGGATATACGCTGGCGGATCAAAACGCTGTTTCATTTTTCTTGACGGTATAGGAAAACTGATTAAACTCGACCTCAATCTTTAAAAATGAAACGCCGTTTTAAAAACAATAAAGGCGCCAGTCATGAACGTAATTCCAAGGCAATGCCCGCAAACCATGTCACCCCGCCCCCTTAAAGTAGCGCTGGTGGGCGAGTGCATGATCGAGATGCGCGGTGAGCCGGTCTCAGGTTTCAGCCAGACCTTCGGCGGCGACACGCTCAACGCGGCGGTATATCTTTGCCGATTGAACCTCTCCGTCCGGATTGTCGCGGACTACATCACCGCCATCGGCGCCGATAGCTTCAGTGACGCGATGCGTCAGTTGTGGCGCAACGAAGGCGTCGGTGACCAACATGTGCGCGTGATCGAGGATGCGCTGCCGGGGTTGTACTTCATCCAGACCGATACCCAAGGCGAAAGACGCTTTCTGTATTGGCGTGGCGAAGCCGCAGCGCGGAGCATGTTCGACGGCCCTGAAGCAGACGCCGTATTGCATGCCCTTGCGGATTACGACTACATCTATTTGAGTGGCATCAGCCTGGCGATTCTCACGGCCAGTGGCCGTGAGCGCCTGATGCACGCCTTGCGCCTGGCCCGTGAATCCGGCACGCGCATCGTCTTCGACAACAACTACCGTCCCTATCTGTGGCCCGATGCCCAGGCTGCACGCCAGGCCTATGGCGACATGCTGCGCCTGACTGACCTGGCGCTGATTACCTGGGAGGACGACGCCGCACTGTTCGGTTATGCCGATGTCGAGGCGTTGTTCCACGCCTATGCAGATTTTGGCGTAGGTGAAGTCGCCGTTAAGCGTGGCGTGGCCTCGTGCTTGATCCAGTGCGCATCAGGTCGTTTCGAAGTGCCCGCTGAGCAGGTGCGGCAAGTCGTCGACACCACGGCGGCGGGCGACTCCTTCAGTGCGGCCTATCTTTCGTGTCGCCTGCAAGGCGGTGATCCACAACTGGCTGCGCGTTGGGGCCATCGACTGGCGGCCCAAGTCGTCCAGCATCGCGGCGCGCTGATCCCTGGCGCCGCCATGCCCAGCCTGAACATGCCTTCATTTTCTACTGCAGTAGAGGCCTGATCTTATGAAAATTATTGAAGCCCGCGTCATTGTTACCTGCCCGGGTCGCAACCTGATCACCCTGAAAATTGTCACTGATTCCGGCATCTACGGCATCGGCGATGCGACCTTGAACGGCCGGGAACTGGCGGTGGTCGCCTACCTTGAAGAACATGTGCTGCCAGCACTGATCGGTCGCGATGCCCAGCGCATCGAGGACATCTGGCAGTACCTGTATCGCGGGGCCTACTGGCGCCGTGGCCCGGTGACCATGACCGCGATTGCCGCCGTGGACATCGCCCTGTGGGACATCAAGGCCAAGGCGGCGCAGATGCCGTTGTACCAGTTGCTCGGTGGCAAAAGCCGCGAGCGGGTGATGGTCTACGGGCATGCCACGGGGAAGGACATCGAAGGTTGCCTGGACGAAGTCGCCCGGCATGTCGAGCTGGGTTACAAGGCGGTGCGCGTGCAATGCGGGATTCCCGGCATCGCCACCACCTATGGCGTGGCCAAGCGCAGCGGTGAGCGTTATGAACCGGCCGACAGCGACCTGCCCGCCGAACATGTGTGGGACACAGCCAAATACCTGAACCATGTGCCCAAGCTGTTTGCCGCCGTTCGCGAGCGTTTCGGCGATGACTTGCACATCCTGCACGACGTGCATCATCGCCTTACGCCCATTGAAGCGGGGCGCCTGGGCAAGGCGGTTGAGCCATTCAACCTGTTCTGGCTTGAAGACTGCACCCCGGCCGAGAATCAGCAAGCCTTCCGCCTGATCCGCCAGCACACCACTACGCCGCTGGCGGTGGGTGAAGTGTTCAACTCCATTCATGACTGCCGGGAGCTGATCCAGGAGCAGTTGATCGACTACATCCGCGCCACCCTGGTGCATGCGGGTGGCATCACCCATGTGCGCCGCATTGCCGACTTTGCAGCGCTTTATCAGGTGCGCACCGGATTTCATGGCGCCACCGACCTGTCGCCAGTGTGTATGGGCGCGGCGCTGCATTTCGATACGTGGGTGCCCAACTTCGGCATCCAGGAACACATGCCCCACGACGAACGTATCGACGAAGTTTTTCCCCATGCCTATCGCTTTGAAGATGGCCACTTCACCCCCGGCGAAACTCCGGGGCATGGCGTCGACATCGACGAGAACCTGGCGGCGAAATACCCCTACAAACGCGCCAGCCTGCCGGTGAATCGCCTGGAAGACGGCACGCTCTGGCACTGGTAAACGCTGTTTCGACTGATCAATAACTACGAGAACACAGGGCGCCACCCGCCCTGGCAGGAGTTACCTGATGAAAGCTTTTCAAGTAAGAGCACCTTTTGAATTCGGCCTGGCACAAGTCGAGATGCCCCAAGTGGCGCGTGGTGAAGTCAAGGTAGACGTCGCCTACGCCGGTATCTGTGGCTCGGACATGCACATCATCCACGGGCAAAACGCCTTTGTGCGTTTTCCGCGGGTGACCGGCCATGAGTTCTCAGGTGTGGTTCGCGAAGTGGGCGAGGGGGTCGAGAACCTCAAGGTCGGCGACCGCGTGTGCATCGACCCGGTAATCAGCTGTGGCACCTGCTACCCGTGCCGGATCAACCGGCCGAACGTCTGCACCCGACTGCAAGTGATTGGCGTACACCGCGATGGCGGTTTCAGTGAGCAAGTCTGTGTGCCGGCCGACAATGCCCACCGCTTGCCTGATTCGATGTCCCTGAGCTACGCGGCGCTGGTGGAACCCTACTCCATCGCCCTCAACGTGCTCGATCGCATGCAGCCCCATCCGGGCGACAGCTTGTTGATCTACGGCGCGGGCGTGATTGGCCTGACCCTGGTGCAAATGGCCCGGGCGCTGGGGCTGACCGATATCACCGTGACCGACGTCATCGATACACGCCTGGAGACTGCCAAGGCCCTGGGCGCCAGCCGCACCCTCAACGGTAAGGATGTGGACGTCGAGACGACCATGCGCGAATTGACCCATGGCGAAGGCGTGCCGCTGATCGTCGACGCGGCCTGCATTCCGGCGTTGATGCCGCAAATGGTGCGCCTGGCCTCGCCCGCGGGGCGTATCGGCCTGCTGGGTTTCAACGCGGTACCGAGCGACCTGGTGCAGCTGGAAATGATCAAGAAAGAACTGACGCTAGTGGGATCACGCTTGAACAATCGCAAATTCCCACGCGTGATCGAACTGATCGCCAGCGGCAAATTGCAAGTCCAGGAAATGATCAGTCATCGCGTCAGCTTCGACGAAATGCCGGCGGCAATCGGGCTGATCGAAAGCCATCCCGAACAAACCCGCAAGGTCCTCGTGGAACTGAGCAGCGCCCATCAATAGTCATCTGTAGATACTCGTGCCCATCTGGGCACCCTCACCGAATAAACACAAGAAGCGGGAGGTTCCAATGTTTGGACAAGGTCGCACGTTAATCATCATCATGCTGTTCCTGGCAGGCGTCATTAACTACCTGGATCGCTCGGCATTGTCCGTTGCTGCTCCGTTCATCCAGAAAGACTACGGTCTGACGACGGGTGAGATGGGCATGATCTTCAGTAGTTTTTTCGTCGGATATGCGGTGTTCAACTTTGTCGGCGGCTGGGCCGCCGACCGCTACGGCGCGAAAACCACGCTGTTGCTGGCGATGGTGCTGTGGTCGCTGTTCAGCGGTCTCACGGTGCTGACGATAGGTTTCGCCTCGCTGGTGTTCATCCGCATCCTGTTCGGCATGGGTGAAGGGCCGTTGAGCGTCACCACGAGCAAGATGGTCAACAACTGGTACACCCCGAAACAACGGGCGCGGGCGCTGGGTACGTCGATGTCCGGCACACCGTTGGGCGGCGCGATTTCCGGGCCGGTGGTGGGTTTTATCGCCATCAGTTACGGGTGGAAGGTGTCGTTCATCATCATTATGGCGTTGGGCCTGATCTGGGCATTTGTGTGGTTCAAGTTCGTCAAGGACAAGCCTCGAGGCAAGGCCGCCGAGGAGATTCTGCAGGCCGAGGGCAAGAGCGAAATTGCGGCGCTGCCAGTTCATCCGCTGCGTTACTACCTCAAGCAACCGACGGTGCTGTTCACCGCGCTGGCATTTTTTTCCTATAACTACACACTGTTCTTCTTCCTGACCTGGTTCCCCAGCTACCTGACCATGGCCCACGGCCTGAACGTCAAGGACATGAGTATCGCCACGGTCATTCCCTGGCTTCTGGGTTTCCTCGGTTTGGCCTTGGGCGGTTTCATTTCCGACTTCGTGTTCAAAAAAACCGGGCGGATGATGTTCTCCCGCAAGGTGGTACTGGTGACATGCCTGTTGGCCTGCGCCGCCTGTATCGCCTTTGCCGGGATCGTCAAAACCCTGTATCCGGCGGTCATCCTCGTCGCCTTGGCAGTGTTTTTCCTGTACCTCACCGGTGCCATCTACTGGGCGATCATCCAGGACACCGTGCCTGCGGCGCGGGTGGGTGGTGTCAGTGGCTTCATGCACTTTCTGGCTAACACCTCGGGCATCATTGGCCCGACCTTGACTGGCTTCCTGGTGCAATCCACCGGTTCGTTCACCAGTGCGTTCCTGCTGGCGGGACTATTGACCGTGATCGGCGCCGTGTGTGTGGCACGTTATGTCAAACCCCTTTCGGCGGCGGATTCCGGTAACTCGGAGGCACAAAGCCCGCAACCAATTTCGGCCTTGAGCCAGCAATAACCAGTCATAAACAGAAGGAGCGTGTCGATGCCCGTTGTGAAACGTGTGCCCTCTACCAGCCCTGCCCCTGAAATCGGCATCGTGCATCTTGGCCTGGGGGCGTTTCATCGCGCCCACCAGGCGGTCTACCTGCAACGCCATCTCATCCGCCATGGCGAAAGTGACTGGGGATTGTGCAGCGCCAACCTGCGCTCGAATCGCACATTGGTTGATCAATTGCGCGAACAGGACGGCCGCTACCATGTGGCCGAGTATCGCGACCGCGAGCAGGTGACGCTGCGTGAGATCGGTGTATTGCGCCAGGCCTTGTATGTGGGCGAGGGCGGCCATGAGCTGGAATTGCTGTTGCAGCGCATGGCCGCGCCGCAAACGCGGATCGTCACGCTCACCGTCACCGAGAAAGGCTACTGTCTGAGCCCTGCCACCGGGCAATTGCGCATTGACGACCCGGCGATTGCCCATGACATCGATCATCCGAAAGCACCGCGCACAGCGCCCGGCATTGTGCTCGAAGCCTTACGCCGCCGCCGCGCCGCAGGCATTCCGGCGTTCACCGTGTTGTGCTGCGACAATATGCCAGACAACGGCCAGCGCACTCGCCAGGCAGTGAGCGCATTGGCGGCGATGCAGGACGAAGGGTTGACGCAGTGGGTCAACGACCACGTGGCGTTCCCTGGCTGCATGGTTGACCGGATCGTCCCCGCCATGGATGGCGAATCCTTCACTCGGTTGGAACAGCAACTTGACTGCTACGACCGTGCGGCCGTGGTCTGTGAAAGTTTCAGCCAGTGGGTGATCGAGGATCACTTTCCTCTCGGGCGCCCGGACTGGGAGGTGGAAGGTGTACAGATGGTGGACGACGTACGCCCGTTTGAAACGATGAAACTGCGCATGCTCAATGGCAGCCATTCGTTGCTGGCCTACGTGGGTTTGTTGGTCGGCCACGAATCTGTGTTCGATGCCATCAACGATGCGGATCTGGCGCACTTCATCGAGCGCTACATGGCCCAGGAAGCGGCGCCCACCCTGGACATGCCGACGGGCATCGATCTTGCGGTCTATGCCCACGATCTGAAGGCGCGCTTTGCCAATGACAGCCTACAACATCGCCTGCGCCAGATCGCCATGGACGGCTCGCAGAAACTGCCACAACGCTGGTTGCTCGGCGCACAGCAGTTGCTCGACGAGGGACGCGGCCTCGCCTGCACCGCGTTGGGTATCGCAGCATGGATTCACTATTGCACGCAGCCGCTGCCCGGCGGTTCGGCGCACGTTATTGACGACCCCTTGAGCGCGACCTTTGCCGATCTCGCAGGAAGATTCGAAGGCGCGTCGTTGGTGGATGCCTTTCTCGATCTGGACGAAGTTTTTCCAGCAGTGTTGTCCGATCGCGCAGCCTTTCGCGATGCCGTGCAAGGCGCCTATGGCGCTCTGGTCCGCGACGGCATGGGCAGCCTTTTGCACACCTTTGCTGCACACCACTAACAAGAAAGGAGAAAAACATGGAACAGACATGGCGTTGGTTTGGGCCCAAAGACCCGATCTCCCTGGCGGACGTCCGCCAAACCGGTGCGACCGGTATCGTCACCGCGTTGCACGAAATCCCCAATGGCGAAGTCTGGCCGGTGGACACCATCGCGGCGCGCAAACAGATGATCGAAGCCGCAGGCTTGAGCTGGTCGGTGGTGGAAAGCATTCCGGTGCATGAAGACATCAAGCGCGGCTGTGGTCGGCGTGACGAGTACATCGCCAACTACCAGCAAAGCGTGCGCAACCTTGCGAGCTGCGGCATCGATATCGTGTGCTACAACTTCATGCCGGTGTTGGACTGGACCCGCACCGACCTGGCCTGGGAGTTGGCGGATGGTGGTTGGGCGCTGCGTTTCGATCAAACCGCGTTTGCCGCGTTTGACCTGTTCATCCTCCAGCGCCCGGATGCGCAAGCCGAATACAGCGCCGAGGATATCCAGCAGGCCAAGGCCTACTTCGAGCAACTGACGCCAGCCCAGACCGAAACATTGGTCAATACCTTGATCGCCGGTTTACCCGGCGCCGAGGAACACTACAGCCTGGAAGACTTCCGGGCCTTGCTACGCACCTACGCCGAAATCGACGAAGCCACATTGCGTGAACACCTGGGGTATTTTTTGCGCGCGGTGATTCCGGTTGCAGAGGAAGTGGGCGTACGTATGGCGATCCACCCGGACGATCCACCCCGTGCCCTGCTTGGCTTGCCGCGTATCCTGTCCACCGCCGAAGACGCCCAATGGTTGCTGGACGCCGCCCCAAGCCCGGCCAATGGCCTGACGTTCTGCACCGGTTCCTATGGCGTACGTGAAGACAACGACCTGGTGGCGATGGCCAAGCACTTTGCGCCTTTCATCTACTTCACCCACCTGCGCTCAACCCGCCGCGAGGCTGACCCGCGCAGCTTCCACGAAGCCCACCATCTGGATGGCGATGTCGACATGGTCGGGGTCATCGCTGCCCTGGTGGCAGAAGAGCGCAGACGTGAACGCGAAGGCGGTCCGCGCTTGCCGCTGCGTCCAGACCATGGGCATCAACTGCTCGACGATCAGCACCGTAAAAGCAATCCCGGCTATTCGCTGATGGGTCGCCTCAAGGGCCTGGCAGAAATCCGCGGTGTGGAATTGGCCGTGCGTCAACAGCTGGACTGATGGCTAAAAAAACTGAGCAAATAGCAAGCGGGCAAGCCCGTTTGCTACTTGCTCTGCCGAGCGGCAGTGATTTCTTCTGGTTCCAGAGCTTCCAGCCAACGATTCTCCGAACGGCTCAAATGCTGGCGCATTGAGGTTTGCGCGCCGAGAACGTCTTTGTTGGCTACGGCGCGAAGTATCGCCTCATGCTCGATTACCGCAGCTTCCCATGTCAAAGAGTTCTCTGAATGTTTGCTGAGGCGAGCCGAAATAGGGTTATGTCGCTCATCAAAGAGTGCGGTGATGATCCGCACCAGGGCCGAGTTGCCACTCATTTTAGCCAGGCGATGATGAAATTTGCGGTCGTCCTCCAGGGGGGGCAGGCCGTTTGCGATGCTGGCACGCATTGCGTCAATACATTCCTGCAGATATCGATAGTCGCTTTTTTTGCCATGCAGACAGGCCAGAACCACGGACTCACCTTCGATCAAGGCGCGGGCCTGCATAAGTTCCGAGGGGCTCTCGCCTAGGGTTACAGCCTGATTTTTTTCGTCCCTGGTCAGGGCTCGGACGTACACGCCTGAGCCCATCCTGATTTCAACACCGCCTTCTATTTCCAGGGCAATGAGCGCCTCGCGAAGCGAAGGTCTGGAAACACCAAGAAGTTGTGTCAAATCGCGTTCTGGGGGAAGCCTGGAGCCCGGTTTGAAATCCCCCTGAAAAATGTAATCCCGAAGTTGGTCGGCGATTTTTTGATACGGCTTTCGCTCAGCAGAGTTTGTCGGTGAAGCCATCGGTACGGCGTCCATCAGATAGTTTGCAAAGGCTACCATAGTGACTGGCTGTGCGTTTCACATCACTGCGCCAATCTGCCAGGGCAGGAACTCGTTATCGCCCAAGCCGTTTTCTTCACTGCAGGTGGGGTGTCCGGAAGCGGTGTCGAGCATCAATTGGAACAGCCGCTCACCGGCCTGCGCCACCGATTCCAGGCCATCGACAATACCTCCGGCATTGAAGTCCATATCCAGCTCCATGCGATGGAATAGACCGGTGTTGGTGGCGATCTTTAATGATGGAGTGGGTTTGCAACCGTAGGTCGAGCCACGGCCAGTGGTGAAGCAGATGAGATTCGCGCCTCCCGCAACCTGACCGGTGGCCGACACGGGGTCGTAGCCAGGCGTGTCCATGAACACGAGTCCGTGGGCATCGATAGTTTCAGCGTAGGGGTAAACGCCCATTAACCCGGTAGTTCCGGCTTTCGCTACGGCGCCAAGGGATTTTTCCAGAATGGTGGTAATGCCCCCGGCCTTGTTGCCAGGCGAGGGATTGTTGTTCATGTCACCATCGTTGTGGCGCACGTAGGCTTCCCACCAATGGATCCGCTCCATCAATTTTGCCGAAATATCGGCAGATGCGGCGCGGGCAGTCAGCAGGTGTTCGGCGCCATAGATTTCCGGTGTTTCCGAAAGAATTGCGGTGCCACCATGCCGCACAAGCAGGTCTACCGCAGCCCCGAGTGCTGGATTGGCGGTAATGCCTGAGTAACCATCCGAGCCGCCGCATTGCAAACCGACGCTTAGATGGCTGGCCGCAACGGTAGTACGCCGGAAGTTGTTGATGATGGGCAGCATATCTTCAATATGGGCTATGCCACGTCGTACGGCTTCGCGAGTACCGCCCGCTTCCTGAATGATCAGGCTGGCCTTGAGCGTGGCTGAGCAATCCCCAAGTTCATTCATCAGAGGGGTCAGTTGGTTGACCTCACAGCCCAGGCCGATCAACAACACGCCGGCAAAATTGGAGTGATCTGCGTACCCGCGCAAGGTACGTTTGAGGATATCGATGCCTTCACCTTTCGCACCCATGCCACAGCCGCTGCCATGAGTAATTGCAACGACGCCATCGACGCTTGGGAAGTCTTTCAGGCGCTCGGAAGAGAACGCGTTGGCGATCTGTTTGCAGACGGTTGCCGAGCAGTTAACGCTGGAAATAACACCGATGTAGTTGCGTGTACCGACGCGGCCATCATCGCGGACAAACCCTTCGAATGTCGCCGGTTCACTGCTGAATAAAGTGGGTGCATAGATGTTCTGCACGTTGTGTTCGGAGTTGGTAGTAGGCATGTCCAGATTGTGTACGTGGACGTAATCGCCGGGTTCGATGCCTTGGGTTGCCAGGCCTATGGTCTGGCCATACTTAAGTACCTGTTGGCCAGCCAACACCTTGCTCAGGGCGATCTTGTGGCCGGACGGAATCTGCTGCCGGGCGATCAGCGCGATACCGTCGGCGCTGAGGTGTTGTCCTTCGGCGATATCTCCTAGGGCCACGGCGACATCGTCACCGGGTGTCAAAACAAGCAAAGATTGCGTATCGCTCATCACCACTCTCCTAACACTCGATGATTGCTTTGACGACGCCTTGTTTTGGGTCGAGCAATGTGGCGAACGAACTGGCAACATCGTTGAGCGTCAGTCGATGGGTATTGAGGGCAGCGTCCGGAATCAATCCGTTGCGCAAGCATTCTTCTACATAGTGGAAGTCTTCCTTGGTGGCGTTGCGGCTGCCCATCAAAGTGGCTTCGCGCTTGTGAAATTCAGGGTCGGAGAACGTGATGGAGTCACGAACCACCGAAATCATCACATAGGTGCCGCCGTGCGCGATGAACTCGAACCCGCGCTCCATTGCCCGGGCATTGCCGGTGGCATCGAACACCACGTCGAAAAACTCACCCTCTGTGAGTTCGGCCAGAGTCTCCTTGTCCCCTTCGCCGATTTTCACAGCAGCCTGAATCTTCAGGTGTTCCTTACAGAACGACAGACGATCGTCACGGGTATCCAGAACGGTGACTTTCGCATCGCGCAGGCTGGCGAAGATCGCTGCCGCCATGCCAATCGGGCCGGTGCCGACCACCAGCACGCGTTTATCCGCCTGGATATTTGAACGACGTACGGCGTGTGCACCGATTGACAGAAATTCGATCATCGCTGCCTGATCAAGCGAAACACCCACAGCCTTGTGTACGAATTCGTGGGGAATGCTCAGATATTCGGTGAAGGCACCGTCGCAGTGAACCCCCAGCACTTGAATACGGGTGCAGCAGTTGGTCTTGCCCTGGCGGCAGGCGATGCATGCCCCGCAGGAAAGATAGGGCATCACGTATACGACATCACCCATGTTGAGGTCGCTGGCGCTGTCAGTTTCTTCTACAACCCCGGAGAACTCATGGCCCATCACGCGCGGGTATTCGAGGTAGGGCTGATTGCCGGTGAAAATATGCAGATCGGTGCCGCAGACCCCGACGCGCTTGATGCGGATGAGGATCTCTCCTGACTTTCTGACCGGTTTTTCACTCTCGATGGCGGTTAACGAGCCGGGTTCGTTACAGATGACAGTCAGCATGTTGATGCTCCTTGGCTGGCGCGCAGGCGATGGATGTCGATAAGCGGGAGAGGGCACCGAGCGCCCGGCTGGCGGGGAATCTACACATTCAGGTGATCTCTTTTTGTTGTAGGCGGACAGTTGCCCGCTCGGATGATCAAGGCTCAAAAACTACACACAGAGGAAAATATTGGCAAGACCAATTAATAAAAATACTGATTGGACTGACCAATTTGAAATTGGCGGGATCATTTCTGACTTCCGTTCCACGCACGATGCGGCGAGGCACTGGAAGAGATCACCCGGTCGATCTCGTAGATCAATGAACGCAACCTGTTGATCGCCAGTGCCACGGAGGAGCAGGCCCTGGTGGCGCGTGAGGTGGATCGCAATCTGGTGGGCATTCGTATCTTGTCCGAGCAGGTCGTGCTGGGTGCCCGACATACCCACGCAGCCGGTCAGGAGCTGGCGCAGATGGCAGGAGCACTGCACCAGACGGTGGCGCGCTTTAAAATCCAGGCAGAATAGGTTTGGAACTGTTCCGTTTTTTGCTCTTGATACACCCAAATAACAAGTCCGGAGTTGAGTCTTTTCTTGCATCGACAAGAAAAGAAACCCCTTGGATTTCAATGGTTCTGACGCAAGATGCGCATCTCGTTTCCCGCGCCATGGCATAAGCGAAAACACCGCTCATTTGAACGGCGTTTTCGTTTGTACGTAGTTTGTTGGGTTTCGCTGGGGGGGAGATCAAAATCGTTATTTTTGTCTCGTCGCTTCAGTAGTACAGGGACAAGAGACCATTCGAAAAACTAGCCGCTGGTCGAAAAACAATATTCCATCCAGGGTGTGGGCTGAAGTATGGGCTGGCAGATTTTTCCAAAAGCCAGAAACGACAAAGCCCCCGAATAATCAGGGCTTTGTCGTATAAAAATGGCGGAGGCGATGAGTTGCCAAACAGGTGGCTTGTATTTGAGACACACACCGAATACATCCGGCAGTATCGGGTTTCTTGATCGATATCAACCATATGAGCAGGCCCGCTCTGTATTCTGCGTACAACTCGACAACTTAAAGGGCAAGGCTCGTTTGCCAAATCTGTCGAACACTCAAGTGCGTAGTACAAGGCTCAACGCTTATGACAGATTTAACGCTGACTCATCTCGACTCACTGGGGCGCGCACAAATGGTCGATGTCACGGATAAAACCGTGACGTCCCGAGAAGCGGTGGCGCAGGCATGGGTTCATATGCTTGCCGAGACCAGACAACTGATTGTCAGTGGTGCTCATCCTAAAGGTGATGTCTTCGCCGTAGCGCGGATCGCTGGCATTCAGGCGGCCAAGCGCACGAGCGAGTTGATTCCTCTCTGCCATCCACTGCTTTTGAGCAGCGTTAACGTTGAGTTTAGTTTTGAAGGTGAGCAGCGCGTACGCATCGTTTCTCGGTGCAAGTTGTCCGGGCAGACCGGTGTCGAGATGGAGGCGCTGACCGCTGTCAGTGTGGCGGCCTTGACCCTTTATGACATGTGCAAGGCCGTGGACCGGGGCATGAGTATCGAGTCGGTGAGGTTGCTGGAGAAAACTGGCGGCAAGAGCGGTAGTTTTCAGGCAACGGAACGATGAAGTTGAACGTTCTATATTTCTCGCGGTACCGCGAAACGCTTGGCCTTGAGGGTGAAACGATTGAAGGTGATTTCACTTCTGTCGATCAGTTGCGTCAGCACCTGATACATCGTTCTGATGCCTGGCGGGTGCTGGCCGAACAAAACCTCATGTGTGCTCGCAATCAGGACATGTGTGGGCTCGATGAGCCGTTGATAGACGGTGATGAAGTGGGTTTTTTCCCAACCGTAACGGGAGGGTGATTCAATGATTCGAGTCCAGACGGACCGCTTCGACCCCAACACCGAAATCAACACCCTGCAGGCTTTGAGCCTGGATGTCGGCGCCGTCGTTAGTTTTGTCGGGTATGTACGTGACACCAACGCCGGACAAGAAGTCGCAGGGATGTTTCTTGAACATTACCCCGGTATGACCGAAAAGGTCCTGGGCAAGATTGCCGACGAAGCTCGGCAGCGCTGGCCGTTGCTTGGACTGGTGCTGATCCATCGAATCGGCGTGCTGCAACAGGGAGAACCCATTGTCTTTGTCGGCATCAGCAGCAAGCATCGTCAAGCGGCTTTTGATGCCTGTGCGTTTGTAATGGATTACCTCAAAACCCGCGCGCCATTCTGGAAGAAAGAACAGGTGGCCGAGAGTTCCCATTGGGTCGAGGCTCGCAACAGTGATCGCGAGGCGGCGCAACGATGGGAGTGACGTTTCTCTCGCGGTGAGTGAATCGTGTTCAGCTGTACTGAGAGCGAGAATCCCATGCTCTATCCGCTGTTTCTGATGTTGCATCTGTTTGCTGCGCTGATTTTCATCGGCACGGTGTTCTTCGAAGTCCTGTTCCTTGAAAGTATCCGCAAACAGCTGCCCGTCAAGGTCATGTTGCTGGTCGAGCAGGGTATCGGTCGACGCGCACGCACGTTGATTCCATGGGTCTTGCTGGTGTTGTTCGGTGCCGGGTCGGGGATGGTCTGGCTGCGCTATTTACCGGTCCTTGCCACACCAATGGCCTCATCGTTTGGCACATTGCTGATGGTGAAGATCGTGGTGGCCGTCAGCGTACTGCTGCATTTCCTGGTCGCCATGTTTTTGTTCAAAAGTGGCCGGATGAGTGCTCGATACCTGCATTTCATCCATGGAAGCCTGTTCTGCCACATGGTTGTCATCGTGCTATTGGCCAAGTGGATGTTCTACCTCACGTGGTGACTGGCATTAGGGCTTGCCTGGTGTCTGTTGCGCGACAAGTACTTTGCTCGCGCTTGATGCAAATCAAGGAGCATTGATCGCCAGACTCCGACACTGGCGGTCCGCAGCCAGTCTCGGAGACTCGTTATGCTCAATTTATTTCACCGCCCCGGTGAACCGAACGTCCGGCGCGATGAAGGCGTGCTCGACCCCAACTGCCATGTCGACACTGAAAAATTTCATGGCGGCATCGGCTCTCTGGATTTGCTTCGTGCGTTGCGCGTCAGCCGTCAGAAGTGCCGTCCGCTATCGCTGAACGTGCAACTGCCTAACAACCTTAAGCCTGCATTGTGGTCCCCTGGTCAAACTTCATGCGAGCACAGTGTTGTCGAACACTATCTTCAGCGCCTGCAACATGAGATCGACCTTGTCGGTTGTCATCTGGGAACCGGGCAGCGGATCGAGCAGTTCCATCTGGGGGGTGGAACACCCTCCATCGCCCGCTTGAGGCGGCTGATGAATCACCTTCGTGGCCGATTCAACTTTCTTGGACATGAATGCGGTGACTACAGCATAGAAGTGGACCTTCACCATACGGATTGGTCGACCATGGGCATGCTGCGTGAGCTGGAGTTCAACCATGTCAGTATCGGCGTTCCGGACATCGGTGCCGACAGTGCGATGTCGGTGGCCTGCTACCAGAATCCGGCACCGATCCATTCGCTTATCGATGCCGCTCGTACCTTCGGTTATCGATCCGTCAATGTCGATCTGGGTTACGGCCATACCTGGCAGACGCCAGAAAGTTTTGCATTGAAACTGGCAACCATCATCGAACTGGAGCCGGACCGGCTGCTGGTGTTTGATTATGCCCGGCCACCTCAACGCTATCGACCAAAGGCCGCGGACAAAATCAGGGCGTTTTGCAGCGAGGAAGATAAATGCGTCATGCGCCGGATCTGCTTTGAACAGTTGATCGGCGCCGGTTATCACTACATAGGCCTGGGGCAGTTTGTCCGGCCCGATGACGATTTGGCGATTGCTCAGGAGCGCGGCCGATTGTGTCGCAATTGTGAGGGGTTTACCCGTCACGGGCATTGCGACCATATCGGGTTCGGT
>Ga0075432_10000186_pt1 | contig 15934 bp, 13 predicted proteins | sample RhiMethybrSRZTD1_FD_72781 | JGI IMG/M metagenome (GOLD analysis project Ga0075432, IMG submission 72781) | Populus rhizosphere microbial communities from Tennessee, USA - Rhizosphere MetaG P. TD hybrid SRZTD1 | ecosystem: Host-associated > Plants > Roots > Rhizosphere > Soil | place: USA... | reverse complement strand
AGCGCGACGCTGCAGACCCGAACGCGAATGGGCGAGATGGTGGTGGCGAGCCTGGTTGACAGTTTTGCCGGGAAAACACCGCAGGGCTGTGTGACCGGCTGAACATTGGCCACCCTGGAGGAGTAGCGATCCTTCAGAGGTGGCCTGGGGTCATCAATCGATGAGCTCTCTTGCAGTGGCTGCCAATTGGCTGCCTACATGCGCTTTCAGTACTTCGATGAAGCGCGTGATCTTCGCATCGACAAACTGCCGGGAAGTGTAGACCGCATAAACATTGCGCTCGTAGCTATGGTACTCAGGTAAAACCCGCACGAGTTTCCCCGAGCGTAAATCGTCGATGGCCGAGAATCCAGCCAACAAACCTATCCCCGCTCCGGATCGAATAGCGACGGCCATTGCGTCCATATCATTCACACTAAAGCTTGGCCCGGTGGGCACGAAAGTGGCGGTGCCGGTCTTGCTCTTTAGCTGCCACTCATCCCGCGCGTAATCAACCGTTCCCAGCAACAGGCACTGATGATCGTTGAGATCTTCTGGCTCTAGTGGCGCCACATGCTGTGCCAAATAATCGGGAGATGCGACCAGCACGCAATGACTGCCCCCTATCTTCTGGCTGACGTACGCTGAGTCCGGCAGAGTTCTGGCAATCAAAATTGAAACGTCCAATTGGTCTTCCAGCAGATTCGGCATCCGTTGCGACAGCAGCAAATCTACGGTGACTTCCGGAAACGCTCTGCGGTATTCAAGGATGGCGCAGGTCACGAGATGACGCGCAAGACCAGGCACGCTATGAACACGTAGCGTGCCCTTGGGTTCCAGTATCGAATTACTGGCCTCGGCTTCAGCGTTGTCAAGATCGGCCAAAATCGTCGTACAGCGTTCATAAAATCGTCGACCTGCGTCAGTCACTGAAAGACGTCGGGTCGACCTTTGCAGCAGGCGGGCATCGAGCATTTTTTCGAGCGCAGAAACGGCTCGGGACACATTGCCGACTGTCGAGTCGAGATGGTTTGCCACCGCAGTAAAACTGCCCATCTCAACGACTTTTACGAACACAGACATGTTTGAAAGTTTGTCCATCCCTACCGTCCTTTTCGACCTGTTTACAGCTCAAATCGCATAGAGTTTCCTGCAACCCCAGCATCTCTCCCTCCGAGGCTGTTCACGGCTCGTGAGCCCAGCCCTACCCGACAGTGACAGCGCATGATGGACGTTGAGTATTGAGGACGCAACTCACCCACGGCGCGTGATATTCCCTCTGCACACAACAATGATTCCCTTCTGGCTACCTAAATCAATTGCGTCGTCCTCCATAGACTTGGTTACACAGGCCGCCTCAATCGGCTCTCGCGTAATCCACCGAAGCGTTGATTCACCAAGCGCGCTTCGACCAAATTCCTGACAAGCAAACGAAGGACGGATCTATGTACACACCATACGACGCGCTCTATCTTTTCATTGGTGGTGAGTGGATCAGCGCTCAAGGGCGCGACACCGCAGCCGTCATCAACCCAGCCACCGAGGCTGAAATAGGACGTGTGCCACTGGCCACAACAGCCGACCTTGATCACGCCCTTGAAGTGGCCCGGCTCAGCTTCGAAACATGGCGTCAGACGGTGCCGGATCAGCGGGCAAAGATCCTCAAACGCGCGGCTGATCTCATCCTGGAGCGAGCTCCGCACATCGCCTCACAGATGACACTGGAGGAAGGCAAGCCGCTGGCTGAAAGCATGGATGAGGTCACGCGTGCAGCCGAGTATTTCGAGTGGTTTGCCGAAAGCGCTCGCCGCATCGATGGCCGCGTCGTACCGGCTAACCGTCCTGGTGTACTGCAAATGGTGAAGCGCCAGCCAATCGGCCCGGTGGCAGCCTTCACACCCTGGAACTTTCCGGCCATTACCCCCGCCCGCAAGCTGTCAGCAGCCTTGGCCGCAGGTTGCAGCGTCATTCTCAAGCCTGGCGAAGAGAGTCCTTCCACGGCACTGGCACTCGCTCGTGCCCTTGATGATGCGGGGTTGCCAAAGGGCATTTTGCAAGTCGTTTTCGGCGTACCGGATCAAGTCTCCAGCCACCTGATTGCATCACCGATCATTCGCAAGGTGACATTCACCGGTTCAGTGCCAATCGGCCGACTGCTGTCCGCCCGAGCGGCCGAGGGCGTCAAACCTATCACTCTTGAATTGGGTGGCCACGGCCCGGTGCTGGTGTTTGAAGATGCCAACGTTGAAAAAGCAGCAGTAGAAGGCGTTGCGAACCGGTTTCGCGGTACCGGGCAGGTCTGTATCTCTTCAACTCGCTTTCTGATCCAGAGTGGCGTTTATCAGCAATTCGTCGATCACTTTGTAGCGGCCACCAAAGCCCTGCGAATCGGCAATGGCTTGCACCCCGACACCCAGGTTGGGCCACTCGCCAACCCAAGGCAGTTGGCAAAAATGGAAGAGCTGGTGGCTGACGCCGTCGAGAAAGGCGCACGGGTGCTTGCCGGTGGCGAATGCCTGCCAGGACAAGGCTATTTCTTCCAGCCCACCGTTTTGGCAGATGTGCCAATGAACGCTCGGGTCATGCATGAAGAGCCCTTCGGCCCGATCGCGGTTCTGATGCCATTCGAAAACATGGCGGACGGGCTGAAAGAGGCTAACCGACTGCCTTATGGGCTTTCAGCCTATGCGTTCACCTCTAACGCTCGAACCGCGATCGACGTTGCTGACGGACTAGAGGCCTGCATGATCGGGATCAATCAATACCGAATCGTAGCTACTGAACTCCCCTTCGGTGGCATGAAGGAAAGCGGTCATGGCTCAGAGGGCGGTATTGAAGGCATCGAGCACTACCTGACCAACAAATTCATCAGCCAAATTTAAGGAAGACCCAACATGTCGAACATTAATTTCAGCAGCCCTCGCGAAGCCGCCAGAGCATTTACCCCAAAGCTTTCGCAGTTTGTCGACTCGACCCTCTACCCACAAATCTGGAGCGATCCGGCACTGCCCCCGCGCGACCGGAGCCTGATAACAGTGGCTGCACTGATTGCCGGCGGTCACTCTGAAGAGCTGCCTACGCATCTGCGGCGCGCGGTTAGTAATGGTGTCACCCATGACGAAATTTCCGCCGCGATCACCCACCTTGCGTTCTATGCAGGTTTCCCAGCCGCCATTACAGCGTCCGCAATCGCCAATGCCACATTCACTCAATCGGAGACGAAGCAGCCATGAAAGCCATCACCATTGAAGAGTTTGGCAACGCCGATGTACTGAAGTTGAATGAGGTTCCCAATCCTGAAATCCGCCCTACCGACCTACTGGTGCGCGTCTATGCCGCCGGAGTCAATCGGGCGGATCTGACACATCGCACCGGTGGCTATGGCCATCCGAATTTCGGCGATTCGCCCATCATCGGACTTGAGATCGCCGGTGAAGTTATCGAAAAAGGCAGCGCCGTTTTTGGCTTTAAAAAGGGCGATAGGGTGATGGGCGTGGTGGGTGGCGGGGCCTATGCCGAAATGGCACGTATCGACTACCGAATGGCCATGCACATCCCTGCCCAACTGAACTATGTGCAAGCGGCGGCGATTCCCGAAGTCTTTGTGACCGCCCATGAGGCGATGATGCATCTGGGTCGACTCAAGTCAGGTGACTCGGTATTGATTCATGCCGCCGCAGGTGGTGTTGGCTCCGCTGCGGTGCAGCTCGCCTACGCCACAGGTGCAACGGTCTATGCGACAACTGATGGCCACAAGTTATCGCGCGTCGAGCACTTGGGGGCTGATGTGGCCATCGATTACAAGACGGATGACTTCGCCAAAATCATCGCGAGCAAAACCGATGGTCGAGGCGTTGACGTCATCATCGACTTTGTCGGCGAACCTTACTTCGCACGCAACCTGGCTTCACTCGCTAATGGAGGTCGACTTATCCAGGTTGGCATCCTCGGTGGAGGCGGTAAGGTGACTCTGGAACTGGAGCACATTCTCTACCGCCACTTGCAAATCTTCGGCACTGTCATGAAATCCCGTACCCAAGGGGAAAAGCACGACATGATCAAGCGATTCCGCGAGCATTGGCTTGAACGGTTCGAAGGGGCTGGAAGCCTAGAGCCGGTAGTCGACAGTATCTTCCCTCTTTCACGCGCCTCCGATGCCCATCGCAGGATGGAATCCTCCGAAAACGTCGGGAAGATCATTCTGACGATGCAGCATGAGGACTTTCTGTAAGTCCGGCCTATTCATTTTTTGCAACTAAAAAGCAAGGGCTCTCGAAGGGCCCTTTTATCCAAACCAAAATCAATTGGTTAGCCAAAACTCGACGGTCGCGGAGACGTGTTCTGCTTTCCATTCCTTGAGGCTCTTGCGATTACCACCTTTGGTTTCGACGACTTCGCCCGTGTGTGGATTCTTGTAAACCCTGACCTGGCGCGCTTTGCGGCTATAGTTTTAGACTCAACGGATGAAGCACAACCAGCCGGGCCCATTGGCCCGAAGAAGCGACCTCTCCATTTACGTCACCCCGCTGCTTAGCTCTGGTCATGCGATGGGCCAGCTTCATTTCGTTACTGCGATAGCTGTCAAAGGCACTGCCGATCCACAAATGACTGGTCAGCTCCATTTGGCAGACCATGCGTACCTGAGGAAAGCCGGCATCGCCATGCTTATTACTGGCGGAGTCGTAACGCGCACGGTTTTCGGGTGTATCGGGCGTTCGCCAGACGACACCATCGACTCCAGCAAACGCAACCCGGCCCAAGTCGGATGGCCCGCCGCTTCATACCAGCTTTTCTGAGTCAGATCGAGGACGTGTCGTGAGGCCTCGCTGCCCAGCCGCTGACGGGCCTGGACTACGGCGCTGGGCGCAACCAGCGGACGTTGTTGCCCAGGCAACATGATGTTCACACGACTGACCAGATCCCACGCCGACATGCGCCGAAAAAACACCATGGAGATGACGCACCAAAGCATCAACTCCAAAGGTAAGCACCGCTTGCGCAGTGTGGCGACACCGGCCTGATCCAAGGCCTGCTCGACCAGAAAGGGGTCTAGCAACGAGTCCAATCCCTTGAGGGAGTCGGGAGTCGAGACGAAGTTGTGGGTCAGTTCCAGTGCCCGAGCCAGACGCATAAAAAATCCGATGCCTATTCAGGCATCGGATTTTGATTTCTTGCGGCCAAAGGTCAAGCAATTAGGCTTAACTGATCGGCATTACCCTTCAAGGGCCCTTTTTGCTCAAACCTGTATCGCCTGCTCAGCTAAGACTCGACATTGCCAAGAAAGAACCCAATTACCCGAACGGGAATGCTTGATTTCATCTTTGCATTGCGGATGTAACTGGCTGAGCTGCAGACTCAAAAACATTGTTGTTCTGTGTTGCCCGAGGCGGCCAAGCTTGAAAATCTAAATCAAGATCCTTGAACTGACTGGAATCGAAAACTGGTGTCTTGATGCCGGCTTTGCGTTGCTGATCATAGTCACGCAGCAAGCGCAGGCCGACCTTGAACAACAACGCGAGGGCGATCAGATTCACAAAGGCTAGCAACGTCATGGTGATATCGGCGAAGGCGAAAACCGTATCCAAATTCTGGACAGCCCCCCAAAGGATTAACAGCAACACCAAACCACGATAGACAATGATCGCCGCGCGCTTGTCACCAAGTAAAAAACGGAGATTGTTCTCGCCCAGATAGTAGTTGTATAGGATCGAAGTGAAGACAAACAGAGCCAACGCCACGCTGATGAACGTGCGCCCCCAGTCTCCGACCACTGCTGCGAGTGCGTTCTGTGTCAGTACCAAGCCGTCACCTTCGAAACCTGGCGTGTAAAAGCCCGACAGAAGAATCAGCAGCGCCGTGCAGGTACAGATCACAAAGGTGTCTAGAAAAACGCTGAACGCCTGAACCACCCCTTGAGCAGCTGGGTGATCCACTTTCGCCACTGCGGCTACGTTCGGAGCGCTGCCCAGTCCAGCCTCGTTGGCAAACACGCCACGCTTAACGCCCATGACAATGGCACTGCCGACCAGGCCGGCAAATGCTTGATCCAGACCGAAGGCGCTTTTAAAGATGGTCATCAGCATGCCAGGGACATGATCAAACTGAAGCACAATCACATATACGGTAACGCCAATGTAGGCCAAGGTCTTTACTGGTACCAACAAGTCCGAAACTGCAGCGATACGTTTGATTCCGCCGATGAAAACCAAGCCAAGCAATACAGCAATCACCACACCGGAGTAGGTGGTAGAGAAACCGAACGCATTATTCAGCGAGTGAGTCACTGCATGAGATTGCAGCCCATTGAATGCAAAACCGAAGGTTACCAGCAGCAACAAGGCCATGATTTTTCCAAGCCAGGCTTGTTTCAATCCGTACTGGATGTAATACGACGGCCCACCGCGAAACTGCCCCTTGGAATCGCACCGTTTGTACAGTTGCCCCAAACTACATTCAAAGAAGCTGGTGGACATACCCACCAGCGCGGTCACCCACATCCAGAACACCGCGCCAGGCCCGCCCAGCGTCACCGCCAATCCGACACCGGCAATATTTCCCGCGCCCACACGACCCGCCAGGCTGAGCATTAACGCTTGGAATGAGCTGATCTGGCCCGCACTCTTCTGAACGCTATCGCGAAAAACACTGAACATATGTAGGAAATGGCGGAACTGCACAAAGCGCGAACGGATGGTGAAGTAGCCACCTAGGCCCACGATGAGCACGATCAGCAGCTTTCCAGAAAGAAAGTTGTTAATGACTTCAAGCATGATTTGAACCTCTTGTTGTTATAGGTTTCAAGCGTGCACGCACCCTTACAAGCCACTGAAGGGGGCACGTGAAATGGTTGAACTTGCTTTTCGAATCGCAACCACCAAGCCTGTCAGGCTCCCGCGAAGTATTTGGGAGCGCTCAAGACGACCAGACTTATCCGGATTAGCTGCTGGTTAGGAAATCAGCGATTTGGCTCCACATCGCGATCGGGTTGGAATACATAGGAAAGTGTCCGCAGGCGGGAATTTGCGCCAGGCGTACGCCCTGAGCCTGGATATGCGGAAGATAGGACAGTGACGCGTTCTGCTCGCCGTACATGAACATTCGCGGGCACTTCAAGCCAAGAAATTTACCCATCAGATCGGCGTTGTCGGACAGATTGACCATCGACTCGAAAATCCCTCGTACTGCCTCTGCACGCACCTTGTGTCTCAAGCTCGCCGAATACAATGCGCTGGCATATGCCGGGGCGTGCCTGGCACGTTCGATGAAGGCCGCGAAAAATGCCTCGGGATCATTACTCGGATAGTCGACGATCTGGCGGCTGAGGAAGCAATCCTCCGGAGCAATATTGCCCTCTATATCGACGAAAGTGATTACCCGCTCCGGGAACTGATGGGCCAGCATCAAAGCAGTCAACCCGCCCATGGAGTGACCGACCAGATGGAAGCGCTCGATATCGAAATGCTCCAGCACCTGCAGTGCCACCTGCATCAAAAATGGGATGGAAACCTTGGACAGGTCACTACACTGGCTTTCACCGCATCCGGGGGCGTCGTAGGCTATGAAGGGATGACCGACGAACTCCGCCTGCAGCGCGATATCGGCATAGTCCTCTTTGGTCGAACCAAAACCATGCAGGAATACAATCGGCGCCAAGTCGCCCTTCCTGTGAATGGCGGCGACGTTCAGCTGGACACCCTCTACCGTGAGAGGGAGTTGCGTGTGAGTGAACGTTTCGGATGAGGACACGTTAATAGCTCCTTGAACGAAAAGGATTACCGCCGCATGAGAGTTGCTGGCAGTCAGATATGCAATTTCAAGGGATTCGTGCGTTCTGTAAAATCCTGATTGTGGAAGGCTTTGATACGCTAAACCTATCAGCAAATTTTCGCGTTCCTTATCTCCTCACGCCTTAGCCCGAAACCGTGCAACGACTTCCTCTACCAGTGGATTGGGCCGAGCTGCATTCCAGGCCACCGCAGTGGTTACGACATTAAGCTTCTGGCTCAGCGGTCGAAATACGACGTTATTGGGCGCCAATTTTTTTAGTGACGCCGGTACCAATGCGATGCCTTGGCCATAGCTGACAAAAGCAATCTGCGAAGCGACTGAACGTACTTCATGCAACACGCGAGGGGAAAAACCACTGGCTCGGCAGGTGGCGATCAAATTGTCGAAATACACCGGACTTACTTTTCGGGCAAACATCACCAAAGGCTCGTTGGACAAACTGGATAGGCTGATTCGCGTGCGTGAAGCTAAGGCATGATCGCTCGGTAAGGCCACCACCAGGCGATCTTCCAGAAGCGGTAGTGAATCGACCGACCCGCCGAGATCACCATCCAGTCGGGCGAATGCCAGGTCGATGTCTCCGGCTTCAAGTGCTGGAACAGCCTCGACACTGTCGATTTCCCGCACGGATACCGTCAAGTGCGGGTAATCGTTTTTCAATTGCTCAATCAGGCCCGGTAAAACGTCGAACATCGCTGTGGATATTGCGCCAATAGTCAACATCCCCGACTGGCCCGCCACTGCTTCTTCCACCGCCAACTCCAATCGCTCGAGTTGCTCAGCGAATTTGCGCACCGCAGGCAAAATTGCCGCACCCACTGGAGTTAGTTTCGCTCCGCGTCGAGATCGCTCGAATAGCGTGACCTTCAGCGCTTGCTCCAGCACCTGAATCTGTTCGCTCAGTGGGGGTTGAGACATGCCTAGGCGCTTGGCAGCACGCCCAAAGTTCTGCTCTTCGGCAACGGCAAGGAAAAGCCAGAGGTGACGGATCAGACGGAAATTGATCATGATTAATCCATAGGTTTAACGTATCTGATACTTCTGTGATTAGTAATATACCTATCAAATTGTCTAACTGACACTGGAAGCCTCCGCCACTAAAGGGGCTCCCCCGTGACCAATAAAAGTTTGCTGGATCGCTTGGCAACGCTAGATACCAATACGGTGTCCGACGCGCTCGACTTCCTCGGCCTGCCGGGTGCCACGGTCGGGCTACGCCCGCTGTGGAACTGCCCGAAAATCGTCGGTCGAGCCAGTACCGTTCTGCTCGCACCTAAATCTGACAACGCCCCCACTGTGCACCTGATTACCCCCGTGGTTGAACAGATCGACACCGACGATCGTGTGCTGGTGATTGCTGGTGGTATCGAAGGCATCTCCTGTTGGGGCGACATTCTCGCCAACGCGTCGGCATTTAAACAGGTACGCGGCACGATCATCGACGGTTTCAGTCGTGACATCGAAGGCAGCGAATCGATTGGCTACCCGGTTTTTGGCCGTGGGATCACCATGATCAGCGCGCGCAACCGAGTGGTTCAGATTGACTCCGCCGTGACGATCAACGTCGCCGGCGTCAAGGTCAGTGAAGACGACTACGTCATCGCCGATCAATGCGGAACCGTGTTCGTGCCCCAAGCTTACATCGAGAAGATTGTAGATCTTGGCGAGCGTATTGCCCGCCGCCAGGACGGCATGGTTGAAGCTGTTCGCAGCGGACGCTCAGTGGCCGAAGTCATGCATGACACCCAGTTCGAAGCTATTCACGTGGAGCGCTCCCGATGAACATCGATGATCAAGAACTGATTGCCCTGTTCGAGGGGCTCGACACCCCTGGGGTCTCTGATGCCATGGACAAGCTTGGCCTGCCGGGTCAATGCCTCGGTATAGCGCCGCTCGACAACTACCGCAAGGTCATCGTCGGTCCAGCGTTCACAGTGCAGTACGTCTCGGCGAGCGTGCCACCCGGCACCGTAGGAGACTTCATCGAAGACGTAGCCGTGGGCGATGTGGTGGTTATCGACAATGGCGGCCGCACTGACTGCACGGTCTGGGGCGACATCATGACCCAGTACGCCGGTAGCCGAAAAATCGCCGCCACGGTCATCGATGGTGTGTGCCGTGACGTTAACAAAGCTCTGGGCGACGGCTATCCGATTTTTAGCAAGGGCCGTTTCATGCGTACAGGTAAAGACCGAGTACAGGTTCAGTCGGTCAACCAGCCGGTGTCGATTGGCACTGCACGGGTCTGCGCCCGAGACATTGTTGTTGCTGACGCCAATGGCGTGGTGATAGTGCCGCGCGACCGGGCCGCTGAAGTGGCCGCCTGTGCCCGCCAAATCGAAGCTGTTGAAGCCGACATTCGCACGATGATTGGTCAAGGAAAAACCCTTAAAGAAGCCCGCGACGCGCTGGGCTACCACGGCCTGCAGAGGAAAATCTGATGACTACGCTCACCCTCCCCTTGAATTTCCACGAACAGGCAAAAGTGTTGGGCAGCTCAACACTGTATGAAGCCTCACATCTCCCATGCGCGGTGGACAGTGCAATTCGCCCAGTCTGGGACGGTGCTTTTATCGCCGCACCGGCCTTCCCGCTGGAGTGTTCACCAGGTGACAATCTCTCTTTGCACCTGGCGATGGAGCGCGTACCTCGTGGCAGCGTGCTGGTCGTCGGCACCGGTAATTTTATTGCCGGCTACTGGGGCGAAGTGCTCACCGTGGCAGCCGAGGCAGCTGGAGTGGTCGGTTTGATAATTGATGGTGGCGTCCGTGATATTGCGGCCTTGAAAAAGCGACAGTTTCCCGTGTTCGCCCGAGGTATATCACTCAAAGGCACCGTCAAGGCGAGCGCTCCATCTGTCGGACAAGCTTTCAATTTCGCCGGAGCCATGGTGGCTCCGGGCGATCTGGTGGTAGCTGACGATGATGGCGTCATCATCATTCCCATTGCGGATGCGCCCCGTACCTTTGCTGAAGGGGAAGCCCGAGCTAGCAAGGAAGCTGAGATGATGCAGGCATTGACCGAAGGCCGATCGACTCTTGAACTGATGAACCTGACTGAGTGGAGAAACCGCGCATGACCGCCGATATCCAGCGGCTCAATCAGCGACTGGCGGATGCACAACCCTCCGCAACATACAGAATCATCGATCGGGTGGCTGAGCGCCGGGCGCAAGGTGCAAAAATCATTTCACTCTGCGCCGGCGAGCCTGACTTTGATACACCCAAACATGTGCGTGAAGCGGCGATTCAAGCTATTGAAAACGGCCATACTCGCTACACTCAAGTCGCCGGCGCGCGTTCACTGCGAGAAGCGGTAGCCGCTAAATTCCGTCGCGAGAACGGCCTGGACGTCACTTGGCAAGACACCCTCGTCTGTAACGGTGGAAAGCAGGTGATCTATAACGCCTTGGCCGCGACCCTCAACGAAGGTGACCAGGTCATCGTGCCGGCACCGTACTGGGTCAGCTACCCGGAAATGGTTCAACTGTGCGGCGGTGAAGCGCGGATCGTGACGTGCGATGCCGACACTGGCTTCAAATTGACGCCCGCCGCACTGGCCGAAGCGATCAACCCGCAGACCCGATGGCTGATCCTCAATTCGCCGTCTAACCCGACAGGTGCGGTGTACAGCCGGGATGAGTTGCAAGCCCTGGCCGACGTCTTACTGGCACATCCCCACGTGCTGATTCTGGCTGATGACATCTACGAACATCTGATCTTCGATGATCAAGTATTCCTGACCCTAGCTCAAGTCGAACCGAGACTGGCGCCGCGAACCTTGACCATGAATGGTGTTTCCAAGGCGTATGCTATGACCGGCTGGCGCATCGGTTTTGCCACCGGGCCGCGTTGGTTGTTGGAAGCGATGGAAAAGCTGCAGGGGCAACAAACCTCTGGGGCCAGCTCGATCTCGCAGCAGGCCGCACTCGCCGCGTTGGAAGGCCCGAAGGATTTCATCCAAGAAAGCCGTGCTGTTTTTCAGAAGCGTCGTGATTTGATGGTGACGCTATTGAACGACACGCCAGGTCTTAAATGCGTTAGTCCCGCCGGGGCGTTCTACGCGTTCGCTTCCTGTGCAGGGCTAATCGGCCGCACCTCTCCAGGTGGTCGTGTGTTGCATACCGATGAGGATGTCGCTCACGCACTGTTAGACGAAGCCGATGTGGCGGTAGTTCATGGCAGTGCATTCGGCCTTGGCCCCTACATTCGCATTGCCTATGCTTTGGACGACACCTCGTTACGCAAAGCTTGCGACGCTATTCGCGCATTCTGTAACGCTCTGCATTGACTTGGACATAAAACAACAAAAACCGGCAATGACCGGTTTTTGTTTGCCCATCGAAGAGATCAAATCGTTGACTTGCGAGGTAGCTTTGTCTCCTTAAGAGTAAGCAAAAACCCGTACTGAACTGTTCCTGGCACCTCTGAGAGACGTTACCCCCCTTTCTTCGTAGTCTTCGCCGTCAGTTCTTCACATCTTGGTTAAGCCTGATCCTGTCGCTCATCTTGGAGTAGCTCAGTAGATTTACAACGGCGTAGCTGCTCATCGAAAACGCCGTGATGACCGCTTACCATGCAAGCTCGTTGACGTACTTCAGCCCAGAGTTGATTTCCACATAGATACCGCCGACTAACGAGTCAAGGTGAGCCAGGAAAGTTGAATCAAGGGCAATCTGATCACGGCGACTAGCACACAACGATTGAGACTCTGACAAATCATGCGACGAGAATAATTACCTGAGCATATCCAACTTCCCTGCGTACTCCTGGCGCCCTACATTTACGCCTGCATGAATTGTCGTGATAGCGTCACAAGTTAAGACAAGCTAGAACTTGAAGCGCCCCACCAGCCCCTTCAGTTGATTAGAGATACCCGTCAAGCGATCCGATCCGGTATGCGCCGAATGCGCAAACCTTTCGACCAACTGGGCATCGGCATGGATTTGTGCAATGTGTCGGTTGATATCTTCGGCCACCTGATGCTGCTCCTCTGCTGCCGTGGCGATCTGCGCGCTCTGGTCGCGAATCGAGTCCACCGAGTCGCGGATCTTGTCAAAACTGTCGCGCGCCTGCTGGATACATTCAACGCTGGTTTGCGACACCTCCAGGCTCCGTTGCATCTGCTGGGTAACCTCCTTAGTTCGCCGCGAGAAGTTGCCGAGCAAGCTGTCGATCTCGCCGGTTGAGTCTGCAGTGCGTCGTGCCAAGGCGCGTACTTCGTCGGCCACCACCGCAAATCCACGGCCCTGGTCGCCGGCGCGCGCCGCCTCAATGGCGGCATTGAGGGCCAACAGATTGGTCTGTTCCGCGATCGAACGAATGGTGTCGAGGATGGTGTTGATGTTCTTACTGTCCTGCTCGAGCATCTGCATGGTACCTGCCGACTGCTGCAGGTCGTCACTCAATTTAAGAACGCTGCCCGTGGCCTCACCAATGTGCCGTTGCCCGTCGTGCACCTCTCGATAACCGACGTCCGCGCTGGAAGCTGCATGACTGCAAGAGCGGGCCACTTCGTTAGAGGTAGCGACCATCTCGTTGAAAGCTGTGCTCACCAACTCAACTGCTTCGCGCTGGCGGACTGCGGCGTTGTTCATGTTACTGGCCACTTGACTGGTGTCCGCAGCGACCTCTTGCAAATCGGAGGAAGCGCCGCCGATGCGCCGCATCAGTTGCGCGATCATGCCAAGGAACTGGTTGAACCAACCAGCCAAAGTGGCGGTTTCGTCCTTGCCCCGCACTTCCAGTTCGCGGGTCAGGTCGCCCTCCCCTTCGGCGATTTCCTGCAGGCCATCGGCAACGCCGCGAATCGGTCTAACGATCACACCGGCGAAGCTCGCGCCGACGATGGCGAAGATGATTGCCAACACGGCGGCGATCAGTGCAATTAAACCTGTCAGGCTGGTGGCCTGAGCCATGACTTCGTCGCGCTTGATCAGCCCGATGAAGCGCCAGCCTAGGCTTTCGGAACTGACCACATTGACCATGTAGGGCACGCCATCGATCTCGACCTGGGTCACGCCGTCACCACTCTTTGCCAGCTCGCTATAGCTGGGGCCCAGATCGGCCAGGGGCTTGAAACTGTTTTTGGCATTCGCCGGATCGACCAGAACGTTGCCATTGGCTTCGACCATCATCAGGTAACCGCTGTTGCCCAGTTTGATGGTTTTAACCAGTTCAGTCAGTTGCTTGAGCGAGACATCCACGCCGACAACACCCGCCGGGTTGCCGCTGGCGTCGGCGAAAGCTCGAACCGTGCTAACCAGCACCACGTCATCCGGCGCCCAGTAGTAAGCGCCCGTGCGCACGGTTGTGCCAGGCGTGGCCGCCATGGCGGTCTTGTACCAAGGACGCACTCGGGGGTCATAGCTGGCCATTTTCGGGTCGTCGGGCCAACCGGCAAAACCGCCGTCGTTGAGCCCCAGGGAAATAGACGCAGTGGTCGGATGAGTCTCGGCGAATCGATCAAAAATAGCCTGGAGCCGCTGATCGGCTTCGGTCACAAGCGTTTGCTCAGCATTGGCAGAGGTATAGTTTTTCAATCCCTTGACGGTGGAGATCCGAGGATCCTTGGCAAGGTATTCGACGTTTTGGTGGATGCTATCGAAGAACTGCTTCATACCGTTGTCGATCTGACGAATTTCACGGCCGCTGCTATCCAGGAAATTGGCTTGAGCCGCGCTCCGCAAATTCAATACGACGATTACCGCGACCAGAATCACCGGAAGGCAGGCGATAGCGGCAAATACCCATGTCAGCTTCTGTTTGATGTTCATGACTTCTCCAGCGGGTATTTATAAATATTTCGGGCGAGTCGATGGAACGGATATACCGACTAAAATCAGAACAGCGCCCACGACGACAGCCACGAAATCTGCACGTGCAGCGTCCGTAGATAAAAATCAGTGTTTATTTTCCCGACAGGCAGGTTCTCGCCCGTTACTCCGACGGAGATGGGCGAGAAGGTTCATGCACCGCTACTCAGCTCAGAAACGCCCTGGAGCAAAGGGTGCCGGATCGACCACAGGCGTCTCGCCCATCATCAATTCTGCGAGCAGTCGACCGCTGACCGGGCCTAGGGTAAACCCCTGATGGGCATGACCGAAATTGAACCAGAGCCCTTTATGCAAGGGCGCCGCGCCGATCACCGGCTTCATGTCTACCGTGCAGGGTCGGGCGCCGCTCCATGGCGTGCGCTCTACCTGGGGGCCTAACGCTAATACCTGCCGTGCGGCCCGCTCGGCCTTGCCCAACTGCACCGGTGTTGGAGGCGCGCTTAGGCTGGCGAATTCCGCCCCCGTCGACAGGCGAACACCGCGCTTCATCGGCGCCAACATGTAGCCCTGCTCGGTATCCAGCACCGGGCGGCTCAATGTCGCGCCATCGGCAAAGTGAGCGTGGTAACCACGCTTGACGAACAACGGAATGCGGTAGCCCAATTCGCCAACCAGTTCGTGAGCCCAAGGGCCCAACGCCACGACCACCTGCGACGCGCCGACCGATCCAGAATCGGTGTCGACGCTCCAACCGGCTCCCGACTGACGCAACGATCGCGCATCGCCACGCAAAATCTCCCCACCTTCACGCACGAACAGATCGGCATAACGCTGCACCAACTCACCCGGCTCAATGCAAGTCCAGGGTTGCAGCCAATGAATGCCCCCCACCAATGCATCGCTCAACGCTGGTTCCGCCAATCTGAGCGCGACACCGTCCAGATGCTCGGACAACACGCCTTGTGCACTCACGCGTACCGCACGCTCCACCGCCTCATCGAACTGCTGTGGGCTACGAAAAGCCTGGATCCACCCTTTGCGCACGATCAGGTTTTGCGAACCGCTTTGCTCAATCAACTCCGAGTGCTCGCTGATCGAGTGCTCAATCAGCGTGCGAAAGGCATCTGCAATGGCCTGGTAATGCTTGGGCGCGGAGTTGGCCCAATACCTGACCAAGGCAGGCACGTATTCAGGCATCGCGCGCAGATGGTAGTTGACGCCAATGTCGCGCTTGGCTGCCACGTTTATCAGGCTGGCAAGATCCCTCGGGAACGCATAAGGCTCAATGGCCTCACGCTGAATGATGCCTGCGTTGCCGAACGACGTTTCACGCCCCGGCAAACCTTTGTCCACCAGCGTCACCGCGCAGCCACGGCGTTGCAAATGCAACGC
>Ga0075432_10000177_pt1 | contig 16017 bp, 12 predicted proteins | sample RhiMethybrSRZTD1_FD_72781 | JGI IMG/M metagenome (GOLD analysis project Ga0075432, IMG submission 72781) | Populus rhizosphere microbial communities from Tennessee, USA - Rhizosphere MetaG P. TD hybrid SRZTD1 | ecosystem: Host-associated > Plants > Roots > Rhizosphere > Soil | place: USA... | reverse complement strand
CAGTTACCCCTGTATCCGTGGGATAGCACCACCAATGGATGTTCGCCGGCAGATGGCGGCGCGTTACGAACGGCAGAAGCACCGACAAACACCGCATTATCGGCGATCAGTTGCGTGGCTGCGGTAGTTGCACTCGGGTACCAAACAACCATCTCCAGTGCGCGGTCATTGTGCGAATCCGGCAGTGTGGAAGATTGGAAACCGACGGGGTTCTCGTCAGCCAATGCGATAGTCGTCAGCCAAGCCAACAACAGGGTGCCGAAAGCTATTTTCAATGTCGTTTCTTCCTTGATTAGACAAGTGCATAGCACCTGACCCCGCCGTAAGGCGCATCCACCTACCTACGGAGTCGAAATTAATGTGGTTGCATATAAGCACTGACATTAAAGCCCAGATTCGAACCGCCGCGCATAACTTTCATCGTTAACTCTATTTGCGGTCTTAGCGAGAAGGCCGACGTCCGCTTTTGGCCGATTTCTGCCTGCCACGACCGACTGAAACCGACCCATTGCAGTCGGTCGCGACAGGCAGAGAACGACCATTATCGGAATTCAGGCAATAGAGGGCTGAGCGACATTTTTAGGCTGGAGGCATGTTCACGATGCGGCGGATAGCAAGGGTTACATCTTCAAGTTCACCGCCTGTAGCCGGCGTCGCCTGGGCACGACTGGCTACATTTTAATCTCAGTATTACGGTGCCTCTATCAGCAAACAGATCCTGTTCAGCGACTGGTACGCTCGCTACAAATTCTTCTGGAGGTAATGGCGAGATGTCCATTGTTTCGATGGTGAAGTATCAAGAAGTATGGCTAGAAATCCTCTGGTAGCTGGATTGCAATCATTTCGCCACTTACGAATATTATATCTCCCGCACCAAGTGAGAGGTCAATAATGGCCTTTCGGTTTTCGAGAGACTGAAGTTTTCCATGCAAGATAAGCTCTACCCCTAAGGGCGTTGGTTTGTGGAAGACTACTTTTAGAGTGCCTGTAACAAAGCGTATTGCTTGCAATTCGTCACCTAATTGCCTTCCTTTGGCTAGATAAGCAAATGCAGCAGCGCTCGCTGTTCCGTGGCAATCTAAAAGTGACGCTAATAATCCCCCGTATACATTTTTTGGGAAACCGCCACTATAGATAGGATCTACGGTAACTCGTGCTTCAACACGATCATCTACTAAATGACTTTTGAGCTTGTGGCCATGGGAGTTTTCTGTACCACAACCATAGCAATGAGAAAATTCAGGTGGGTAAAAATCTTGTATGGCCGGCATTTTATTACTCCTTTATTAAGGTGAAAGGATTTTTGCTTATTATGGCATCACCTGAAGCAAGGATGAGATTGCGCGCTGCCAAGTCGATATGGTTGCCCGTCAGTTGATGACCTGGAATGGACCGGAGTTATCTCGCTTGCTTGTTGGGATTTATCTCAGACCTTAATACCTGAACCAACCTCGCTGTTACTACGCGATGGTCTTTAGCACGCGCTGGACAGCAGCCCTGGGTGCATCGCTTCTTGCTCTGATAAAAACGCCGGTTTGTTAGACGTGTGTGCTCGCACAAACATTATCAATCAAACCGGCGTGCTTGTTTCTTTGGTTCCCGAGACTCTCTGAAGAGCCTAGTTAAAGTCAGCGCCCGACATTGAGCTCATACAGGTTGATGATCCGATGAGGCAACTCGTTGCTAGCTGTTGCTAGCTGTTGCTAGCTGTTGCTAGGGAAGGCGAACTGCGCCGCCTCGAGGCTTGCACGTTGTGGCCAGCGTTGGGTAATCGCCTTGCGACGGGTATAGAAACGCACACCATCCGGACCATAGGCATGCAGGTCACCGAACAGTGAGCGCTTCCAGCCGCCGAAGCTGTGGTACGCAACTGGAACCGGCAACGGGACGTTGACGCCGACCATCCCGACTTCGATTTCATCGCAAAACAATCGGGCTGATTCACCGTCACGGGTAAAGATGCAGGTGCCGTTGCCGTACTCGTGCTTGTTGATTAGTTGCATCGCCTCTTCCAGGCTGTTAACCCGGACAACACACAGCACCGGGCCGAAAATTTCTTCTTTATAGATGCGCATTTCTGGCGTGACGCGATCGAACAGGCAGCCACCGAGGAAGTAGCCGCCTTCGTTACCGGCAACCTTCAACCCACGACCGTCGACGACCAACTGAGCGCCAGCCTGCACGCCGTCTTCGATATAGCCGGTTACTTTGTCCAGGTGTGCGCCAGTAATCAGTGGACCCATATCCAGACCACTATTTGTACCTGCACCGATTTTCAGGGCTTTGATCTGCGGTAGCAGTTTGCTGACTAGCGCATCCGCCACCTGGTCACCAACACACACGGCCACCGAAATCGCCATGCAGCGTTCACCAGCCGAACCAAAAGCCGCGCCCATCAGGGCACTGACCGCGTTATCCAGGTCCGCATCCGGCATCAGCACCGCGTGGTTCTTCGCTCCGCCCAAGGCCTGTACACGCTTACCGCGCTTGGTGGCTTCGGAATAGATGTATTCGGCAATCGGCGTAGACCCCACAAAACTCAACGCTTTGACTTCCGGCGCTTCAATCAGTGCGTCCACCGCTTCCTTATCGCCGTGCACCACGTTCAGCACGCCTTTTGGCAGACCGGCATCCAACAGCAATTGAGCAATCAGCAGCGTCGAGCTTGGATCACGCTCGGACGGTTTGAGGATAAAGCAGTTGCCGCAGACGATCGCCAACGGATACATCCACAACGGCACCATGGCCGGGAAGTTAAACGGGGTAATACCAGCCACTACACCCAATGGCTGGAAATCTGACCAGGCATCGATACGCGGACCGACATTGCGACTGTACTCGCCCTTGATAATTTCCGGAGCCGAGCAGGCGTATTCGACGTTCTCAATACCGCGCTTGAGCTCGCCAGCAGCGTCTTCCAGCGTTTTGCCGTGCTCTTCGCTGATCAACTGAGCTATACGTGCTTCGTTCTGCTCAAGCAGTTGCTTGAAACGGTACATCACTTGCGCACGTTTGGCCGGCGGGGTATTGCGCCAGGCTGGAAAGGCCAACTTGGCAGAGTCGATGGCCTGTTGCACGGTTTCGCGGTCAGCAAGGCCGAGCGTATGGATAACCTCGCCGGTGGAAGGGTTGTATACATTGCAAGTACGCCCGCTGCTGACGATGCGCTCTGCGTGAATCAAATGAGGGATGGTAGCCATTGTTGTTTTGCTCTCGTTTTGATGTCCTGGGGTAGCCAGGCTTTAACCGATAAAGTGTCCCGCTTGTACGTAGAAGCGGGGCAGGTGGCCAAAATTGATGCGCTGCAGAACCGTGGTAGCGTCAGAGATCATCGGCGGCGAGACGGTTCACTGTTTCGCCGCCGTACAGCACGCAATCGCGCAACGCTGTTGCCCGCGTGAGGTAGTGCCCGGCAAAGTAGCGAGCGACGACGATTTTCGCGCCGTAGAAGCTCCGGTCTTCGGCGAGCCGTGGCTCGCTAATCAGCAGGGCGCGCGCCAGTTGCCAACCGCTAACCAATATCCCGCACAGTGTCAGGTAAGCGACTCCTTCGGCGTAAACCGCCTGTGCTGAACTACGATGGTGTTCAACCACATGGTCCACCACCGTCTCAAAGGCCAATCGAGCCTGTTGCAACGGACCATGAACAGCCCGAGCATCCGGGTTGCCACTGGCGAGCAGTTGGTTCTCGGTTTCCGCAATGTAACTGGCCAGCAATCGCGCCACTGCGCCTTGATCGCGCACCGTCTTGCGACCGATCAGATCATTGGCTTGAATGGCAGTGGTCCCTTCGTAAATCGGCAGAATCCGCGCATCTCTGAAATGCTGAGCGGCGCCGGTTTCCTCGATGAACCCCATACCACCATGGACTTGTATGCCCAGACTGGTCACTTCCTGGGCCATCTCGGTGCACCAGCCCTTGATGATCGGTACCAAAAACTCATAGAGCGCCTGATGTTGCCGTCGTTGTTGGGGATCTGCATGGCATGCCGCCAGGTCGCTATGAGCAGCCGTCATATAGGCGGCTGCCCGGCTACCTTCGGTCAACGCGCGCATGTCCAGGAGCATGCGCTTGACGTCAGGATGCTCAATGATCGCAACGGATTTATGGCTACTGTCCAATGCTCGGCCCTGAATGCGTACTCGTGCATAGGCAGTCGCCTGCTGTCGGGCACGTTCGGCGATGGCGACACCTTGCATGCCGACGGCATAACGCGCCGAGTTCATCATGATGAACATGTATTCCAGGCCGCGGTTCTCTTCGCCGATCAGGGTGCCGATCGCACCACCATGATCGCCAAACTGCAGGATTGCCGTGGGGCTGGCCTTAATCCCCAGCTTGTGTTCCAAGCTCAGGCACTCTATGTCGTTACGTACATTCAGGCGGCCGTCTGCATCTTGCAGAAACCTGGGAACCACAAACAGGGAAATACCTTTGACGCCTTCTGGCGCGCCAGGTACGCGTGCCAGCACCAAATGCACGATATTGCTCGCCATATCGTGCTGCCCATAGGTGATGAAAATCTTGCTACCGAATACGCGATAGCGACCATCGTCAATCGGCTCGGCACGACTTCGCAAAAGGGACAGATCCGAGCCTGCTTGAGGTTCCGTCAGGTTCATGGTACCGGTCCATTCTCCCGATATCAGGCGTGGCAAATAGTAATCTTGTTGTTCCTTGCTACCGGCCGTTAACAAGGCTTCGATCGCACCATCGGTCAACAGTGGGCACAGAGCAAAGGACATGTTGGCTGAATTGAGCATTTCATTGCAGGCCGTGCTGATCAATTTCGGCAGCCCTGCGCCACCAAATCGGGTGGGGTGCGCCAGCCCCTGCCAACCACCGGCGGCAAACTGGGCGAACGCCTCCTTGAATCCAGAAGGGGTACAAACTTCGCCTGCGACCAACCGACATCCTTGAACGTCGCCAGCGTGATTGAGTGGCGCGATCACCTCCGAAGTGAATTTCGCCGACTCATCGAGCACCGCATGCACCATATCGGGACTTGCGTCCTCCATTCCAGGTTGTCGAGCGATGGCCGCAAGGTCTGCCAACGCATTGATGACGAAGCACATCTCTTTAACCGGGGCTTGATAGCTCATCAGTAACTCCTTGGAGTCGATCAGATAGTTAATGTTGCGCTGCTGTATTGGCGCCCCAACCAGTTTCGGCGCGTACGTTTTGCGGTTCGAACGTAGTTCTTTCAAGGTTTGCAGCTGAGCTACGATCAAGGCATGAAACTACCCAGGCGATACCGAAGGCCAAGGGCATCGAGAACAGCGCGGGGTAGTCGAAAGGGAAGATGGCTTCGGGATGATGCAGCACTTTGACCCAGACACCGGGAGACAGCACGACCAAGGCAACAGAGCTGACAAGCCCGGACAAGCCGCCACAAATGGCGCCCCTGCTAGTCAATCCTTTCCAATACATGGCAAGCAGCAGTACCGGGAAATTCGATGAGGCGGCGATGCCGAATGTCAGCGCAACGAGAAACGCCACATTCTGGCCTTTGAAGACAATCCCCAATGCAATGGCGACCAGACCCAAGCCTATCGTTGCCCAGCGGCTGACACGCATTTCTTTAAGGCTGGTGGATTGTCCCTTGCACAGGACGTTGGCATACAGGTCATGGGAGAGGGCTGAAGCACCGGCCAGGGCCAGGCCGGAAACTACGGCAAGGATGGTGGCAAAAGCCACGGCGGCGAGGAACCCAAACATCAGATCGCCACCTAGCGCCTGGGCCAGGTGCATAACCGGCATATTGCCGCCACCGAGTAGTGTGCCGCCAATGATCCCCTGTTCGAAGAATCTCGGTTGTTGTCCGACGATGCTGATCGCCGACATTCCCAGTACGCAGACCAATATAAAGAACAGGCCGATCAAACCAGTGGCCACAAAAACCGACTTCCGCGCTGCTTTGGCATCCGGAACGGTAAAGAACCGCATCATGATATGTGGCAGGCCTGCGACTCCAAACACCAGACCCAGTGACATCGAGATCATGGAAAGCGGATCACTGGCGAACTTCAACGACCCGAGTATTGCGCCGGCGTTCTGGTGACTGGTAACCGCGCTGTCCACCATACGCTCCAGGCTGAAACCGAAGTGCTTGAATGCCAGCAGTGTCAGGAACAGGCCGCCGCCGAGCAGCAGGACAGCCTTGATGATCTGTACCCAGGTCGTGGCGACCATACCGCCGAATGTCACGTAGACCACCATCAACACGCCGACGCAGATGACTGCAACTTCGTAATCGAGCCCAAATAACAGGTTGATCAACTGACCCGCGCCGACCATTTGTACGATCAGATAAAAACACACGATGATCAGCGAACTGCAGGCTGAAAACACCCGTGTGCCCACCGGGTCGAGGCGGTAGGAGATGATGTCAGCGAGCGTGAAGCGTCCAAGGTTGCGCAGTCGCTCAGCCATCAAAAACATGATCAATGGCCAACCCAGAATTGCGCTGACGGAGTAAATCATGCCGTCGAAACCGGTGCTGTAGACCATGCTTGAAACACCGAGCAGAGTCGCCGCCGACATATAATCCCCAGCAATGGCGAAGCCGTTTTGTACGCCGCTGATTCCACCTCCCGCCGTATAAAAGTCGGACGTCGAGTGTGTGCGCCCGGCCGCCCAGTAGGTAATGCCAATCGTGGTGATAACGAAAGCCAAGAAGATCACAATTGCCGTAATATTTGGCTCCCGGGTGCTCTGAAGCGAAGCCTGCGCTACCGCCACGAAGCTGACGGCGGAAAGCAGGCTGAACAACGTTACTCGAGTGATTAGCTTCATGGCCGCACCCCCTTAAGCAGCGCCTCGGTCAACTTGTCGAACTGGTTATTTGCGTACAGCACGTATAGGCCTGTCAGAAGCCATGAACCAACAACCAGGATTAATGCAGCCCAGATTCCGATGGTCAGGCTGCCGCTACCTGGAGGCACATGTGTCAGCAGTTGCGGCTGCCACAATACTGAAGCGATGAACAGGGAGTAGAAGCCCAGTACAACGGCGCTGAGGGTAAAGGCCAGTCGGCTGCGGCTTCGTACCAGGGTCCGATACTGGGGATTTTCGCGGATCTTCTGATAAACGAGGTTCGATGACATGTTGCTGCTCCTTAATACCTGAGAGGTGATCGGGTGGAGTTTTTTGTTATGGTCCTGCCACGACGGTGGCAGGTGATGCATGACGGCCTTGAACGGCCTCAGACTCTGACTTTTTCGGTGCGCTTCTCGACAAAGTCTCCAAGACGCCGCTGAACATCGTGTCCGGTCTGGACCACTGCAGCCATCAAGCCCTCGGCGAAGAGACCGTCGGTTGAGGACATGTCGGCAATACGGTTGATTGAGCTGACGATGGCGTAGTTGGACAGCGCTGCGTTCGTGGCAATACGTTGGGCCAACTCGATGGCTTGTTCGAGTACATCCTGGCCTGGCTCGCACAGGTAATGGGCTAGACCCAATCGATGCCCTTCACGTGCGTCGAGTGCACGTCCAGTAAGCATCATCTCGACCATCCGGTTGGCGGAGATGATTCGTGCCACGCGCACGGTGGCGCCACCCCCGGTAAAAATGCCGCGCTGGCCTTCGGGTAGAGCGAAGTAGGTGGTGGCGTCTGCCACCCGGACGTGGGCTGCGGAAGCGAGTTCCAATCCACCGCCGACAACGGCCCCCTGCATGGCCGCAATCACCGGAATGCCACCATGCTGAATTTTGTCAAAGGCGCGGTGCCATGACTGACATACACGCATGAAATCAATCGCCGAGCGTTCTTTATCATGGTGTTCTTTAAGGTCCAGGCCAGCACAGAAATGTGGGCCCGCAGCAGCCAGTACGATGGCGCGCACGTTCGTTGGAACAGTGGAGAAGAAATCATCCAGGGCGGCAATCGCCTGTTCATCCAACGCGTTGCGTTTCTGTGAACGATTGAGCGTGACGATCGCGATGGTGTCGCGCAGTTCGATTTTCAGGAAGGGCTCGTTCATACAGGCTCCAGATAGCAGTAATGGGTCAGGCTTTTGCCTGGATCAGGGGAGGGTTCTGTGTATCGCCACCTGTCGATGACTGGCGCGAGTAGTGATCGCGATACCGCTCGCGCAGGGCGAGTTTGAATAGCTTGCCGGTGGCGGTCAGTGGCATGTCCTCGATGAACAGAACGTCATCGGGTATGCACCATTTGGCAACTTTGTTTTCGAAGAAAGCCAACAAATCAGCGGCATCGACTTGCGCGCCAGGCTTGGCAACAGCGACCAGCAGAGGGCGTTCACCCCAGCGTTGGTGATCGCAGGAAATACAGGCGGCCATGTGTATCTTGGGATGGGCCATGGCGATGTTTTCCAGGTCGATGGAGGAGATCCACTCACCACCAGACTTGATGACATCTTTGCAGCGGTCGGTGATCAGCAGATAACCGTCTTCGTCGATGGTGGCCATGTCACCGGTGTCGAACCAGCCTTCGGTCGACGCCGTTGAGTCGCTCTGGTAGTAATCACGGACCACCCAATTGCCACGCACCATAAGGTTGCCTGGGTGTTGTCCATTTCGGGGCTGGGCTTTGCCAGCTTCATCGACCGTGCGCATTTCGATGCCGAACAACTCGCGTCCTTGCTTGGCCAACACCTGGATTTTGGTTTGATTGTCCTCGCCATCGTGCTTGGGCAGCAGACGGCAAGCTGTACCCAGGGGTGACACTTCGGTCATGCCCCAGGAATGAGTGACATCTACGCCTAGCTCATGGAGTGCGCTGAACATCGCTGGGGGACAAGCTGATCCTCCGATGTAGGCTCGGCGCAGGGTCCGTGGTCGCTGACCTCTGGCCTGAAGGGTTTCGATGTAGCCCTGCCAGACGGAAGGAACACCCGCTGAAAAGGTCACGCCTTCGCCATCACACAGTGCTTGCAGAGATGAGCCATCCAGTCGGTTGCCTGGCAGGACTAGTTTGGAACCCGCCATTAGCGCCGTATAGGGCAGTCCCCAGGCGTTGACGTGAAACATGGGCACCAGTGGCAGTACCACGTCGTGTGCGGAGATACCCATTGCGTCGGGATGGGAGGCTGCGTATGCCTGAAGCAGCGTGGAACGGTGGGAGTACAAGACGCCCTTGGGTTGCCCGGTGGTGCCCGAGGTGTAGCACAGACTCGAGGCAGTGTTCTCATCGAACTCGGGCCAGTGCTCAAGGGCGCAGGCTTGGCGAAGCAATGCCTCGTAACTCAGAGAGTTTTCGGCATGGTCAATGTCGGTTAGCGCGATCCAGTGGCGCACGCTTGGACATTGCTCGGCAATCTGATCGATCAGGGCTGCGAAGCCGATGTCATAGCACACCGCGACGTCCTGAGCATGATTGATGATGTAGACAATCTGCTGAAGATGCAGCCTGGGATTGATGGTGTGGCAGACCGCGCCAAGTCCTGAAACACCGTAGTAGATTTCCAGATGGCGATAACCGTTCCAGGCCAGTGTCGCTACCCGATCACCCTGAGTGATTCCCAACCCTAGAAGGGCGCCGGCCAGTTGTTTGGTGCGTTGCTCGCAGTCGGCATAGGTATAACGATGGAGACTGCCATCCGAAAGCTGCGACACCACTTCATGGCTACCGGAATTACGCGCCGCGTGGGTGATGATCGAAGAAATGAGAAGAGGTTGAGTCATCATTCCACCATGTAACAGCATGTTTAAGTCTCCATTGTTTTTATTAGTGGGCAGTCTTTTTGGCGGCTGCATAGAGTGTTTCAGTTAGTGGCGGAATTGCATTACCTGCCACTGTGCTGGGGTCTGTTAAATGGTGGTTCTTGGCCGAGGCCGCCTTAGCCACTGGTATAGCTACACCTTAGTCTTTGAGGGGTAGGGTTTGAAATAACCCGATCCGCCGATTTATTTGCATATCGCGCCAAACGTTTTCGATGCGGAGTTCGCTTTGGGGGATGAGTTACCCTTGGGGCAAATTGGTGATTTGAGGAGGGGGCGGGGTGGTGCCCGCAAGTGCAGCATCTCTGCTGCGTTCATTAACGGGATGAGCCCAGTTGATTAGCCGATTGGCAGGCTATAACTGACGATCAGGCGGCTCTCATGCAGGTCGCTGCCAGAGTTGGTCGAGCGAACTGTGCATTGCGCCATTTCACCCCGAGGTTTTTTAGCGAGCCACCCGGTATGGCATAACCAAGGGGAAATGCGGGCTTTCGTGAGGCGTTGCTTCAGGAGCGGCAAATGATTGGTTTCTGAAGTATAGAGCCTGAAGAATGAGTCGCCTGCAACGCACCCTGGAGGGTACTCATCACCATGTCATGCAGCAGCTTGCGGCGTGCTCCCTTGCTTGCGTGGGGCTCTCCAACCCAGGCCGGCAGTTGGTTGAGGAGGGACACGATGCCGCTCAAGGTGGCGCGCCGGGTGGCACTGGTCGGTTTACCGGTGAGCTGCTCTACAACTTCCACCAGGTGCTCCTCGTAGCCTCGGCGCAGGGTCAGGATCAAGGCATGCTGTTCGCTGCTTAGGCAATGGAGGTCGTACTCTGCCAGGCGGAAATGCGCCCCCATGCGCTCGTGTAACAGGAGGTGCGCCTCAAGCAGGGCGTGCAGTCGTGCCGCCGGTGCGGATTTGCGACGATTCACCAGGCTGGCGCCGTGAAGCAACTGTTCGTAGAGTTCCTCGATCAGCTCGAACAGCAGTGTTTCCTTGCTATCGATGTGGTTGTAAATGGAGCCGACATTGATCCCCAGACAAGTGGCGAGGTCGCGCATGCTTACCCGGCTGAAACCACACCTGGCGAACAGCTCGAGAGCTTTGTGGCGGGTTTCCTGGTAGCGCGAGTGGTGCCCTTGTTCGACAGGTACTGCCATCACCTTCATACGCGAAACTGCCCCAACAGCCGATTGAGCTGACCCGCCAGCTGGCCCAATTCCTGGCTGGCCTCGTTGGACCGGCCTGCTGCCTGGGCATTTTCGTGGGCCAGCGAAGCTGCACGGGTGACATTCTGGTTGATGTCCTCGACCACATGGGACTGCTCCAGGGTGGCGCTGGCGATCGAGGCGTTCAGTTCGGTGAGATTGCGCAGTGCGCTGAGAATCTGGTGCAGACTTTCACCGGTTCGGCGGGCCTGTTCCACGGTTTGTTGTGCGGCTTGGCTGCTGGTATTGATGACCTTCACCGCCGCTTCCGAGTTGCCCTGCAGGCGCTCGATCATGCCCTGGATCTGCGCGATGGACTGCTGAGTGCGCTGGGCCAGCAGGCGCACTTCGTCTGCTACCACGGCGAAGCCGCGGCCCTGTTCTCCCGCGCGCGCTGCCTCAATGGCGGCATTCAGCGCCAACAGGTTGGTCTGCTCGGCGATGGCGCGAATGACTTCCAGCACACTGCCGATCTGGGTGCTTTCCCGGGCCAGGCTCTGGATCACCTCGACAGCCTGGCCGATGGTCTCGGACAACTGGTCGATCTGGATCAGGCTGTTGTCAATGTTGTGCTGGCCCAGGCGTGCCTGCTCATCGGCCTGGCGTACTTCGTTGGCGGCGTGTTCGGCGTTCCTCGCCACTTCCTGCACGGCGTAAGAAACCTCGTGAATGGCGGTGGCCACCAGCTCCATCTGCTGGGACTGTTGCTGGCTATGGAGCTGGCTATCGCTGGCAATCTCAGCGAGTGATTTCGAGGCCTTGTCCAGGCTGCCGGCGGTCTGCATAGACTGGCCGATCACAGTCCGCAGCTTGTTGGTGAACACGTTGAAGTGCCCGCTCAGAGCGGTCAGCTCGTCACGCCAGCGGTGGTCCAGGTTACGGGTCAGGTCGGCATCGCCGCTGGCGATGTTCTCCATTGCATCGACCACCTGCGCCAGTGGCGAGGCGATGCTGCGGGCAATCAGCAGGATCAGCGTACTGAGCAGCAGGGCGATCGTCATCAGGATGACGATCGCCTGTATCAGTTGGCGGCGGAACTCGACTTTTACGTCGTCGATGTAGATGCCCGAGCCAACGATCCAACCCCAGGGTTTGAACAGTTCGACGTAGGAAACCTTCTCCACCGGCGCGTCGGACCCCGGCTTGGGCCAGCGGTAACTCACCAGGCCGGAGCCGTCGCGTTTTGCTACGGCAACCATCTCGTCGAACAGCGCCTTGCCATCAGGATCGAGGGTGCCTGTCATGCGCTTGCCCTGGAGCTTGGTATTGGGATGCATGACCATCCGTGTGTCGAGGTCTTCGAGGAAGAAGTAGTCCTCGCGGTCGTAGCGCAGGTCGCGTATTACCGCGCTGGCCTGCTGCTGCGCCTGCTCACGACTGAGACCCTGAGCTTCCAGGTTTTGGAAGTGGCGCAGGATGCCGCTGGTGGTCTCGACCACGTGGCGGGTTTTCAGCGCCTTGGCTGCATAAAGATCGTCATGGCTCTGCTTGAGCATCAGGCCGGCCAAAATCAGCAGCATCAAGATGGACGTCAGCAGGATCAACCCCAGGCGGCGGCTGATGGGAATATTACGCAGACCGAGCATGGGCGACTCCACAAGGTGTAGCAAAAAGGGGATAGCCGGACGTAGCGGGCGCGTCCGGCCAGTGGCGCACCATGGCGCGGTTCATGTGTTGTTCTTCGGTCAATTCGATATCGTGCACTGCGGTGTCTTCTGCCAATCAGGCTGTCCGAAGGGGATTGCCGGAAGCCGGACGGAATCCGCTGAAAAAGGATCGCACCCGCGGTGGTGCCAGTTCCGCCAGAGTTGGCGGGTTCCAGCGCGGAGTTTTGTCCTTGTCGATGATCAGGGCGCGCACGCCCTCCATCAGGTCGCCTTTGTCGAACCACTGATTGTCCAGGTGCAACTCCAGGGCAAAGCAGTCGGCCAGGCTCAGGTAACGACCGCGACGCAGCAGCTCCAGAGTCACGGCCATCGCCAGTGGCGAACGGCTGTCGAGCAGTTTCGCCGTCTGCTCGGCCCAGCCGCGCAGCTCGGGACGTTGCTCGCGCTGCAGGGTGGTGCGAATGGTTGGTACATCGGGCAGGGAGAAATATTCGTCGATCACCTGGCGATAGGCCTTGAGTTCCGATCCCGCAATACGTTCGGTGGCCATGCTGGCGAGCAGGTCTTGCAGGTCGTCGTCGGGAGCACCGGTCCAGTTCAACTGATCCAGGGCGCCATCCAGTTCGGCCAACTGCTCACTGGGCAGGCAGTAGTCAGCCAGGTTGGCATAGAGGGCATCGGCGGCACGTATCTGGCAGCCTGTGACCCCCAGATAGATACCCAGCTCACCGGGAAGTCGCGGCAGGAAATAACTGCCGCCGACATCGGGGAAAAAGCCGATGCCGACTTCCGGCATACCCATCCGTGTACGCTCGGTGATCACCCGCAGCGAGGCGGCTTGAGCGAGCCCCATACCGCCGCCCAAAACATAACCATCCAGCAGCGCCAGCACCGGTTTGGAGTAGCCATGCAGGTACTCGTCAAGGGCGTATTCCTCCTCGAGGAACACCTCGTGCAGGTCGTCGCCGGCCTTGTGGCTGTCGTACAGCATGCGGATGTCGCCACCGGCGCAGAAGGCCTTTTCCCCGGCACCACGGATGGTCACGGCGACAATCTCCGGGTCCTTTTCCCAGACCCGCAGGTGCCGGAACAGGAGGCCCACCATGGATAGGTTCAGGGTGTTCAACGCGCTCGGTCGATTCAGCGTCAGGTGGCCGACGCGGTTGCGTACACTGGCCAGCACCGGGGCTTGTTGCTCGCTCATGCTCAGGCTTCCCCACGGAACAGTTTGATGATGGCGGAGAAGTCCAGGCCGCCATTACCTTGCAGGCTGAAGGTCTGGTACCCGGTACGGTGAACCGGTAGAAAGTCCCGAGCGGCGAGGAAGGGTTGGCAGTTGTTATTCATTGGAGTCTCTATCGATTGTGGTGATGATTTGGGCGGATAGCGGATAGCGGATAGCGGATAGCGGATAGCGGATACGGACCGGTCGATCGGCGAGGGGGAGGGCGCTGCTGCACCCTCCTTGCCGGGATATTTACCAGAGCGCATGGGTATAGCTAAGGATCAGACGGTTCTCGTCGAGGTCACTACCGAAGTTGGTCGAGCGCACTGTTGCATTGCGCCATTTCACCCCGACATTTTTCAGCGGTCCGCTCTGCACCACGTAGCCGATGTCGGTATCGCGTTCCCATTCCTTGCCTTCGGGGCGGTTGTTGCCCAGGTCGATATCGGACCCGCGGATGTAGCGGGTCATGAAGGTCAAGCCGGGAACGCCGAGCGCAGCGAAGTTGTAGTCGTAGCGCGCCTGCCAGGACTTTTCGTCCTTGCTGGCGAAGTCGCCGATCTGTACGAAATTCACCAGGAACGCATCGCTGCCGTTGATGTAGGCGTAGCCGGTGTCGCCACTCATGGCTTGATAGCCCAGACCGAACGCGTTACCACCAATGCTGTAGGTGAGCATCGCGCCCAAGGCGCGGTTGTCAACGTTGCTGCCGCCATCGTCCGTGGAGCGGGCATAGCGCAGATCCGTCTTCAGCGATTGGCCGGTTGTGACTGGCAACACGTAGGTCAGGTTGACCAGATGCTGGCTGTAGAAGTTGTCGAGATGGCCGTAGCTGTAGCCGGTGGCGAGGTTGCTGGTCCATTTGTAGTTCAGGCTGGCGAAATCAAAGCTGTCGCTATCGACATGACGCGTGGTGATGCCCTTGGCGCCGGTTCGGGTGATACCCATGTCCTCGTAGTCCGAAGAGTCACGCTGGTTGACCTGCGTCAGTCGCCCGGCATCCACGGTCAAGCCTTCGATTTCCAGCGACGACAACTGACCGCCCTTGAAAGTTTGCGGCAACAGCCGTGAATCGTTGGCCAGCACCGTCGGCACTTTCGGCAGCAGCGTGCCGAGTTTCAGGGTGCTTTTGGAGGCACGCACTTTGGCGGTCAGGCCCAGTTCGCCGTACTCGTCCTGCGCACCTTTGCTCGTGTCGTTGTGACGCTTGAGTAGGCCGGAGCCTGCGCGATCGGGGCTGGAATCGAGCTTGACGCCGACCAGGCCAATGGCATCGAAACCGACACCGATCAAACCGTCGGTGAATCCCGATTCATAGCGCAGCAGGAAACCTTGGGCCCATTCCTCTTGTTTGGATTGGGCGGCGTTGTCCTGGCGAAAGTCACGGTTGAAATAGAAGTTGCGCAGCTCAAGACTGGCCTTGCTGTCTTTGACAAAGTCAGCAGCGGCGGGGGCCGAGAGGCTGATGACGCCGCCAGCCAGCAGCAGTCGGGTAGCGAGATTGGAGGTGTGACGGTCCATGGTGAAACCCCTTGATTATTATTCTGGATTAATGGGTTCCCGCATCGGGCTTCACGGCTCGATGTTCGGGGTAGTACTTGAAAAAGACGCGTCGGGTGCAAAAATTTTGGCGAGAACGATTGCTCCAGTTCGGCTGCGAAAGCAGTCGTGAAACTGGCTGATGCTTACTACCTGACGAATTGCTAAGGACTGCTTTTTGGATGGCCCCGAATGGGGGGCTGTTGTTCGTGATCGACTTGAATTACGTCTCACTTGTGTTTTGATATGGCTCGGGGACGGGGCTGCGCTCGGTATCGATTGAGCCTTAGCTTAACTAGCTACTTATCGGGCTTGAAATAGCCCGATACGCCGAATTAATTGCATATCACGCCAGTCTGGCGATGCGCAGAGGAGTGGCGACGCATGGACCATTCGGTGGATAACACCTTATCTATGACCTTCGTCCAGGGACTGTTAGAGGGGGCTACTAATATCTGTAGTCGAACCGAGATACAGGGCTTTGTCACGGCAGCAGGTATCGCCGAACACTTGCTTGGAGCGCCTGACGCGCGCGTGACTTACGATCAGTTTGTGCGCCTGTACCAACAAGTGGCCGTGGGCAGTGGCGACGAAATGATGGGGTTATGGTCCAGGCGTATTCGTAGTGGCACACTCAAGTACTTGTGCTTGAGCCTTCTTGACGCAAGCTCCCTTTCCAATGCCATGTACCGTTTCACTCGATTTTGGAACTTGTTGCTTGATGACTACCAGCTCGGTTACGCCGAAGACTCGGGCAAGATTGTGA
>Ga0075432_10000172_pt1 | contig 16127 bp, 14 predicted proteins | sample RhiMethybrSRZTD1_FD_72781 | JGI IMG/M metagenome (GOLD analysis project Ga0075432, IMG submission 72781) | Populus rhizosphere microbial communities from Tennessee, USA - Rhizosphere MetaG P. TD hybrid SRZTD1 | ecosystem: Host-associated > Plants > Roots > Rhizosphere > Soil | place: USA... | reverse complement strand
TCCAGGATGCAGGCCTCCGCGAACGTCGACTCGACGATCAGGATGGGGGAGTTGGGGAAGTAGGCCTCGCCCTCGGCGTAGCCCCAGATGTCCCCGGTGAAACGGAACCCGGCCAGGTAGTCCAGGGTTTCGTCGTTGACCACGTGCGTGCGGCGGAGGAAATCGAGCTCGGGTCCGCCGAACCGGAAGTCCGCGATGCCCTCCAGCAGCCTGCCCGTTCCGGCCACAATCCCGTAGCGGCGGCCGTCGGGAAGCCTGCGGGCGAACGCCTCAAACACCGACTTCCGGTGTGCGGCACCTGAATGCAGCGACGCCTGGAGCATGGTCAGCTCGTAGTGGTCGGTGTACAAGGACGTGCGGGGATGATCCCAGCCAGCAGGGGTACTCACGAATTCACTCTAGTGCGCATCGCCCTAGAATGGACAGATGACCTTAAGCGTTGCGCTCGGCCCTGACACCCAGGAGAGCACCCAGACCGGAACAGTGACGTCCACCGACGCCCTGACGGCCCCGGACATTCCCTGGAACCTGGTGATCTGGAACGATCCCGTCAACCTGATGAGCTACGTGAGCTACGTTTTCCAGAGCTATTTCGGCTATTCGGAGCCGAAGGCCAACAAGCTCATGATGGAGGTCCATAAGAAGGGACGTTCCATCGTGGCGCACGGCAGCAAGGAACAGGTGGAGCAGCACGCCGTCGCCATGCACGGCTTCGGCCTGTGGGCCACGGTGGAAAAAGCCACCGGCGGCGGCAAAGACGGCGGATCCGGCAAGGGCAAAGGCAAACGTGGCTAAGGCATTCAAATACGGGCTCAAAGGCATTACCGGATACCTCGAACCGGCGGAACGGGAACTGCTGCGGAGCCTGATCGACGACGTCATCTCGATGCTCGAACCGGCCGAAAGCGCCAGCGAAGACCCGCTGACAGCCCTGATCGGGCTGGACATGAATGTCCAGGAACCGTCGGACCGTGCGCTGCGGCGGTTGCTGCCCAACGTCACCCGGACCGACGACGCCGCCGCCCTGGAGTTCCGCCAGCTCACCGAACGCTCACTGCGGGAAAACAAGATCGGCGCCCTGCGGGCGGCGGCGCTGGGCCTGGACACCAACGACGTGGTCCTTTCGCCCGCCGACGCCCGGCACTGGTCGCAGGCGCTGAACGACGTCCGGCTGGTCCTGGCTGAACGGCTTGACATCCGGGACGACGCCGACGCCGAACACGTCCACACCATGCAGGACTGGTCCCAGGCCGAAGACGTGGAAAGCTACCTGGCGCTGGTGTACAACTTCACCACGTGGCTGCAGGAATCGCTGGTGCAGGCCATGCTCCAGTCCATGGAACCGCGGGCCTGAGCGCTTCGGCGTGCGTGCGGCGGGCCTGACGCCAAATTGTGTGACTTATCCAACATGAGTCGGACGACACAATGTGATGGCCGCACCAACAGGGAAGCCCTATCCTCGAATAATCATGACTTCAGCATCGAGCATGGATCCGGCAGCGGACGCTGTGGCGGATTCCCCAGCGAGCAGCGCGGACGACAGCCCCATGGGCTCGCGGCCCATCGGCATCTTCGACTCCGGAGTCGGCGGACTGACCGTGGCGCGGTCCATCATCGACCAGCTGCCCAACGAATCGATCCTCTATGTGGGCGATACCGCGAACGGCCCCTACGGCCCGCTGCCCATCGCCGAGGTCCGCGCCAACGCCCTTGGCGTGATGGATGAGCTGGTGGATTCCGGCGTCAAGCTGCTGACCATCGCGTGCAACTCCGCCTCCGCCGCTGTCCTCCGGGACGCCCGCGAGAGGTACACGGCCCGCTACGGGATTCCCGTGATCGAAGTGATCCAGCCTGCGGTGCGTCGGGCTGTGGCCGCCACCAGGAGCGGCCGGGTGGGCGTCATCGGGACCTCCGCGACCGTGGGTTCCCGGGCGTACGAGGACACCTTCGCCGCAGCCCCGGACCTGCACATCACGTCCGTGGCCTGCCCGGCATTCGTCAGCTACGTGGAGGCCGGCATCACCACGGGTCCGGAACTCCTTGCCGTTGCCCGGGAGTACCTTGAGCCGCTGCGCACCGCCGGCGTGGATACCGTTGTGCTCGGCTGCACGCACTACCCGCTGCTCACCGGTGTGATCTCCTATGTCATGGGGGAGGACGTCACCCTCGTCTCCAGTGCCGAGGAAACCGCCAAGGATGTTTACCGGGCACTCGTTTCACACGATCTTCAGCGGACCGTCGAGGCGCCGCCCCAGCACCACTTCATCGCCACCGGCGAAGCCAGCCAGTTCGAAACCCTGGCCAGGCGCTTCCTCGGTCCCGAAGTGCTCAGCGTGAAGCACGTGGACCACGTTGCCGCGCAGTACCCCACCGGCAGCCTGGCGAAGATAACGCCGGAAATGATCGCGGCAGCCCGGGCCGGCGCCGCCCGGCCGCGGATTTCCAACTTCGTCGGCGGATCCGCGGCCGGGGGAACACGGCTGTGAAACTGACCATTGTTGGCTGCACCGGTTCCTTCCCGGGTCCGGGCTCCCCGGCGTCGTGCTATTTGCTGACCGCCCACGACGGCGAGCGGACCTGGAAGATCGTGATGGACCTCGGCAGCGGGGCCCTCGGGGCGATCCAGCGGTACACGGACCTTGAGGACATTGACGCGATCTTCCTCACCCACCTGCACCCGGACCATTGCATGGACCTGTGCGGCCTCCATGTGGCCGTGCGCTGGAAGCCGGGCGGCTGGGGCCGGGACCGGATTAAGGTCTGGGGCCCGGCGGCGACGGCGGACCGGATGGCCACGGCGTACGGGCTGGAGCTGGACCCGGGCATGCACGAGGAATTCGACTTCACCAACTGGACCGAACGGCAGTCCGTCACGGTGGGACCGTACACCGTGACGCCGTTCGCGGTGAACCACCCCGTGGAGGAGGCCTACGCCCTCCGCGTCGAGGTGACGGAACCGTCCGCAGGCGGCGTGCCGGTCACCCGCGTTCTGACGTACTCGGGGGACACCGACTCGTGTGCCGGGCTGGAGGAAGCCGCAAAGGACGCCGACCTCTTCCTGTGCGAGGCCGCCTTCGAGGAAGGCCGCGACGACGACATCAAGGACGTGCACCTGACGGGTAAACGAGCCGGCGAGGCTGCCGCCGCGGCAGGGGCGCGCCGGCTGCTCCTGACCCACATTCCGGTGTGGACGTCGCAGACCAAGGTCATGGCCGAGGCCAAGCCCGTGTTCAGCGGCGACGTCGCCGTGGCCGTGGCCGGAGTCCATTACACCGTCTGAGGCCCAACTAAGTAGCAGCAGGTGTCGTTTTGAAGGCTCAGAACGACACCTGCTGCTACCTACTTGGGTGGAACGGGTCCTGGCCGGGGCTGTGCGATCGCTAAGCTTGCAACATGACTTCTGAAGCAATTGCAACCCCCGTCATTCGTGCCGACGGCCGTACCCCTGATCAGCTCCGCCCGATCAGCATCACCCGCGGCTGGTCCAAGCAGGCCGAAGGCTCGGCCCTGATCGAGTTCGGCAACACCCGGGTGCTGTGCACGGCTTCCCTGACCGAAGGCGTGCCGCGCTGGCTCAAGGGCGAGGGCCGCGGCTGGGTCACGGCCGAATACGCCATGCTTCCTCGCGCCACGAACACCCGCTCCGACCGCGAGTCCGTCAAGGGCAAGATCGGCGGCCGCACCCATGAGATTTCCCGGCTGATCGGCCGCTCGCTGAGGTCGATCATCGACACCAAGGCGCTGGGCGAGAACACCATTGTGCTGGACTGCGATGTTTTGCAGGCCGACGGCGGAACCCGCACCGCCGCCATCACCGGCGCCTATGTGGCGCTTGCCGAAGCCATCCGCTTTGCGCGCGAAAACAAGATCATCTCCAAGAATGCACAGCCCCTCATCGACACGATCGCTGCCGTGTCCGTCGGCATCATCGACGGCATCCCCATGCTGGACCTGCCGTACGTCGAAGATGTCCGCGCCGAGACCGACATGAACGTCGTGGTCACCGGGTCAGGCAAATTCGTGGAAGTCCAGGGCACGGCCGAGGGCGCCCCGTTCGACCGCGACGAGTTGAACCAGCTCCTGGACCTTGCCCTGCTGGGTACGGAGCAGCTCGCGGCCATCCAGCGCGAAACGCTGGCGGAGGCCCCGTGACGGACTCCGCCGGGCAGCTGGCGGACCCCGCCGGTCCGGTGCTGGTGCTCGCGACCCACAACAAGGGCAAGCTCCGCGAACTGCGTGAGCTGCTGCGCGGGCAGGTGCCGGGGCTCGACGTCGACACCCAGGTCGTGGACGCCGGCGCCGTCGGTGCCCCGGACGTCGTCGAGACCGGCGTGACGTTCGCGGAGAACTCCCTGCTGAAGGCCCGGGCCGTGGCCGAGGCCACCGGCCTGGTGGCCATTGCCGATGATTCGGGCCTGTCGGTGGACGTCCTCGGCGGGGCGCCGGGGATCTTTTCGGCCCGGTGGAGCGGCCGCCACGGTGACGACGCCGCCAACCTTCGGCTCCTGCTGGACCAGCTGTCCGACGTCCCCGACGAGTACCGCGGCGCCGCTTTCGTCTGCGCCGCCGCGCTCGCGGTGCCGGGGGCGGCAGCGGACAGCGGACGCGAAGTGGTGGAGTACGGCCAGCTCGAAGGATCGCTGCTGCGCGAACCGCGGGGCGAAGGCGGCTTCGGCTATGATCCGGTGCTTCAGCCAAGCGGCCTGGACCGCAGCTGCGCCGAATTGAGCCCCGAGGAAAAGAATGCCATCAGCCACCGGGGCCAGGCGTTCAGGGCCTTGCTGCCGGCCATCGTTGAGGCGTTGGCCGACCACCGCACGCGGAGCCGGTCCTAGCCGTCAGATTAACGACAGAAGGCGCCCCGCAGTGCGGGGCGCCTTCGCTCGTTCCGTGCTACATGTTCGTCTTGCGCTCGTCCTGGGGTTCGTGTTCTTCGATGAACTCATCCACCGCGTCCGTGCCGAAGTGCGCCGCCTGGCGCTTGGCGGACAGCCCGCGGAGTACTTCGATGCCGATGGGGATCACGGAGACCAGCACGATGATGATGAAGATGATGTCCAGGTTGTCGCGGACCCACGGGACGCGGTCGCCCAGCAGGTAGCCGAGCAGCGTGACGCCGCCGCCCCAGAGCACGGCGCCGATGACGTTGAAGAGGAAGAACTTGCGTTTGCTCATCTGCGCGACGCCCACGATCACCGGCACGAAGGTGCGGATGATGGGAACGAAACGGGCCAGGATCAGCGCCTTGCCGCCGTGCTTTTCGAAGAAGGCGTGCGCACTTTCGACGTTTTCACGCTTGAACAGCTTGGAGTCCGGCTTGTTGAAGATGGCCGGGCCGGCCTTGGAACCGATGAAATAGCCGGTCTGGTTGCCGACGATGGCCGCAACGATGATCAGGGCCGCGAACAGCCAGATGTTGAACTTGATGGTGTCCGTGGCCACCAGGAGGCCGGCAGTGAACAGCATGGAGTCGCCGGGGAGGAAGAAGCCGATCAGCAGGCCCGTCTCGGCGAAGATGATGCCGCAGACCAGCAGCACCACCCAGGGGGCCAGCGCCGGATCTGCCAGGAAGATCTGGGGGTTGAGCCAGTCGGGGAGGAACGAGGCCAGGTGCGGCTGCACCGGTCCCGCACCCCCGAGGGTGGACACGGCAAAGTCACTCATCGCATGTAGGTTCACCCTCCAAGGTTACTGGACCCCCGGTGCCGGGCCTTCCCCGCAGGGACGTTGCGTGACCATCGACACCCGCGACAAACCGGGCCGGCGTGCCGGGGCGCGGGCCGGCCGGCGGTAAAGTTTGAGCCGTGGGTTTGGACTTTACGGCGATCGACTTCGAGACAGCCAACGGCTTCCGCGGTTCGCCGTGCGCCGTTGGGCTCAGCAAGGTCCGCGGCGGCGTGGTGGTGGAGGAAGCGTCCTGGCTCATGCGCCCGCCCGAAAACCACGACCGTTTCGATTACCACAATGTGCGGATCCACGGCATCAGGGCCGAGGATGTGGCCGGCCTGCCGCGCTTCGGCGAACTCTTCCCGGAGATCGGTGCCTTCATTGGCGGCGATGTCCTGGCTGCCCACAACGCGGCCTTCGACCTGGGCGTCATCCGGTCCGGGCTGGAAGTGTCCGGGCTGCCTGGCCCTGCCTACGACTACGTGTGTACGGTCATGCTTTCCCGCCGGTGCTATTCCCTGGTATCCAACTCGCTGCCCTATGCGGCGGAGGAAGCCGGCGTTCCGCTGGTCAACCACCACGACGCAGCTGAGGATGCCAGGGCGTGCGCGGGAATCCTCATTGACATTGCCCGGCGCAACGGCGCCGGCAGCATTGCGGAACTCTTCCTGTCCCTGGGACTTGAGCTCCCGCATCAACAGGCCTTCGATCCCGCCCGTGACGGCCTGTCCAAGGCCACGCTGACTGCCCTCGGGGCAGCCGGCGGCACCGGAACAGCCGCGGCGCGGCCGTTCAAATCCGGCTGGCCCGAGGAAGGGGCCAACCCCGTGCCGAATTCCGACGCCGAACCCGGCCACCCGCTGTTCGGGCAGACGGTCGTGTTCACGGGGGAGCTTGCCATGCCCCGGCCCGAGGCCAAGGTCCTGTCGGCCGAATACGGCGCGCAGCCCGAAAGCAGGGTGACCGGACGGACCACGGTGCTGGTGGTTGGCGACGGCTTTGTGGCCTCGGATCTCCGCTCCGGCCGCCTGACCGGCAAAGCCCGGCGGGTCCTGGAACTCCACGAGCGCGGGCAGGCCATCGAGGTGCTGTCCGAAGGTGAGTTCCTGCAGATGGTGGGCGGGCAGGTTCCGGCAGCCGCCGCCTTGATCTAGCCGGCGGTCATACGGCGCAACAATCCTTCCGGTGCCGGAGGCGGGCGCACCGGCCTCGACTGGCGCACGGTGTTCGCATTCCCGAACCCGGTCAACGAGTATGCGGCCAGGATCACCGCAGCTTTGGTGGTCGTGGTTGCGGCCGCCACGCTGTTGACCGGCTGGGGCTGGGGACTTGCCCTCATCGCCGCCGGCTTCTGGCTGCGCGTGCTGTTCGGTCCCAGGATTTCACCGCTGGCCCAGCTCTCCGTCAAGGTCCTGGCGCCGCGTCTGGGCCGGGCCAAGCTGGTGCCCGGTCCGCCCAAGCGCTTCGCCCAAGGCATTGGTGCAGGCATGTCAACCGCCGCAGCCCTGCTGCTCGCGGCCGGCCTGGCTCCCGCCGCCTGGACGCTCCTGGCCGTCCTTATCGTGGCAGCCTCGCTGGAAGCATTCGCAGGGTTCTGCCTGGGCTGCGCGATCTTCGGCTTCCTGCAGCGCCGGGGACTCATTCCGGCGGACATCTGTGAAGCCTGCAACAACATCTCCCTGAAGCGGCCCTGACTCAGGCGATGGTCACCGAGACCAGCTGCCCGGCCATCCCGCGGATGACCTCCGGGGCCTCCAGCGACTCCAGCCACGCGGCAGGCAGGCACTCCTCGCCGTAGAAGGCGCCCAGGATGTTGCCGGCGATGGAGCCGGTGGAGTCGCTGTCTCCGCTGTGGTTCACGGCCAGCGCAATGGCCTCACGGAAGTGCGCCTCGATGCCTGCGCGGGAAACGCCGCCGGCAGTCCCCGCTGCGGTGTCGCCGTCAATATCCCCTGCCGGGGCTGTGGCCAGCACCGCATACAGGGCGACGGCGAGGGCTTCCTCGGCCACCCAGCCTTCCCCGAGCTCACGGACCAGGTCTTCGGGGCCGAGGCGGTCTGCGGCGGCCGGCTCCTGCCGGGAAACCGCCGCGAGGTGGACGGACCGTTCCAGCCGGTCAACGAGGGCCGGCTCGGCGTCGTCCCGTCCACGGGCATCTTCGAGCACGTAGTCGGCCGCTTCCGTGAGACTTTGGCCACCCATGAGGGCGTGGATCAGGAGGCTGAAAGTTCCAGCACTCTGCCGCGCCGAACGGTGGCCGTGGGTCAACGACGCCGCGTCGGAGCTCAGCTTGTACACCGCCTCCGCCGGAATGTGCGGGATGAGGCCGAACGGCGCAGAGCGCATCACCGTGCCGCATCCCTTCGAATCGGGATTGACCGGGCGGTAAATGGTCCCCATTTCGCCGGAGGCCAGGCCGCTGAGGCAGGCATTCCCGGGCGCCCGACGGTGCTTCAGGGCTGCCTGTCCGTCGATCCAGCGCGGCTGCGGGGCTGGAGCCGAGGACGGCACCGGCACCCCTTGCGTTGCCAGCCAGCGAAGGTAGGCGAGCCACACGCAGGCGTTGGCATCGGCGGCTGTGCCCTCATTTGCCCACTCCAGTGCCTCGACGAGGCCGTCAACCGTGTACAGCGTCATCTGCGTGTCGTCCGAGAAGTGGCTGCCGGCGTCGAGCGCTGAAAAATCCTGGAGTCCCGCCGGACCGAAGCGGCTCCGGATGGTGGAAATATCATCGAATTCCACGGCGTAGCCGAGGGAATCGCCCAGTGCGCCGCCCAGCAGGCAGCCATGGATCCGGGACTGGGGCGTCGGCGCCGTCAGGCGGGAATGTTCAGTGCTCATATCTGTAAATTTACCCCGGGGACGGCATCCGGATTCCCCGGGAAGCACGTCGCGCAGTCGCCGCGGCGGTGCGTCGACCGCTAAGCTCGAATCCAGCAAGCGTCCAGACTCGGTTGGCAGAATACGTCGGACAGTACATTGCCGGGCGCACCGCCGCCCGCACGCGCACCGGGATCACCGGCCGCGCATCGAAGCAAAGGATTTCCACACCATGACCGCCCCTGTGCCTGCACGCCCGACTCCAAGTTCCGATTTGCCTGCCGCTCCGGAGGCTTTCAAACCGGGCCTGGTTGCACGCCTGTCAGCGGAGGCCTTTGGCACCCTGTTCCTGGTGATCGCAGGCCTGGGAGTTCCGCTGTTCACGATTCCGCAGTCGAACCCGCTGTCCGCCTCGCTGGCCGCCGGCCTTGCCGTCACCGCGGCCATGCTCGCCTTCGCGTACATCTCCGGCGGACATTTCAACCCGGCAGTAACCCTGGGCAACGCCATCGCCGGCCGCATCCGCCTGCCGGAAGCCGCGGCCTACCTCGGAGCGCAGCTGGTCGGCGCCGTGGCCGGAGCGCTCGCACTGTTCGGAATCCTGCGGACTGTTCCCAAGATCGAAGACACCCGGGCAGCCTTTGACACCGTGACCGCCGGCTTTGGCGAGCATTCCATCATCCAGGCGCCCATGGCCGGCGTCCTGCTCGTGGAGGTCCTGGGCGCCGCCATCCTGGTGGCCGTCTTCCTGGGCACCACGGCTGCACGCAACACCAGCAAGGCCGCCGCGCCCTTCGCCGTGGGCCTTACGCTCGCCGTCCTGCTGCAGCTGGGCCAGGCAGTGGGCAACACGCCGTTCAACCCGGCACGGGCAACCGCCTCGGCCATTTTCAGCAACTCCTGGTCCCTTGAACAGCTGTGGCTCTTCTGGGTAGCCCCGCTGGTGGGCGCCGCCATCGCAGGGCTCGTGTTCCGCGGGTTTGCCGAGGCCCCGGCTGCTGCGCCGGCCCGCGCGCACGACGCTGGCGACGATGTGGACGACGACGAACTGGTCACCAACGACGACGATCTCGACGACGACGATGCCACCGGCGGTGCCGCTGACAGTGCTTCAGGCAGTGCTTCAGACAGTGCAGCCGGCGCCGTTGACGACGACGCCCGCGACTTCTTTGACGGCAAGCGCGGACGGTAGTTGCCCGGCCAAGCCGTGTCTGTGCCGCAAAACTGTCGGTACCCGCGGATAGCTTAAGAACATGCGGTTATTGCACACTTCCGATTGGCACCTGGGCCGGTCCTTCCACGGCGTCGGCATGCTGGACGCCCAGCAGGACTTCATTGACCAGCTGGTCGAATTCGTCAGCACGGAGAAAGTGGACGTCGTCCTGATTGCCGGAGATGTCTACGATCGCGCCCTGCCCGGCGTCGACGTGGTCCGGCTCCTGGATGATGCCCTGGTCCGCCTGACGGACGCCGGAGCGCAGGTGGTTCTCACCAGCGGAAACCACGATTCCGCCATCCGCCTGGGCTTCGCGTCGCGGCTCCTGGAACGCGGGGGAGTGCACCTGCGTACACGGCTCGCCGAACTCGACGTGCCGGTGCTGTTTCCGCTGGATACGGCGGAGGACGGTCCGCTGCTGGCCATTTACGGCATTCCGTGGCTGGAGCCGAGGCTGGTCGCCGAGCAGCTGGGCGTTGAGCCCGCCAGCCACTTCGAAGTGACGCGCGCGGCCACGGCAAAGATCCGGGCCGATGTGGCCACCCGTGCCAGCGGAAGGACCGTGCATTCCGTCGTGCTGGCCCATACGTTCGCGAGCGGCGGGATCAGCTCGGACAGTGAACGGGACCTGAGCATCGGTGGAGTCGGGGCGGTCCCCCTGGATCTCTTCGACGGTTTTGGCTACACCGCGCTCGGGCACCTGCACGGCAGGCAGTCGCTGTCGCCGACCGTGCGCTACTCCGGTTCACCCCTTGCCTATTCCTTCTCAGAGGCGAAGCACCGAAAAGGCGGCTGGCTGGTCGAAGTGGATGCCACCGGTATCGCTGACGTCAGGGAGGTCCGATGGGACGCGCCGCGCGCGCTCGCGGTACTGCGGGGCACGCTGGACCACCTCCTCACGGCCGAGGAGCACGCCTGGGCCGAGACCGCGTATTGCCAGATCACCTTGACGGATTCCCAGCGCCCCGCCCAGGCCATGGACAAACTGCGCGCCCGCTTTCCGGACACCCTGGTCCTCGGTTTCGATCCCGAAGGCGCCACGGCCGCCACCACGACGAGTTACAGCTCCAGGCTCGCCGCGGCGGATGACGATCTGTCCATCTGCTGCGGGTTCCTGGAGCATGTTCGGGGCCGCAGCACCGATGAGTCAGAAGCGGCTGTCCTCGCGGAAGCGCTCGAAGCCGTGCGTCTGGGGGAGATGTCACGATGAGGATCCACCGACTGGAAATCTCCGCCTTCGGCCCCTTCGCCGGCACGGAGCACATCGACTTTGACCGGCTCAGCACTCATGGACTTTTCCTGCTGAACGGCGCAACCGGCGCCGGCAAGACCAGCGTGCTGGATGCCATCTGCTTTGCCTTGTACGGGTCGGTGCCGGGCGCACGCCAGGACGGAAAGCGGCTCCGCAGCGATCACGCGGATGCCGCCGCCGAACCGCGGGTCACCTGCGAGTTTTCTGCCAAAGGCCGGCGCTTTGAAGTCTCCAGGATCCCTGCATGGAACCGGCCCAGCGCCAGGGGAAAAAACGGATTTACGGAGCAGAAGGCCAACACGCTGCTGCGGGAACGCGTTGACGGGCAATGGATCGAAAAGTCCGGCCGGAACGATGAGGCCGGAGCGGAAATCAGTTCAGTGCTGGGCATGGACCGGGAGCAGTTCACCCGGGTGGTCATGCTGCCCCAGGGGGACTTCGCTGCATTCCTCCGGTCAAAGCCCTCCGACCGGCTGGAGCTGCTTCAAAGCCTCTTCGGCACGCAGCGGTTCGAAGCTGTCGAACAGCAACTGGTGCGTCAGGCGGCAGAGGCCCGCACGGAGGTGGCCGGCCTCAACAACCAGTTGGACCTGCTGCTGGCACAGGCCCGGGCTGAGGCGGCCCCGTCCGACGAGGATCTGCAGGACGCCCCGCCTGTGCCGGACGGCGCCGACCACCTTCTTGCCTGGCTGCAGGACACCGCCGCCGCCAGGGCCGGGACATTGCAGGCCGAAGCGGACCAGGCCGCGGCAGCGCGCGCCGGCGCCGCCCGGCGCCTTGAGTCCGCGGCCGCACGTGCTGCCCGACAGGCAAAACTCGCCGCCGCGGAACTGCGGAAATCGGCCGCAGACGCCGCAGCACCTGAACTCGGTGAGAAGGCCCGGCAGCTTGGCCTCCACCGCAAGGCCGAAGTGCTCGGCGGCCAACTGCAGGCCGTCGACAAAGCCGGGGACGCCGAAGAGCGTGCATCCCGCGCCATGGCCGCCGCCGCCACCGAATTGAACGCCGCGGTTCTCGTGGACCCCGAGCTTGCCGCCCTGGCCGACGGAGCGGGCGCCACCACAAGCCGCCACGCCGGCGGCAGTGAAGGCGGACCCTACTTCGAAGCGGCAGTCCTGCGCAGCGAACTCAGCCGCCTGCGCTCCCTCCGCGCCGTGCTCGAGGAACGGCTGCCGGACGAAGCCAGGCTGTCCGGGCTGGCAGCCCGTAGCACAGAGCTTCGCAGCACCCTGGAACAGTTGAGGGAGGGACGGCGCACCGGCGCCGTGGCCCTTGAGGCGCTGCGCGCGGAAACAGCCGGGCTGCTGGCTGGTGTGGCGCCCCTCGAGGAGCTGGCTGCCGAAGCCCAGCTGCGGACCAAGGAAGCCGCCGCCGCAGAGGAACTCGTGGCCGTCGTCGGCCGGTACGCCACGGCGGCGCGGCTATGTTCGGGCGTTGACGAACGGCACCGTGTTGCCCGGGACGATCAGCAAAACCACCGCCAGCGGTGGCTGGATCTGCGGGAAGAGCGGCTCGCCAACGCGGCTGCCGAGCTCGCTTCCCAGCTCAGGCCGGACGCACCGTGCCCGGTGTGCGGCAGCCCTGAGCACCCCTCGCCGGCGCCCGCAGCCACGGCCGCGCTGGCCATCGCTGAAGCGGAACAGGCAGCCCAGGACGCTTGTGAGGCGGCAGAAGCTGTCCTCGCAACGCTGGACCAGGAGCTTGCCGAAGCCCGGCAGCAGGTCGCAATCCTGGCCGCACAGGGCGGCGACACCCCGCCGGAGGATGCCCGCACCGAAGCCGTCCTGGCGAAAGAACGTGCGCGCGAGGCCGTCCAGGCGGCAGCGGAACTCGTGGCCAGCCGTGAGCGGCTGGCGGATCTGGACGAACAGGTCGCAGCCGCCGAATCCAAGCAGGCGGCCGCTGAGTCCAGCATTGCGACGACGGAGTCCACCCGCACGGCGGTCCTCGAACAGGCAGCTGCGCTGGAGGCTACGCTGCAGAAGCTGCGTGCCGGCTACCCGACCCTTGGCAGCCGGCTCACCTCACTGGATCAGTCCACGGCCCTCCTGGAACGAACAGACGCCGCACGGACCGGTCTCGAACAGGCCATGCTGCGGACCACGGAGGCCCGCCAGCAGCTGGACCAGGCGCTTCCGGAGTCCGGATTCGCCTCCGCAGAGGCGGCCCGATCAGTCCTGCTCCCGGCCCCTCACGCCGCCACGCTCGAGGCCGCCATCCGGGCGGGCCAGGATGAAGCAGCCCGCGTCGGCGAACTCTTCGCCGGTGAGGAACTCACACAGGCCGCCCACGAGCTGGCGTCCGACGGCCCGATTGAGCCAGCCGTGCTCGAAGAGCTCCGCGCGGAGGACACCGCTGCGGAACATGCCGCCCGGCAAGCCGTCATCGCGGCCGGACTCGCGGACAAATCCGTGCAGTCCATCCGGCGGATTGCAGGGGACTACACCCGGCTGGCAGCCTCAGGCCAGGGTCCGCGGGAACGCGCGGAGCTGCTCACCGCGGTGGCCGACGCCGCCCGCGGGGCGGGCGACAACTCCTACCGGATGAGCCTGAACAGCTACGTGCTCGCGGCCAGGCTGGAGCAGGTGGCCGTCGCCGCGTCCGAGCGGCTGGTCGGAATGAGCGATGGCCGGTACACCCTGCAGCACACGGACGCCAAGGCTGCCCGGGGAGCCAAGTCCGGCCTTGGCCTCGAGGTGGTGGACCAGTGGACCGGGCACCGCAGGGATACGTCCACGCTCTCCGGCGGTGAATCGTTCATGGCCTCGCTGGCCCTGGCGCTTGGCCTCGCCGACGTGGTGCAGCAGGAGTCCGGCGGAGTCGACATCGAGACACTCTTCGTGGACGAGGGCTTCGGCAGCCTGGACGAGCAGGCACTGGAACAGGTCATGGACGCTTTGGAGGGATTGCGCGACGGCGGCCGGGTGGTCGGCCTGGTGAGCCACGTGCCGGAAATGAAGCAGCGCATCAGCACCCAGCTCCAGGTGGTCAAGGGGCGGAACGGCTCCACGCTGCACATTTCCGACGACGCCCTGGTCTGAGCCCCAGTGGCCTGAGTCTCGGGCCCGGCGCGGCGGTTCCATGCTCCACCAGTCCACGCTCCACCGGCCGGGCCCGGCGTTCCGGAGCCTCGGCTACACTTTAAGGGTTACCGGGTCGCGCGCATCGGGAGGAGGGACGATGCGCATCTTTGAGCGAACCCGGAATAATGACCACTTCAATGTTTTCGCAGGCATCCACCGCACCTTCCCCTGCTACCACTGCAGCTGCCAGTGCAGCCGAAGCCGCAGCGCACCCCGCACCCCACGCCGAGCAGGATCTCCCGCGCGCCCATTCGAGCCGGGGTGGCCGGTACGCCCGGCTTCCGCTGCTGGCCGGCAAGGGCTTCATCCCGCTGGGACTCTTCGCCCGACTTCCCCTCGCCATGCTGACCGTTGGCGCCCTGACCCTGGTTACGGCCGTCACGGGCTCGTACGCGGTCGGCGGAGCGGCAGCCGGGGCCGTGGGAATCGGATCCGCACTGGGAGCACCAGTGCTCGGGGCCTGGGTAGACCGGCTCGGCCAGCGGCCGGTGCTGCTGGTTGCTGCAGTCTTTAACACGGCCGCCGTGGTGGCCCTGATCCTTACCGCATACCTGGTTCCGTCCGGCCAGGATCTGGCCGCGGCTGTACCGGTCCTCGTCGCGGCTTTCGTTGCTGGAGCCAGCTGCCCCCAGGTGGGCCCGCTGGCCCGGGTCCGCTGGATGGCCCTGACCGCCCGGGGCAGCACGGCCGGGAATGCAAAGGACCTGGACGCGGCACTGTCCTACGAAAGCACCGCGGATGAACTGACGTTTGTGCTCGGCCCCGCGTTGGTGGGCATCCTTGCGAGCCTGGTCGCTCCGTGGCTTCCGCTTGCCCTCGCCGCGGCCCTGACACTCACCTTGGTGCCCGCATTCGCCGTCCACCGCACCCACCTGGCCGTACCGCTGAGCGTGCGCCGGCGCCGTCCCGTCGCAGGCCCCGGGACAGCCAGCGCCCGCGGGAATGGCATGGCAGCCGTTGCCCTGCCATTCCTGGCCATGGTGTGCATGGGAACTTTCTTTGGTTCCACCCAGACGGGCCTGAGCTCCTTCTCCGCAAGCTTTGCCACGGCCGAAGTTGCCGGGCTGCTGTACGCGGTCATGGGGCTGAGCTCGGCTGCCGCGGCGCTGAGCGTTGCCTACTGGCCGACGCGCTTTACCCTGTCGGCACGGTGGATGGTGAGTGCCGTGCTCATGGCCTGCCTCGCGGTGCTCCTGCTGGTGCCTGCTTCGGCGTTCTCCATGGTGCTGGTGCTGCTCGTCCTCGGACTGCCGGTGGGCCCGCTGATGGTCACCGTGTTCGCCATCGGCGGCGTTGTGGCCCCGGCCGGGCGGCTGGGAACCGTCATGACAGCCCTCGCCAGCGGCATTGTCGCCGGCACGGCGCTGGGGTCCTCCGTTGCCGGTCAGCTGGCGCAGCACCAAGGGTATTCGGCGGCATTCCTCGTGCCGGTCTGCGCCGCAGCGGCGCTGTTCCTGCTGGGGGCGGCCGCCGCCGTCGTCCTCCGAAACGGCAAGGCCCGCCGCGGAACCCAACTGGCCGGCAGCCGCTAACCAGCGGCACGCCGGCGCCTTAGAGCAGCTGCTTTTCGATGCGCGCGGCGCTGGAGATCAGGGCGGCCGCCACTTCAGCCGGGTCCTGCGTTGAGCGGATGTAGACGACGGCGACCGAGGCCGGGCGGCCGCCCGGCACGTTGATGGGGGCCGCCAGCGAGGAAACCCCCGCAATGACTTCATCGTGGCTGGCCGCATAGCCGCGTTTCCGGGCCTCGGCCGCCTCGGGCCGGTAGGGGATGTCCGGCGCCAGCAGGTTCCAGCCCTGCTCCGTGAGGGCGGACTGGATGGCGATCCCCGGGGCGCCGGCGCTGATCGGGTGCCGTGAACCGGGGTGCTGGACCACGGTGGCCGCCGAGTGCCGGGGCTCCACCGTCACCAGGGTGATGCAGTCCTGGTGGTCCCACACCGCGACGAAGGCCGTCATGTTCAGGGTGTTGGCAAGCTGCGTGAGCTCAGGCAATGCGGCTGACTGCAGATTGCGCGAGACGCCGCGCGCCAGGACGGCCAGTCCGGGGCCGGGCTGGACCTTGCCGGAGTCGTCCCGGACCAGCAGG
>Ga0075432_10000168_pt1 | contig 16225 bp, 14 predicted proteins | sample RhiMethybrSRZTD1_FD_72781 | JGI IMG/M metagenome (GOLD analysis project Ga0075432, IMG submission 72781) | Populus rhizosphere microbial communities from Tennessee, USA - Rhizosphere MetaG P. TD hybrid SRZTD1 | ecosystem: Host-associated > Plants > Roots > Rhizosphere > Soil | place: USA... | reverse complement strand
GCCACCGTGTTGGCCAGCGGCTTCTCGCACAGGACGTGCTTCCCCGCCGCCAGTGCGGCGATCGCAATCTCGGCGTGGGAGTCGCCAGGGGTGACAATGTCGACGACGTCGATGTCATCCCGGGCGACTACTTCGCGCCAGTCTGTGGCTGACTCAGCCCAGCCCCACTTTCGGGCGGCCGCCGCTACCGCTTCTGCGTTCCGGCCCACCACGACTGCCATCTCGAGCTCGGCCGGCAGGTCGAAGGTCCGGGGGGCCGTGCGCCAGCCCTGGGAGTGTGCGGCACCCATAAAGCCGTGGCCGATCATGGCCACGCGCAGGGTTGTCATGCGAGCACTACCTTCCGCTCCACCGCCACGCGGTTGCCCACATAACGCTGGGGCGCGATCTGCATGTAGAGCAGGCGGAGGGTGAGGATGACCTCAACGTCGAGCTCCTCGCCGGCGTCGGGGATGCGGTCCAGCGGGATGATGACCTCGGGCTTGTCAGCCACGAACCACAGGGTTTCCCATTGCTCGGGAAGTTCGGCAACGGAGTAGGACTTTCCCTGCAGTTCAAAGCGGAGGGACTCCTTGGGGACTTCGTCACCGTTGACGGATGCAACGACGTCGTCAACGGCGGACAGCCACAGGCTGCGGTACCAGGGCAGTTGCACTGACACGGCAATGCCTTCGGGGTGCCTGCGGACGTCGGCGTCCTGGAACAGCGAATTGTGAGTTGCCATGGGCCTTACTTACCTGTCTCGATGAGGGCCGGGTGGAAAATGCTTGCGTTGGAGTCAACGGTTTCTTCGATGGCACGGCGCATGAGCGTGTGCTGCTTCTTGACGAGGTCGATCGGGTCGGATTCGCCGAGGTCGGCGAAGGCGTGGCCCTCCCATTCGCTGGAGAGGTAGCCCTGGTAGCCGCCCTTGACGAACTGCCGCACAATGCGGGGAATGTCCATCGCCGGTTCGTTGCCGTTGCCGTCGATGTCGTAGAACTTCGCGTGGACGTGGAAGATCTGCGGCATGATGTCCAGCCATTCCTCCGGCGGAACCAGCCCGTGCATGTTGAAGGCCAGCCGGGTGAACGGGCCCAGGCGGGCGGGGTCGAAGTTGTTCGAGCTGAGGTAGTCCTCGAACTCCTGGTTGCGCTCCTGCATCGGCAGCGGCTTGCGCCAGATGTCCTGCATCACGGCAAAATGCTCCTCGGGGAGCCCCATCTGCGTCAGCGTGCGGAAGAGCGTCGGGGAGAGGCTGTGCATGGTGGAGCTGAAGTCTGCCGTGAACCCGAGCCGGTCGCTGCCCAGCTCCGCGTACATTTCGCGGATCTGCAGGATCTTGGGATCGTTGGGGCCCTGCGGCGCGTGGATCTCGTAGCCGAGTTTCTGGTCGTATTTCTCGGCCAGGGGAAGGAGCCGGCGGAGCAGTTCCTTGCCGGCGGAGCGGATCACCACGCGGTGGAAACCGAGCTTGTTGGCGGTGTTCAGCTGCGCGGCGAAGAAGTCGTATTCCTCGTCCGGGGTCATGTCCCGGTCCTTGCGGCGGCCCATGTCCAGGTTGGTGCCCACTGCGCTGGGGGTAAGGCCGTAACGGTCCATGCTGTCGCGCCACAGGCGGATGAAATCGTCGTCCACATCGGGATAAGTGCGCAGCATCTGGGCGATGTTGAACTCGACGCCGGGACCGAGGCCTTCGTCGGCAACGGCCTTGATCAGCGTTTCTGGAGTGTAGAGTCCGGCGGCGAACTCGGAGGTTAGCGAATAGAGGGTGATGCCGAGCTCGATGCCCGAGCCTGCGATGCCTTCTGACATGTTGTTTTCCTTCTGTTTCAGCCGCGGACGGGCTGGGCGAGGTGGCTGTTGAGGATGCGGCGTGCTTCGGCGGCGTCCGTGATCATGGCCGAGCCGGTGTTGGCTGCGGCGGAACGCTGGACGGCCTGCTCGCCGCGGATGATGTCGAACGGGTCCTGCCAGTTGTTCCAGTGCCACCCTTCGTATTCGCTGGAGATGGCACCGGAGTAACCGTTCTCCACGAGCTGGCGAACCAAACCACGTACGGGGACCGAGGGCTCTTCGCCGTTTTCGTCGATGCCGAAGAACTTGCCGTGAACGTGGCGCACCCACGGCATGATCTCCAGCCAGGTGTCTACGGCGGCCGGCCCGAACAGCCCGGTTCCGTTGATGGCGAAGTCGATGCCCAGGTCCGGCCGTCCATTGCGGGCTGCCAGGCCAATGAAAGCACCGAAGCGTTCGCCGTGAACTTTCTGCGTGTTGGGCGGCCCTTCGGCGTAGAAGCCGTTCCACAGGTCAACCACCTGTCGGAGCAGTTCCTCCGAAGCGCCGCGTCGGCGGTAGGCCTCCAGCAGGGAAGGTGCGAAGCCGGTGACGGTGGCACCCCAGTCGGCGGTGAAGCCCAGCAGCGGGGAATCCAGTTTTTCGTAGCGGTCACGCAGGGCGAGGACGCGCTCGTGCGCGCCGTGCTGGTCGGCGTGGACTTCGAGGGCAAGGGTAACCCCGTACTTCTCGGCCACAGGCAGCAGGCTTTCCATCGCGTCCGGCGTCAGCGAAATCTGCACCCGGGCAATGGGGAAGCCGAGCCTGGACGCCACCTCGATCTGCTTGGCCATGTATTCGACCAGCTCGTCGTGGTTCATGAGCCGGTCGCGGCGGATGCCCGTGTCAACGTTGACCGCCAGCGACGTGGGAACCAGGTCCACCTCGGCAACAAGGTCGCGGAACTGGCCAACGAACGTGTCGTCGATCCGGTCCGGGAAGCCTCGCAGGCTGGAGAATCCGATGACCTCAAGGCCCGGGCCGAAGCCTTCGGCCGCCACTTTGCGAATCAGGCCATCGAGGTCGTACTGCCGGGCGTGGGAGGCCCGGGTGAAGCTGTAAAGGGTGACGCCCTGGATCGGCGTGCCGAGGCTGGTCATCGCTGTGCCACCTTCATGGTCTTGGTGTCGTGCTCTTCGATATGCAGCACGCCGTGGTCGGTGATGATGTACGGAATGTAGAGCTTCAGATCCACGCGGACCTCGTGCTCGGCTTGGTCGTCCGCTACGGGAAGGTCGCCGGAAAGAACGGCTGAATCCAGGGGGAACCACCATTCGCCGGTCTCGTCCACGAGCTCCCCGAAGCTGAACGTGCGGTTGTTCATGGTCCAGCGCAGCGAGCCCTCAGGCGCGGCGACGCCGTCCACTGTCAGTGCGGCTCCTGCGATGCACGAGCCGGGCAGGGCCCGGTACCACGGGATCCGGACTTCGACGGCGGTGCGGCCGTCCTGGGTGGTCAGTGTTCCGTGCTCGATAATGCGGTCGGCAATCATCGAGACCTCCTTGTCTGCGGCATGCTTTGCCTGCTGTTGAACAAATGCCTGTGCTTGAGCAAATCGTTGGGTGAAGAAGGCAACTGCCGCTTCTTCATTATTTAGACAGTCTATTGTCTGATTCGGACATAAGTAAAGAACTGGTGAGTTCTTCGCTGATTCTGCGTGCCCCGCGTACGGCGAGCGCCACGGCCGTCAGCGTGGGGTTGCAGGCGGTGGCGGTGGGGATGACCCCGTTGCCGGCCACGAAGAGGCCGGGGAGCTCCCAGACCTGACTGTCCGGCGAACAGACGCTCTCGCCGTCGTCCGCCGCGCCCATGCGTGTGGTGCCCTGGTAATGCAGCGATGAGCCCGGCGGCAGGACGAACGGCCGCTCATCGAGCGGCTCGCCCACTGCCCTGCCGAGCCGCACAATCTCCTGCCTGGCGCGGTCCAGCACGTTGTGGTCCTGCTCCGTAAGGCGGTAGTGGATGCGCATGGCGGGCATCCCGTACGAGTCGCGGGCGTCGTCGTCGAACGCCACCCGGTCTTCGCGCTGGAGGTCCTTGGCGCAGAACAGGCCCAGCCCCACGATCGAGCCGGGGACGACGGGGTCATCCTCCGCCAGCGGAACCGGGGATGCGTCCAGCTGCATGATCTGGCCGTGGAAGGGCGCGTCATCCGTGTACGGAACCCACTGCACGCCGCTTTGCTCGCTGAGAGCACCGGCCGCTGCCCGCTGCGCGTCCCCGCCCGTGACGTCGCGGAGCCTGCTGGCGAACACCACCTGCGCCTGGTCGTTGAGGTAGCGGCCCAGGGCGGCAGGCCTGATGCCGGAGGCCCACAGCAGCTGCGGCGTGCGCAGGGCGTCCGCGCCCACCACCACGTATCGGGCCGCCACCCGGTGGGCTTCGCCGCTGCGGCGGTCCTGGACCTCGATGCCGGCGGCAACGCCGTCCTCCACCAGCACGCGGGTCACCAGCGACTCATCAAAAAGTTCAAACGCCGGGTTCTCCCGGGTCACGTCCCCCATCACGACGTCGGACCCTGACCAGACGAGGCCGCCGTCCTCCCGCCGGTGCACAGCGAGCGGCATGGGCTGGGCGCGGTAGGCCGGGCCGCGGCCCGCATCCACCGCGGCTGCGAGGCGGCCGCGGACGAAGTCGGAGAACGGGGCGCCGTCGAAGGCGTGGGTGGTGACGCCGAGGAGCCGTTCGGCGTCGTCGAGCAGTTCCTCAAGGTCGGGCAGGAACGCGATGCGCTCCCTGCCGCCCGGACGCGGGCAGGCGGCAGTCCAGTGGGCGCCCATGCCGCCCACGTTGCTGGACATTGCCGCCACGGGCATGCCGTCTTCGCCGGCGAACGCGTAGCCGTCCGGCAGCAGGTAGGTTCCGGGCCGGGCCCTGCGCTCCCCGCTCTTGACGGCGCCGGGCGAGTTGACGGTTTCGGCGCCCGCGCCCGGCCCTTCTGATGCGCGCTGGGCGAGGCTGCGGCGCTCAGGATCCTCGATGTTCTTGACGTGGGCACCGGGCGGGTTGCTGACCGTGGGGCCCACTTCGAACATGGCGATGGTGGCGCCGGGCGCTTCCTCGCTGAGGATCCGCGCGTATGCCGAGGCGGTGGGTCCGCTGCCGACGATGGCGACGTCGACGACGGCGGGGTACCTGGTTGGGCTCACCGCGCCACCAGTTCCTGGATCCACTGGACAGACTTGGCCGAGTCGATGGTGGGGTAATACTCGAGGCCGATCGGGCCGGCGTAGCCGCTGGCCTGCAGGTCTGCGAGCCGGGCATGCCAGTCGATGGATCCCGAACCCGGTTCGCCACGTCCGGGCGCATCAGCGATCTGAACGTACTTGATCAGGTTGCCGGCGTTGCCGAGCTCGGCGGCTACATCCTCGCCTTCGACCGTCGAGTGGTAGAGGTCGTAGAGGACACCGAAGGTGGGCGAGTTGACGCCTTTGGCGATGTAGACGGCTTCTGAGGTCCGGTCGAGGAGCGCCCCGGGGTGGTCCACCCTGATATTCACCGGCTCCAGGACAAGGGTGATGCCGGAACCCTCGATGTGTGCCACGCCGCGGGTGAAGATCTCAATCAGTTCGTCCAGCTGGTCCTGGCGCTTTCGCCCACCGAAGCCGGTGCCGCTGCCCACCACGATCCGGGGGCAACCGAGCTGCCGGGCCACGGCAACGCCGGCGTCGAGGCCTTCGTAGAAGGGTTCGTGGTTCCTCGGCGGGATCATGAACTGCATGCGCGGTTCGGCGAGTTGGGCCGTGAGCTGGATTCCGGTTTCCTCCAGGGCGTCCTTGAGGGCAGGGATGTCCTTGCCCGTGGGGCCCCACATTTCGACGGCGTCGAAGCCGGCGGCAGCCGCGGCGCGGACCCGGTCGGCAGCGCTGTCGCCTGCTTCTGAGAACAAAAGATCGATATTGGGCGCAAGTTGATACATGGGTATCTCCTGGGAGGTAGAGGGGGTGGACTAAAACTTGGGGGTTCGGACCGTTTTTGGGTGTAGAGGATCGCCACGAAGCGTCAGGACGCTGCGCGGTAGTCAATCGTTGAGGTCAGCCCTTAAGACCGCCGGAGAAACCCTGGATGAAGCGCTTCTGCGCGAAGAGGAACAGCGCCAGGATGGGAATCATGGACACGATCACGATCGCAAAGATCGAATTCCACTCTGAAACCAGGGACCCGATGTAGTAGTACATGGCCACCGGCAGCGTCTGGTTGGCCGAGCCTCCCAGGAAGATCAGCGAGGTGAAGAAGTCGTTCCAGACAATGAGTCCCGCGAAGATGGTGACAGTTCCGGTGGCGGGAGCCATCATGGGCAGCACCACCTTGGCAAAAATCTGGGACCTGCTGGCACCGTCAATGGTTGCCGCTTCCTCGTAGTCCGTGCCGAGCCCCCGGAAGAAGTTGGAGTAGAGGAAGATCGACAGCGGCAGCAGCATGCCGGTGTAGAGGACGATCAGGCCCCACGCGGATCCTGTGAGGCCCATGGCGCGTGCACCCATGTAGAGGGGCACGGCGCCGAGCTGGCCGGGAAGGATGATGGCAATCAGGAAAAGATAGTACGCACCCTTGCTCCAGCGACGGGTGCTGCGGGAAATGACGTACCCCGTGATTGAACCGAGCGCGATCAGCCCGACGATGCTCCCGGCGGTAATGATGATGCTGTTTACCAGGCCCAGGACGACGTTGGAGTTACCCGTGGCGGTCAGGACGGCCACGAAGTTGCTGAAGTCCGGGTTTTTCGGGAGCGCCAGGGGTGAGGTGGTGTACATCTCGCTGTCCGGCTTCAGGGCGGTGGTCACCAGGAAGTAGAACGGGGCGAGGAAGATCAGCGCCAGGGCCCAGAGGCCAATTTCGCGGAGCAGGGTGAGTTTCGTGTAGCGGAACATGGTCAGTCCTCGGGGTTCGATCGCGTCAGCCGCTGCTGGATAACGGCGAAGAACAGAATGATGGCGGCGAGCACCAGGGCGAGAGCGGCACCGCCACCGAAGTTTCCGAGTGCGAATGCCTGCTTGTAGACCTGGGTGGCCAGGGTTTCGGTGGCGCCGGCGGGTCCACCGTTGGTCAGGGCCATGATGGGATCGAAGACCCGGAGGCCCTGGACGATTCCCAGCGTGGTGGCAATTGCAATGGCGGGGCGGATGGCCGGCAGGGTGACGTTCAGGAAGCGCTGCCACAGGTTCGCGCCGTCGATGGCGGCCGCCTCCTCGACTTCCACCGGCACCCCTGCAAGTCCGGCCATGAAGATCACCATGGCAAAACCTGTTGATCCCCAGACAAGCACCACCAGCACTGTCCAGACCGCCCACTGGGGGTCGGCGAGCCATGGTTTGGCGAGGTCGCCGGCGCCTATTGAGGTGAGGAAGACGTTGATGGGGCCGTCGAAGTCGAAGATGTACTTCCAGACGTAGGCAGTGGCCAGCGGGCTGAGCACCACGGGCATGAAGAAGAGGGTGCGGAGGATGTACCGCGTCTTCAGCATCCGGTTGAGGCCGAGGGCGATGATGAGCCCGCCGACGTTGCCGAGAAGCACTGAACCAAAGGCCAGGAAGAGCGTATTGGTCAGGGCGCCGAGCTTGGTGGGGTCCTTGAAGATGGCTTCGAAGTTCTGCCAGCCCACAATCTTGAACGAGCCGATGCCGGTCCAGTTGGTGAAGGCGAAGAAGCCGCCGATACCCGTTGCCACGTAGTGGATGGCGATGACCAGGACGATCCCGGGCAGCGCCCACCACCAATGTCCCAACTGCAGGCCCGTGCTCCGGGGACGGGGGGTTTCCCCTTCCCCCGGAGCACGCCTGCCTCGCAGGGGTGCTTTAGCTGCTTCGCTTTTCGGTTGCATCGTCGCAGTCATGGTATTCCTTGCTTGTCCCTTGGAGTCGTTGGAACTGTGGTGATCCGGAGCTGTCACTGTCCCCAGGCTGTATCCATGGCCTGGAGTACCTGGTCGGCAGTTTTCTGTCCGGTGATGAGGCCCTGGACGCCGGTGGCGAGGGCGTCATACACGGCGGAGTTGGGCCACTGGCTGTTCGGCAGCGGGCCGTACTTGCCGTCCTTGATCAGATCGCCGACGTTCTTGTAGGCGCCGCCGTTGAAGTCATAGCTGTCGAGGCCGGTGACAGGGAGGGCGCCATCGATTTCCGCGAAGGCCTTGGTCTGCTCAGGCTCAGCCGCCCAGTCGAGGAACGCTTTGGCAGCATCCTTGTTCTTGGACGCTGCGTTGATGGAAAATGCGTAGTTGGCGCTGGCGTAGACGAAGCCTTCGGAGCTCGCCTCCGCCGGAAGCGCCCGCACATTGAATTCGGAACCGGCAGCTGCGGTCTTCAGCTGCTTCCAACTCGGGCCGGGGATGAAGCCGGCAACAGAATTTCCGCTGGCAAGGCCCTTGGTGATGGCGTCGAATCCGGCGCCCGCTGCGCCCTTCTGGAAGCAGCCTGCGTCATTGAGTGCAGTCACTGCCTCCAGCGATGCCTTCCAGCCGTCCGATCCTGCGAAGGTGGTCTCCTTGGCTGCCCGCTTTTCGTTCCACTTCGGGTCCCCGGCGTAGACGCGGGACGCCGCGAGGGACATCGCCATCAGGCCGGTGTTGGGAGCGGCGGATCCGGCCAGTGCAATGAACGACTTGCCGGACGACGCGAGCGACTTGCACTGGTCCTCGAGGGCGGCGAAGTCCGACGGGAAGCCGGACCCACCGGCCGCCGTGGCAGCTGTTTCATTGGCGACCAAACCAACCACGGTGATCTCCGGCGCCTGGCCGTAGACCTTCCCGTCGGTTCCGAAGAGCGCTTCGCTGCCCTCGGGGACCAGTTCCTTGGCGCTTTCGTCCAAGGCTTCAAGGAAACCTGCCTGAACGAGCGGCAGGATGCTGCGGCCGGTGCCGGAACCCGGCGAGGTCACCACGACGTCGGACGCGTTTCCGGCTTGGAGCTGGGTGCGAAGGGTCTGGTCGTAGGAGTCATTGGGCTGCGGGTTGAACGTGATCTTCACGTTGGGATTCGACGCCATGTACTTCTCAGCCAGTACCTGGAACGGGCTCTCGATGGTGTTCGAGGTGGCGAACGACAGGGAGAATTCCTGCGCGCCTCCTGCGGGTGAACTGCTGCTGGCGGGGGCCGAGCAGCCTGTGAGGACGAGGGCTGCGATCGTTGGGACGGCGAGGGCGCCGACCTTTATGCCCGAGTAGCGACGGTGCTGTGTCATGTCCAGCCTTTCTGACTTCATTGTCGAAGAATTCCGGGAGCCGTGACCCCGGTCACTCATCAGTATGCAGGAGATGTGTAGAAAAAGCACATAAGTCTTGCCGATGACAGACATAAGTTTCACGGGGGTCGGAGCAGTCCTCTTGCATAGAAGAGTGTTATGTGCATCATCCAATGTATCGATGCCACTGATACACTCAGGGAACTTAGTTCACCGTCGAAAGAATGCCCGCCGTGACGAACCACGTCCTGCTTTCCCGGCTAGACCTGAACCTGCTGATCTCGCTGGATGCCCTCATCACGGAGCGGAGCGTCACGAGGGCGGCGGAGCGGCTTCATCTGAGCCAGCCGGCCCTCAGCGCCTCCCTTGCGCGACTCCGCTCCCATTTCGGGGACCCCATTCTGGCCCGCCGCGGGAATGCCTACGAACTGACGCCGTTCGCCCTGCGGCTGGCGGAGCACACCACTACTGCACTCGAAGCGGCACGGCGCGTCTTTGAGAGCCAGGCAAGTTGGGAGCCCGCCGAGTCCGAACGGGAGTTTTCCATCTACGGCTCCGATTACGGCTTTACGACCATTGGCCGGGTCGCCTCCGAGCTTGCAGCCGAACGCGCACCTGGAGTCAGGTTCCGCTTTATGCTGCACAATCCAATGGTGGTGGAGGATGCCGCCAACCGCCTTCGCTCCGTGGACGGCATGGTCATTCCGCACGGCTTCCTGACCGGGCTCCCCTACCTGGACCTGTGGAGGGACGGGTGGGTGGCGGTCGTCTCCACGTCCAATGACGCCGTCGGCGAGCACATCACCATGGAGAACATCGCTGAGCTGCCCTGGGTGATGACCTACCAGACGCGCTCAGCCTCGACGTCGGCCGAACGCCAGATCATGCAGCTTGGCGTTGAGCCGCGCGTGGACGTGGTGGTGGAAAGTTTCCAGTCCTTGCCGCACTTTGTGGTGGGAACCAACCGGATCGCCCTCATTCAGGCGGCACTGGTACCGTTCGCGCTGCGCGTCGGCGGCGTGCGGGTCCTGCCGCTGCCCTTCGATGCCACACCGCTGGTCAATGCCTTGTGGTGGCACCCTGTGCACAACCGCGACTCCGAACACGAGTGGATGCGGGGCCTCTTCAAGGAGGCCGGGGACATCGTGGCAGCGGCCGCAGCCAAGGAAACCGGTTAAGCACCTCGATGCCCGCCACAAGAGTGGACGGGCATCGAGGCTACTCGGTCATGCAGCTCAGGCTGGGGTCAACGCTGCCCGCATGCTCTTACGGATGAGATCGTGCTGTTTCCGGACCAGCAGCAGCGGGTCCACCTCGCCGAGTTCAGCAAAGGCGTGGCCCTCCCACTCGCTTGACCAGTAGCCGCGGTACCCGCCGTCGACGAAAACGCGGACCAGTTCCGGATAGTCAATGGCCGGCTCGTTCCCCTGCTCGTCGATGTCGTAGAACTTCGCGTGCACATGCATGATCTGCGGCATGATGTCGGCCCAATCCTTCGGGCTGACGTGGCCGTGCATGTTGAACGCCAGGTGTGCGAAGGAACCAAGGCGCGCGGGGTCGAAGTCACGTCCCCGCAGGTACCCGATGAACTCCTCCTGCCGTGCCCGCATCGGGGCGTCGGTGGCCCAGATGGCCTGCAGCTTCTCAATGGCTTCGTCGTCGAGCCCGGCGCGGCGGACCGCGCGCAGGAGCGTCGGGGACATGCTGTGCATGGTGGAGGAGAAGTCGGCCACGAACCCCAGCAGCGGTGAGTCCAGCTCCGCGTACACGTCCCGGACCTTCATGATCTCCGGGGAATTCGGCCCCAGCGGCGCATGGATCTCATACGCGAGCTTGAGTTCCAGGTTCTCGGCGAGCGGCAGGAGCCTGCGAAGCAGTTCGGGCTTGGCGCTCTGGATCCGGACCAGCGGGAAGCCGAGCTTTTTGGCGCCGTGGAACAGCGTCTCGGTGAACTCGTATTCCTCGTCCGGGGTCATGTCGCGGTCCCGGCGGCGGCCCATGTCCAGGTTGGCGCCAAAGGAGCTAGCGGTGAAGCCGTGTTTGTCGAAAGCCGCGTGCCAGGAGCGCACGAAGTCGTCTGTCACGTTCGGATAGGTGGGCAGGACCTGGGATGCCACGATTTCAATGCCGGGGCCGATGCCCAGTTCGGCAACACGGTTCAGCAGACCATCGAAGTCGTACCAGCCGGCCCGGAACTCGGCACTTGCCGAGTAGAGGGTGAGCCCCAGCGAGAAGGGATCTTCTTCGGCCTTCGGCGGGGCCGGCGTGGCTGCCGCGGTCAGTTCCGGCGCCCGCGCTGCCCTGTCCGTGACGGCCAGGTCGAGTGTCTGGTCCACGAAGTTGGGGACGTACATGCCGGGGCCGCCGTCCTGGCCCGGGGCAATCTGCATGTAGGGCAGGCGCAGTTCCCCGATCAGCCGGACCCGGACCCTCTCACCCAGGGAGACAGTGTTATCTCGCCTTGCTATCAGCAGCGGGTGTTCCTGGAGGTACCAGAGGGTTTGGCTTTGGGCCGGCAGGTCCGCGAGTGCGTAACGGACGCCGCCCAGTTCCAGGAAAAGGTCCTCGGCGGGGACGTCCTGGCCGTTGACGGTGAGCCGGAGGGTGCTGACCGAAGAGAGCCACAGGCTCCGGTACCACGGGAGTGTCAGGGCCAGGGCAAGGCCTTCGGGGTGGGTGCGGAGGCTTGAATCGTCAAGGAGTCCGTTGGGCATGGGTGTTCCCTTCGCTGGAGGTGGGATGGGTCAGGTGAGGTCGGACGTGACGCGGCGGATCAGGGCATGCTGGCGCCGCACCTGTTCGATGGCGCGCCAGGGCTCCCGTTCTCCTTCGTATTCGCTGGACAGGTAGCCGGTGTAGCCGGAGTCCTTGAGCGCCTTGAGTACGGGCAGCCAGGGAATCTGCTGGTCTTCCAGCTGCTCGTTGATGTCGTGGAACTTGGCTTGGACAAACACCACGTACTGGGCGATGGCGGCGAAGTCGGCAGGATCGACGCCGATGCCGTCAAGGAAGGCGGGCCGCGTCTCGCGGGCCTCCCCTTTCCGCAGCGGGATCGGCCGGTCCTGGAAGATCCCGGTATCGATCAGGAGGCCGAAGTTTTTGGTGCCGGTCCGTTCGATCAGGCCGATGTAGTCATCGACCACAGGGTGCTTGATGGGGGTGGGCGAGTGAATCTCAGGGCAGATGATGATCCCCAACTCGTGGGCAAGGTCCAGGGAGCGCTCCACGGATTCGGTCCAGATGGGGTCCGGAACCAGGTCGCCGGACACCACTCCGATCTTGGGGCGCACGAACCCGAACCCCAGCTGGTTGGCGAGCCTCAGGTCCCGCTGCAGCGCAGCCGCACCCTCGGCGACGGTCATGCTCCGGCCCGGGTGCAGCCGCGTGTCGATCCAGGAACCATAGTTGGTGGGCTCGAGCGAGTACTTCTCCAGCAGGCTGAACCAGTTATCGGTCCAGCCGGCAGAGGGTTCCGGATAGTTGGGAATGTGGCCTTCGCCGAGGATTTCGACGCCGGTGGCGCCCACATCTGCAACCGCGGCCAGGGCTGTTTCCAAGTCCATTACCGTGCCATAGTCGCCCATGAAGCTGTAGAGGGAAACGCCGTACCGGAAGGTGCCCTCGCCGCCTTCCGGCGCCAGCGTCACGTTGCGGCTGACCTGGTGAATGGTGGGCTGGTGCTCCACCGGAATGTAGGACATCCGCAGCCGCAGCTCGATGGTGATCTGATGGACACCCTGCGGCAGGCCTCCGTCGAACGGAACGGTGACCACGGCCGCTTCCTCGAGGGGCCAGCGCACGCCGTCGCTGTCCCAAAGCTGCTGGAGGCTGTAAGTCCGGCCCCCGAAGGTCCAGAGCGGAACGCCCGGGCCGACGTCGACGACGTTGCCCACCCGAACGGCGATGCCGTCGATGAGGGACGCCGCCATGCCCCGGTAGGAAGGCATCCGGACCCGGAACTGGAAGCCGGTCACGCGGCCGCCCTCAGTGACATTGCGGAAGCCGACGGACTGGATGAGGTCTCTTTCGAGAAGCATCGTTGCTCACTCTCTCTTGGTGCGGAAACCAGACTAACAGCATTATGTCGGTTTCATACCTAAGTTTGCAATGATTCTGCCTAACGGCGCCGTGCGGCACCCGGCCCCCTAAAGCCACCCGTGCATTTAAACCGCAAAAGGCCCTGAGCTGGGGTGACAAACCTCAGATCAGGACCTTCGTGGAGCCCCCTGTCGGATTCGAACCGACGACCCCCGCTTTACAAGAGCGGTGCTCTGGCCAACTGAGCTAAGGAGGCGTGCCTGCTACTGCCTGACGGATCAGGCGCAACGGGCGGCACTGGATGCAGTGCTAGATAAGGTTAGCCCAAGGACGCCCCGCTGGTAAAAACGGCAGCGGCCCGGTGCCGGATGCTTCCGGAACCGGGCCACTGGCCTGATGCGCGAGGGTGGTCGTTAGCCCTTGGCGTCCATTGCGGCCTGGATGAACGGGATCAAGTCGGTATTGGCGGAGTCGCCCTTGCCCCACTGCTTGCCGTCCACGAAAGCCGTCGGAGTGCCGGTCACGCCGATGGCAGCAGCTTCCTGCGTGGCCACCTTCACGTAGGGCCGGTATTTCTTCTCGTCCACGCACGTGTCGATGCTCTTGGCGCCCACGTCCGTGGCCATCTTCTTCAGATCGTCGTCCGAAAGGCCGGCACTGCCTTCCTTGGGCTGCTTTTCGAAGAGTGCGTTGACGAAGTCGGAGTACTTTTCGGGCGATTCGTTGACTACGCAGGCCGCAGCGTTGGCCGCGCGGGAGGAGTAGTTGGTGGTGGACTGCAGGTCCAGGAAGCCCAGCGGCCTGTACTCCAGCGAGATCTTGCCTTCGTTGCGGAGGCTGGTCAGCTGTTCGTTATAAGTGGTTTCAAACCGCTTGCAGACGGGGCAGATGAAGTCGATATAAACGACCACCTTCACGGGCTTGCCGGCTTCCGCCTCTGCGCCGGGTGCCTTGACCTCTGCAGGCGGGGTTTCCGGCTTGCTGGGGACATCCTTAACGTTGACCGTGGCGGGATCGGACTTCACTACCTCGGAGTTTGCCAGCAGCGTCACGCCGCCGTGGATGTTGCCGTTGGCGGGGGTGGGGCCTTCGTCTGCCACGGGAGCGTTGTTCCTGATATTGGAACTGACTACCAGTGCAACGATTGCGAGGATGGCCACAACAGCCACCACAATGCCCCAGCCGATGAGGAGCTTATTGCGCTTGTCCTTCTTCAGCTGCGCCTCACGGATTTCACGGGCTTTCTCGCGGGCCTCGGCAGTGCGTTCTGCTTTGGACTTGCGGGGTTCGTTTGCGGCGCTCATCAGTTCCTCGGGTCGATCGGCCAGGTGCGGACCACATCAGTGGCAACTTTGTCAGTTTAGGGGAGAAACCTGAGAGCTTGCGCCTTCAAGTTTCCGTCCGTCTGCCCAACGGATGGATAGCACGGAAGATTCCAGCCGACTAGGGTTGACTTCGAGCCATTAGCAACCCAAGGGGCACCAATGCACACTACGCACCGTGACAAATCCGAAGCAACAGCTGCAGGAAAACCCGCGCACGGCGATGGCCACGAGGCTACCGCGCTGTATGACTTCATGGTCGTGTCCAACCGGCTCCCGGTTGACCGCTGCGCCCCGGAGGACAGGGGCTGCGACGGCGGCTGGCGCCGGTCGCCGGGCGGCCTGGTGACCGCCCTGGCTCCGATGATGACCAAGACCGACGGCGCGTGGGTGGGCTGGCACGGCGCCCCGGACGAGACCGTCAAGCCCTTCAGCCATGGAGGCATGGACCTGGTCCCGGTCCAGCTGAGCACGGACGACGTCGAACTCTTCTATGAGGGCTTTTCCAACGCCACGCTCTGGCCGCTGTATCACGACGTGATTGCGCCGCCGGAATTCCACCGGACCTGGTGGGATTCCTACCGGAAGGTCAACCGGCGGTTTGCTGACGCCGTGGTCCGGCATGCCGACCAGGGAGCCACCGTCTGGGTGCAGGACTACCAGCTGCAGCTGGTCCCCAAGATGCTCCGCGAGGCGCGCCCGGACCTCAAGATCGGGTTCTTCAACCACATCCCCTTCCCCCCGCCGGAAATCTTCGCCCAGCTCCCGTGGCGCCAGGCCATTATTGACGGCCTCCTCGGGGCCGACCTGGTGGGCTTCCAGCGCCCCAGCGACGCCGGCAACTTCATGCGTTCAGCCCGCCGCTTCCTCGGCGCCAGCGTCAAGCAGCAGCAGGTGCACGTCAAGGGCCCGGACGGCGCAACAACCCACATTGCCCGGGCGCAGGCGTTCCCCATCTCCATCGACGTCAAGCAGATCAGCGAACTGGCCCGCCAGCCGGAGATCATCGAGCGCGCCCACCAGATCCGCCGGGACCTTGGCAATCCGAAGACCATCCTCCTCGGAGTCGACCGCCTCGACTACACCAAGGGCATCCGGCACCGGCTCAAGGCCTACGAGGAACTGCTGGCCGACGGCAAGGTTACGGTGGAGGACGCGGCCCTGATCCAGGTGGCGAGCCCCAGCCGGGAGCGGGTGGAGCAGTACCGGCTCCTGCGCGAGGAGGTGGAGGGCACCGTGGGCCACATCAACGGCACCTACGACACCATGCAAAACACGGCGGTCCGCTACCTTCACCACAGCTACCCCATCGACGAGATGGTGGCCCTGTACCTGGCGGCCGACGTCATGCTGGTCACGGCACTGCGTGACGGCATGAACCTGGTCGCCAAGGAGTACGTGACCGCCCGCACCAACAACGACGGCGCCCTGGTGCTCAGCGAATTCGCCGGCGCCTCGGACCAGCTCAAGCAGGCCCTGCTGATGAACCCGCACGACATCGACGGCCTCAAGGACACCATCATGCGGGCCGTCAACATGCAACCGGCCGAGGCGGGCCGCCGGATGCGGTCCATGCGCAAGCAGATCCTGGACCACGATGTCGATCACTGGTCAGCCGATTTCCTTGCAGCGCTCAAAGAGAAAGTGGTCCGAGATGACACCTGAGGCAGCCCCGGACAAGACGCCCCTCACGCTTCCGCCGGAACTCCTGGCGGCCCTCAAGAAAGTGGCCGCCACCGAGCACCTCCTGGTTGCCATGGATTTTGACGGAACAATCTCCCCGCTCGTTGACCACGCGGCAGACGCCCGTCCCCTCCCCCGGTCCGCGGCCGCCTTCGCCGCCCTGGCCGCCCTCCCGCGAACGACGACGG
>Ga0075432_10000164_pt1 | contig 16304 bp, 15 predicted proteins | sample RhiMethybrSRZTD1_FD_72781 | JGI IMG/M metagenome (GOLD analysis project Ga0075432, IMG submission 72781) | Populus rhizosphere microbial communities from Tennessee, USA - Rhizosphere MetaG P. TD hybrid SRZTD1 | ecosystem: Host-associated > Plants > Roots > Rhizosphere > Soil | place: USA... | reverse complement strand
GGTTGCGGACGACACCTCTGTGGTGATCGCTGTCAAGAAATAGCCCAGCGCCGCCTGGCGTCACATTTGTGATCAAATTGATGCCGCCCACTTATATACGCCGGCTACCAGTTCGGGCAACCATGGCCTATGGCCTGGAGACGTTCTCGGCCTGGCACGGGCCACCCACACCAAGCCCTGCGAGTTCTCGGGGGCACACTCCTGATGCTGGGTTCGGTGCTGGTCGCACTTGGCGTGCTTACCCAGTACGCCGGAGCCTGGGGCGTGCCCTACTTCAGCTTCACCACCGATCGAGGCTCGACCTGTAAGAACGGCCTAGCCGGCTACACCTGCTCGCAGATGACTCTTGCCGAGGTTGAATACGTCAGCAATGTTGATCTTCCAGACGACAGTTCGGTCGTCGCAGGAACGTACCACTCCACGCACGATTACCAGTTGGAAGCGGTAATCGATGTGCCGTCTACGTCGGCTCAGCAAGCCCTTGACAGCCTGAACCAGGCATTCGGCCAGTGCATCGAAACGCTACCCTCACCCGTGAGCACCAAAGGGATGCATCAGAAGTGTGTTATGGCAAATGCAGATGCCGTTGAGGAGTCAGACGAGCCGAGCAGCCGCCTTTACATGATCGGTACCGGCGTGCGCAACGACGGCACCCGCGTCATCGGAATGGTGATCAAGTCCCGGTAATCGCGGCGCTCGCCGGCGACTCGTTGCACGAGTTCCTGGACAACCGCCCGGCCTTCGCAAGCTACGGCCGGGGGCCAGGCCCATCCATGTCCAGGAAACTCGTGCAACAGCCTCCGGCTCGCTTCCCGGCTGAAAAAGACTAACGGGCGGCGGTGCCCTCGACGTAGTCGTCGTCGTGGCTCTTGACCCATGACATGAGCTCGCGCAGCTCGCGACCGACCTCTTCGATGGGGTGCTTCTCCGCCGCCTCCCGGAACGCTTTGAACTCCGGTGCTCCAGCATCTTGATCTTTGATGAAGCGCTCCGCGAATGTGCCGTCCTGGATGTCGGCGAGTACGCCCTTCATGCTCTCTCTGACATGATCATCGATGATCCGGGGCCCAGAGACGTAGTCGCCGTACTCGGCCGTGTCGGACACGCTCCACCGCTGCTTGGCGATGCCGCCTTCATACATCAGGTCGACGATGAGCTTCAGCTCATGCAAGCACTCAAAGTAGGCCACTTCTGGCTGATAACCAGCGGCGGTAAGAGTGTCGAAGCCCGCCGTCACCAGGGCTGAAACGCCCCCGCAAAGCACCGACTGCTCCCCAAAGAGGTCAGTCTCAGTCTCCTCGGTGAAGGTTGTTTTGATGCCACCGGCCCGGAGCCCGCCAATCGCCTTCGCATACGACAGCGCCAGATCCCACGCCTTGCCGGATGCATCCTGCTCAACCCCTACCAGGACCGGCACACCGCGACCTTCGGAGTACTCCCGACGGACCAGGTGACCCGGACCCTTGGGCGCCACCAGCGCTACGTCAACTCCCTCTGGCGGCTTGATGTAGCCATAACGAATGTTGAAGCCGTGGCTGAAGAACAAGGCATCGCCTGGCACCAGATTCGGCTCGATTGCCGCTGCGTAAACCTTGCGCTGGGCCGGGTCGGGCGTCAGCACCATGATCAGATCGGCCTCTTCACAGGCCTCGTACGGCGCCAGTACACGGAGACCCTGAGCTTCGACCTTCGGCCGGCTCTTGCTGCCCTCGGGCAGGCCAACGCGTACGTCGACGCCGGAGTCGCGCAGCGACAGGGCGTGAGCGTGGCCTTGGCTGCCGAATCCCAGCACGGCAACGTTGCGGCCCTGTATCAACGACAGGTCGGCATCTCCGTCGTAAAACATCTCTGCAGGCACTTCGTGGTTCTCCCTTGGTGTTGTAGTGCTGGTGAAAGTTATCGCACGCCGGTGCGCTGTGCGGTGGCGGCCCCAACAGGCCTCGGACGTCCTTCGACTAGCTCGGGGCCTATGTCCAGGTACGGCGCATGCTAGTCAGGGCGCAGGTCTAGACGGCACGGACGGCCTTGAGACGCTCGCTGCGCTGATTGCGATCGGTAAGGGATCGATTGCCACGGCCTAGCGCGACCAGGCCGGACTGTACGAGCTCGCGGATCCCATACGGCTCCAGCAAGTCAAGCAGTGCTTGCAGCTTGGCAGGACTGCCGGTGGCTTCAACGGTGATGATCTCAGAGGTCAGATCGACCGCCTTAGCGCCGAAGAGCCCGATGATCTCGATCAGTTGGCTGCGGGTCTCCGCTGTCGCTTTGACCTTGACAAGCACAAGCTCCCGGCGCACCGCGCTGTCCTCCAGCTCGACGATCTTGAGCACCTCGATCAACTTATTCAGCTGCTTGGTGATCTGCTCGAGAACGACGTCTTCGACGTTGACCTGGAGCGTGATCCGCGACATCTCGGGTGACTCGGTTGGCCCAACCGCAAGCGATTCAATGTTGTAGCCGCGGCGAGAGATCAGACCGGCGATGCGCGCCAGAACGCCCGGCTTGTTCTGCACGAGCACGCTCAGGATGTGGGTGTTGGCAGCTCCGGCCATCACAGTTCCTCCTGATCCCAGGCTGGCGCCATGTCGCGGGCGACCTTGATCTCGTCATTGCTGGTGCCGGCGGCCACCATAGGCCACACCATGGCGTCCTTGTGGACGACGAAGTCAACGACGACGGGTACGTCGTTGATCGAGTTCGCCTTTTCGATCACCGCGTCCACGTCGGCAGGCGACTCAGCGCGAAGGCCGACGCCTCCCATCGCTTCTGCGAGCTTGCAGAAGTCAGGAATCCGGTGGGTGTTCAAGTCGGTATTGGAGTAGCGGCCTTGGTAGAACAGGGTTTGCCACTGCCGGACCATGCCGAGACTCTGATTGTTGATCACTCCGATCTTGATCGGAATTCCTTCCAGGGCGCAGGTGGCGAGCTCCTGGTTGGTCATCTGGAAACAACCGTCGCCATCGATTCCCCAGACCATCTTGTCGGGCCGACCCACCTTGGCGCCCATGGCGGCGGGCACGCAGTACCCCATCGTTCCCAAGCCACCTGAATTCAGCCAGCGGCCTGGCAGCTCCCAGGGCAGGAAGTGCGCAGCCCACATCTGGTGCTGCCCGACGCCGGCTGCATAGTAGGCGTCCGGGCCCGTGATCTCGCCGATCCGCTTGATCACATACTGAGGCGACAGAGTGCGGTCCGCCGGCTCGTCATACCCGGTGGGATAACGCCGCTTGAGATCTTGCAGATACCTGACCCATTCATCGATCATTGGCCGGCGCTCGCGCTTCAGCAAGCTGATCAACTGCGAGATCACTTCCTTGCAGTCGCCGACGATGGGCACGTCTGCAACGCGGTTCTTGGAAATCTCAGCCGGATCGATATCAGCGTGAATGATCTTGGCCAGCGGGGCGAAGGTGGACAGCTGCCCGGTCACCCGGTCGTCGAAGCGGGTACCGAGTGCGATCAACAGATCACTGCGCTGCAGTGCGCCGACTGCGGCGACCGTGCCGTGCATGCCCGGCATGCCCATGTTCTGTGGGTGACTGTCTGGGAAGACGCCGCGAGCCATCAATGTGGTGACGACCGGAATTCCGGTCAGCTCGGCAAGGTCTTTGAGCTCCGACCAGGCGCGGGCCTTCACGACGCCGCCACCGACGTAGAGCACCGGTCGGCGCGACTCGGCAATCAACCGGCCAGCTTCTCGTACCTGCTTGCCGTGTGGCCGGGTCACTGGGCGGTAGCCAGGTAGATCGAGCTGGCGTGGCCACTCGAAGCGTGTCTTGGCCTGCAAGGCGTCCTTGGTGATGTCGACAAGCACCGGACCCGGCCGGCCCGTTCCGGCAATGTGAAAGGCCGAGGCGATTGCCGAGGCGATATCAGCAGGCTTGGTGATCAAGTAGCTGTGCTTGGTGATCGGCATGGTAATGCCGCGGATGTCGGCCTCCTGGAAGGCATCGGTGCCGATGGCTGCACTGCCGACCTGACCGGTGATCGCCACAATCGGCACTGAGTCCATGTGAGCGTCGGCAATCGGCGTCACGAGATTCGTCGCACCTGGCCCCGAGGTCGCCATACAGACGCCGACCCTTCCAGTGGCCATGGCGTAGCCCTCAGCCGCATGACCTGCACCTTGCTCATGGCGGACCAGAATGTGCCGCACGTTGTCGGAGTCGAACAGCGGGTCGTACGCGGGAAGGATTGCACCACCCGGGATGCCGAATACGACGTCTGCGCCCACGCGCTCGAGCGATCTGACGAGAGCCTGCGCTCCGGTCAGCTCATCTGCGTGTTCGTTGTCAGACATTTCGGGTCTCCTTGCCCTGACGATCCCGCCCTCTTAATTTCCTTTTTTAGGCGGATTCCGTTGTGGATGTTACGCCTGCGCGCACAGGTCCTCGTACCAACAAAAAACCCCCGCTGCCGAGTGGCAGACGAGGGAGCGCGTCGGGATTGAGCTAATGCTCAGCCGACACGCTGACGTACGAGAATAAGCGTTCCTGCAACACGCACGCCGTAACAATAGCTGGCTGGAGAGGCGAGTCAATCCAGCGCGCGCTGCGTCTTGCGATCCGGAAGGACCGTCGGGTGCCCTAGTAAACGCACGTGTGATCGCTCAGCTCGCATTCGCTGGTCCGGAACGGATCCACGTAGTGTCGGTGGATGCGCCGTGTCCTAACCGCGCTCTCCCTCGTCGTACTTACGCTCGGATGCTCGGATTCACCTAGAGCGGCACCGACTTCACCGCCCGCCATCCCAAGCTCCGCCACTGCATCGCCAAAACCGACGGTTGTTAACACTCCCGCACCGTCCCCAACTCCCCGGCCCACAAGTACCCGAGAAGCTCACCGTGTGAAGGGACCACGGCTGCTACCCCATAGGTCATTGAGGATGCCCTGCGCCCTATTTTCGTTGCTAAGCCGCGGGGTGAAGCTGTTGTCGATCACGTACGGCACAGGCTCAACCGCCTTCAGTCTGTCGCCCCAGAGCACAATCTCCAGAAAGATCCCTTCCCGAGTTTGGGTCTGAAAGTCCATGTCGAAAATGAAGTTGCCGAGCGAGTGCACGACGATTGCCGACCCGGCCATCTCCAGGCCCTGTACTCAGTGCGGATGTCGGCCGATGACCAGATCAGCGCCGGCGCTGGCGAAGGCGCGTGCAGCGATTCGCTGGCTTGGCTCTGGACGATGCGTGTACTGAGTACCCCAATGGTCAGGACGACGACGACATCAACCCGCTTGTTGAGTGCTCGGATATCAGAGGTGATCCGCCGCAGCTGGGTGCGGTTCAACGGTCCGGTACGCGGTGGCATGTTCAGCCGATTGGTGCCGGCCCGGTTGCGAGTAGCTGAGGGCGTCTCTCCGATGGAGTCCACGGCGATGAAGCCGACGCGTACGCCGTCTCGCTGAATTACGGCTGGCCGACGGGCAGCAGCTAGATCTCGCCCGGCGCCAACGGTGTCGATGTTTGCGGAGTGGAACCGGTCAACGGTCTGCCGTGGCGCGCGGCCGCCATAGTCACCGACGTGGTTGTTGGCCAGGGACAGCAGGTCAAATCCAGCGGCGCGGAGTCCAGGGATGACGCGCGGACTGGCCGCAAAGGAGTCTCCGCCCTGAGTCGGTGATCCAGCAGTTGACAGTGTTGACTCGAAGTTGCCGACGGTGATCTCGGCGGCGGCCAATCTCCTGGCAAGCGGCTTGAGCGGCGCGCCGGGATCAGCACGATGACGGTTGCCGACCCGTCGGCCCAGCATGATGTCCCCCACCGCAGCGAGGGTGGTGATCGCGGGTACCGGTCGTTCGGAACGAATGCGCAGGTCGACCAGCGCTTGAGGCGTTGCTCTGAGGTGCTGCCGAGGAGGACGCCGAGGTTGGAGGGCGCTCCGCCTCATCGCGCGATGCCTGGCAGCCGGCGAGCAGAACCGCGACGAGGGCGGCGGCTGAACCTGCTCGCGCCTTCATCGGGCCAGAGTAGGTGCTAGCTGCTCCGCCTTAAGGCTGGTCCTGGCACGGTCCTGGTTCCCAGCAGACGGGCGTGGATGTCGCCTGGGAACCGCACAGTGAATCGGGTATCGCCGACCCAGGACTTGAGTTGATCAAGTCGCTTGTCGATCTCGCGGCGCCGAGCTGACGCCACCCGCTCGAAATAGTGCGTGTGAATGATGCCGTCCTTCGCCTGTGCCCAGGCGCCGACCACTCGGCCATCTACCCACAGGCTCGGGCCGCCGTTCCCGGCGCTGTCAAAGACTTCCTTGGAGGTGCTCGGCAAGTACCAGTCGCGCTGCTTCCAGCCCATGATCGTCGGATCCAGGCCGGGCAGTACGGCCACCCAGGGCTCAGTCGGTCCGACGGGTGGGTCATCTGCTGCGAGCCAGCCGGCCGCACCATCAAGCTCGACTTCCACCGCTCCGCAGTCGACCAGTGCCTGCCTGGTCCGCTTCATCGTCCAGCCCATCCACCACTGGAGATCAGCTGTTGTCGCGGGCCCAAACCGCTGCAGCCAGCGGTCGGCCAGCTCGCCGGCTGCCTGGCGCGGATCAAGATCACCAAGGCCGCCGGGCAGCCACGATTCGGCGTCGACATAGCGGTAGGCGCCGTTGATCCAGTTGCTCGGTTGCCCTCGCAGCATCTTGCCGTCGAAGCCGAGGATGTAGAGCACCCTGGTATGAGCTGACTGGACCGCCGCGTAGGCCTTGCCCGGTGCGAGGTGCAGCCGTTGCCGGAGTGCCTCTGACCGCTGTCCGATCTCGCGGGCCGTACTGGGACCGTGTTCTCGGAGATCGGTCAAAACCAGGTTCTCCGCCTCAGCGAGCCACCGTGCCGGGTCATCGACTCCGCTCCTGGCAAGCAGTTGGCCGGTACGCCTGCGCTCGGTGGCGACCAGGTCCCGAGTCGCGGCAGCGTGCATCAGCCGAACGACTGGCGGCGTAGCCACCCAGAGGGTTCGGCGCATGCCGTGGTGCCGAATCAGACTGCGATCGACATAGAGCGCCTTTTCGACCGCCCCAATTGAGGGATGAATCATCCGTGTCATCGCTGACAAGAAGACAGTGACCGGGTCCGAAGAGTGCAGGGCCACCAGGTCGTCCGCAAGCTGTGGAAGGTCATCGGTTCTGGTACGCGGCAAGAGCAGGTGCCGCTCGCCCAACCGAGCCCGCCGCTCATCAACGTCGATGCGTACGCTCAAACCGTCAGACCGCCAGATCCTCAGCCGACGGTCGTCGATTCGGCAGCTCTGCACAGGTTTCTAACGGTCTGCACAGGTAGCAACCTGTGCAGACCGTCGGAAACCTACGTGTACGTAGGTTTCGGCGTGAGCGTGAGAGATCCGGTGGCACGTTGGGTGTCTCAGCTGCAGATGGCACCGACGTTTGCCGAGCGGACGAGCTTGACGTACTTGGCCAGCACCCCGCGCGGCGCAGGTCTGGGCGTTGGCGTCCAGGTCTCGCGTCGCCGTTGCAACTCGTCCGGGTCCAGAGTCACATCAAGTCGGCCGTTCGCCACGTCCAAGACGATTTCGTCGCCGTCTTGGAGATACGCGATGGGTCCGCCGTCAGTCGCCTCGGGCGCGATGTGACCAACGCATAGCCCAGTGGTGCCGCCCGAGAAGCGGCCGTCGGTGATCAACATGACGTCCTTGCCGAGGCCGGCGCCCTTGATCGCTGCGGTGATCGCCAGCATCTCCCGCATGCCTGGGCCACCTTTGGGGCCTTCGTACCGGATGACGACAACGTCGCCGGCAGTAATGGTCCCGCCCTCCAGGGCATCCATCGCTGCGCGTTCGCCGTCGAAAACCCGGGCCGTACCCTTCCATACCTCGGTATCGAAGCCGGCACTTTTTACGACGGCACCTTCCGGCGCAAGTGAGCCACGCAAGATCGTGATGCCGCCGGTCGGATGGATCGGATTGTCTAGTGCCCGGAGAATCGTCCCGTCCACGTCAGGCGGGGAAATGTCGGCCAGATTTTCTGCCATCGTCTTGCCCGTCACCGTCAGGCAGTCACCGTTGAGCAAGCCCGCGTCGAGCAGGGCCTTCATCACCACAGGCACACCTCCGACGCGGTCGACATCGTTCATCACGTACCGACCGAACGGCTTGAGGTCACCCAGATGCGGCACTTTGCTACCGACCCGTACGAAGTCCTCAAGAGTGAGTTCGACATCGGCCTCATTAGCGATCGCAAGTAGATGCAGCACCGCATTCGTCGAGCCTCCGAAGGCCATGGTGACGGCGATGGCATTTTCAAATGCTTCTTTTGTCAGGATCTGGCGAGCTGTGATCCCCCGCCGCAACATCTCGACAACCGCCATTCCACTCTTACGCGCAAAGCCGTCGCGGCGACGATCAACTGCCGGCGGCGCTGCCGAGCCAGGCAGCGACATGCCAAGCGCCTCAGCTGCACTGGCCATGGTGTTGGCGGTGTACATGCCGCCGCAAGCGCCCTCGCCTGGACAGATCGCCTTCTCGATCTTGGTGACGTCCTCCCGACTGATCAATCCCCTGACGCAGGCACCAACGGCCTCAAAAGCGTCGATGATCGTGACTTCTTTGTCGCCGACGTAACCGGGCATGATCGAGCCGGCGTAGAGAAATACCGAAGCAAGATCAAGACGAGCGGCGGCCATGAGCATCCCAGGCAGTGACTTGTCGCAGCCGGCGAGCAGTACCGAGCCGTCCATCCGCTCCGCCAGCATCACGGTCTCCACCGAATCGGCAATGATCTCCCGGCTTACCAAGGAATAATGCATGCCCTCATGGCCCATGGAGATGCCGTCGGAGACCGAGATCGTGCCAAACTCCAGGGGATAGCCGCCCGCCGCGTGGACTCCGTCCTTGACCGCTTTCGCAAGCCGGTCGAGGGACAGATTGCACGGGGTGATCTCATTCCAACTCGAGGCGACGCCGATCTGCGGCTTGACCCAGTCCTCATCGCTCATCCCGACCGCCCGCAGCATGCCACGAGACCCAGTGGCTTCCAGTCCATCGGTCACCACTCGGGAGCGAGGCTTGATGTCGATGCCCTTCACAGGGTACGGATCAGTTTGATCGGTACTGACGCTCTCCTGAGTCATGGCGGTCAATCTACCGCCGGCCCGCGGGCAGCTAGACCGGCTACAGCTCAGCGGACCGGCTTCCTAGTTTGACCAGGTGGCGTCGGGTGGGCCGACTTCCCTGCCTTGCGACCCGCCGTTCGGGATGAGGCTGGGTGAGAACTGCGTGGCTTAGCCGTCGATCGCGTAGCGGAAGTAGGTGTGCTGGTCGCCGGCTTCTTTGTGGATCTCCTCACTGCGCGATGTGTCGAAACCGCCGGTGACGTCGTGCGGTGCGATGAATTCCGCCCAGACTTCGCCCGCGGTGTTGCGGTTAGCTCGGGAACATCCGTGGCGGGGTCCGTTGCGTCCGTATTTGGCCCCGGAGTGGCAGGGATTGCGACCTCCGGCTGGCTGCCGTTGAGGGTCGGCGAGACCAAGCCACCCAATCCGGGAAGGGCAATGTGGGTGGTGAGCGTAAAGGCCATAGCCGCGCCGACAATGACCGAGACCGTGACGACGAGTCGGCCCAGCCACAGCAGGACAGTTGTTCGTCGTCGGGTGTCGTCGGTGAACACAGGCTCAGTCATAGACATGGCTCGACAGTCCCCCGTTACCGTCTCGTCCCGGCACGGGCCGGGTCATGCTAATTGAACTCGAGTCTTCCCGACCAGCTGCCAAGCAAGACCAATCAGCAAGGTTAAACCAAGCAATGGGCCGAGATTGGCGACCATCTGCTGGAGAAAATCGAACTGCCGCTCTCGTCCGCCGGCGTAAGGGAGGACAGCCAGCGGCAGGCAGATACTGACCCAGATCACCCAGAAACCGCCGACATAGCGCGCCCACCGTGGCACGCCCGGTGACAGCACAGCCATCGCCATGGGCAGAATCCAGACGTAGTGATGGGTCCAGGACAGCGGTGATGCGAGGCAAGTGGTGAGTCCCACGAGCGCGACCGCAAAGACCTTTTCGTTCTCACGCCACCAATGAGCAGCCACTAGGCAGCCCAGCACGGCCAACACGCCAGCGATCGCCAGTCCGATCAGCGTGGTGGTCCGGGAGGAGTCCCAGAGCCGGAAGACGACACCAAGCAGTGACTGATTCCCGGCGTAGAGCGGTGATGCAGTGCGAGTTTCGCCGCCGGACAGGCCGCCGAAGAAGACCAATGTTTCGCGGAAGAGCAAGATCGCGCCGATCCCGGTAAAGACCGCAAAGCTGATCATTGCGGTGATCGCCACCCGAGTCTTGCCGATCAAGAAGGCAAAGATCACAAAGAGTGCCGGGGTGAGCTTGATCGCCGCAGCCAAGCCGATCAAGGTGCCCTGCGGAATACGTCTTCGCTCTCCCGGCGCATCCGGCAGTAGGTCGGCAATCACCAACGCCATCAAGATGGTGTTCACCTGGCCGTAGCCGACCGTGGTACGGATCGGCTCCATGGCCACCAGTACCGCAATGCCGATCAGTCCCAGCTTCCAGCCGCGCGGTGCGCCGCAGCGCTTCAGCACCGACTGTTGGGCCCACACCAGACCGCCGGTCCAAACCACCTGCCACAAGGCGTACGGGCCAAACGCCAGTGGTGTCATCAAGATCGCCGCGATGGGCGGATAGATGAAGTAGAGATTCCAGAACGGTGTTGTGGTGGCGAAGATGTCCTTGCCGGCCAGCATGTCCTTGACGGCGTACACGTAGACCTGCAGGTCGATCGTGGAGGGCTGCCAGGGCAGCAATTTCCCGTACTGGATGATGAAGGGCAAGATCAACAACGCGGCGGCGAACGGCGGCAGAAACTCTACTGCGGCACGTGCCAGCCGCCGGCTGATCGATAGTGATGTTGCCGGTGCCGAACGAGTCGGCAGGCTCACGCGCCCGCCTTGATCTGGTGATACACCGAGTCCAGTTCACCATCGGGCACAACACCGGCATTGACGAGCTGCCGCAAACCTGGTTCGTCGGCGTAGCGCGGCACGACATGGACGTGCAGGTGGAAGACTTCCTGACCAGCCGCCTCGCCTGTCGAGGAGAGCAGGTTGATTCCGTCGGCATCCAGCCGGTCCATGAGCAGCCTGGCGACAGCGTCGATGGCCGGTGCGATCTCGGCCAGGGTCGCCGGCCCCGTGATCAGGTCGGGCACATGCCGTTTCGGCACCACCAATGCGTGGCCACGATGCCAGGCACCGATGTCGAGGAAGGCCACCGCCCGATGGTCCTCATAGATCCGGCGCGAGGGCAGCTCTCCGGAAATGATCTTGCAAAAGATGCAGTTGGGGTCCGCGGCCTGCGATTCAGGCGTCTCGAAAGGCGTCATGTGATGATGTTCTCCAGTTCCTGGCCAGCGGCGAAACGGCCCAGCTGAGCCGCGATAAGTCGGTCGGCACGTGGGAAGAATGCGGTGCTCGCCCCGCCGACGTGCGGCGAGATCAGCACACCGGGCGTACGCCACAGCGGATGGTCGGGAGCCAGCGGCTCAGGATCGGTGACGTCGAGGGCCGCCCGGATGCGGCCGGTAGATGTCTCGGCCAGCAGCGCCTCGGTATCGACCAACTTGCCGCGTGCAACATTGACGAAGACGGCTCCGTCGGGCAACGCAGCAAGCTCCCGGCTCCCGATCATTCCCTCGGTCTGTGGAGTGTGCGGCGCCACTAGGAAGACAACGTCAGCGTCGGAAAGCCGCTGGGGTAGTTCGTCGACGCTGTGTACGAGCACCGGGTCGGTGCGCGGTCGGCGCGCCACCCTCGTCACCGAGGCGACTTCAAAGCCGGCCAACCGGCGCTCGATCGCGGCGCCGATCTGACCATATCCGATGATCAACACCCGCTGATCGGCCAGGGAGGTGCCGGGCCGAAACTCCCAGATTCCGCTGGTCTGGTTACGTGCAAAGTGATCAAGATTGCGACCGCTGGCCAGTGCCAGCGCGACGGCCAGTTCGGCAGTGCTGGCGTCGTGGACTCCGGCTGCATTGCACAAGATCACGCTTTCCGGCACATAGGGCAGGAAGTTCTCTACGCCGGCGGTCAGGGTCTGAATGACCTTCAGCTGCTTCATCTCCTCGACCCGGTCGAGGACCTCTTCGCCCTTCAGATAGGGCAACACATAGAACTCGACCTCAGCGATCGAATCCGGCCAGCTGTCACCATCGGCACGATAGAGATCAATCTCGATACCGTCGGGAATTCCGCCGAGTCTTTGCTCGGCTTCTTCGACACTGGCGTACGGCAGCCAGGCGACTCTGCTCGTTGGTGGCACGGGCTCAGTGTCTCGCTGTTGGAGCAAGCGCGGGGCGGCGTACCGGAAAACCTGCTGCCTCGATTGCCGCCTTCACCTCAGCAATGCGCAAGGTACCGAAGTGGAAAACAGTCGCAGCGAGCACAGCATCGGCGCCCGCCGCGATCGCCGGCGGGAAGTCGGCAGCCTGACCCGCTCCGCCGGATGCGATAAGTGGAACGTCGACTTCACTGCGTACCGCGCGAATCATGTCCAGATCGAAGCCGTGGGTAGTGCCATCCGCGTCCATGGAATTCAGCAGGATCTCGCCGACGCCTTGTTCGACCCCGCGGCGGGCCCACTCGACCGCATCGAGCCGGGCGGCTGTTCGCCCTCCGTGGGTGGTCACCTCAAAACCCGACGGTGCCCACCCTGCGCGACGAGCATCTACGGAGAGAACCAGCACCTGATTGCCGAAGCGCCGAGTGATCTCCCCGATCACGTCAGGCCGACGGATTGCGCCTGTGTTGATCGCCACCTTGTCCGCGCCGGCGCGTAGCAGCACATCCACGTCTTCCAGAGTCCGCACGCCACCGCCGACGGTCAGCGGAATGAACACTGTCTCGGCCGTCCGGCGCACGACGTCAAGCGTGGTCTTCCGGCCCTCTGCCGACGCTGAGATATCAAGGAAGGTCAGCTCATCGGCTCCTTCGGCGTCATAGAAGGCGCCCAGTTCCACCGGATCACCAGCGTCCCGTACCGCAACGAAGTTCACGCCCTTGACGACGCGGCCATCGTGCACATCGAGGCACGGAATGACACGAACGGCGACGGTCACGTCGAACACTCTAGATCGCCAAATACAACGCGTGCCGTGACCAGCACAGAGCTGAGCGAGCCGGTCGACCATGCTGCCCAGCCCGACCATTACGCTGCGATCATGCCCCACCTCGATGACAGCTTCGTTGCGCTGCCTTTGCAGGCACTGAGCGATGCCGCACTCTCCAAGGCCACAGATCTGGGTTGCAGTCACGCGGAGGTACGCGTCGAGCGGTTGCGGCTGGCCTACCGGAGCTTTCGTGATCATGCTCTGGAGACCAGTGCCGACAGCGAAGTCCTCGGCTTGTCGGTTCGCGTTGTGCACAACGGCGTGTGGGGCTTCGCAGCCGATATCACATTGTCGACCGACTCCGCGGCCCGCCTGGCGGAGCGTGCTGTTGCCACGGCACAGGTGTCTCAACCACTGACTTCAGGGTCAGTAGAGCTCGCCGATGAAGAGATCTATAGAGACGCCACATGGGTGTCGGCGTACGAGGTGAATCCTTTTGAGGTCGAGGAAGCGAGCAAGACGGGCCGCCTCCTCGAACTCAACGAGGCGCTGCTCTCGGCGCCTGGTGTCAATCACGCCAACGCCAACCTGGGTTATGTCCACGAGAACAAATACTTCGCCAATCTCAGCGGCACCAGTACCACTCAGCAACGCGTCCGGATCCAGGCACAGCTGACCGCTGTCAACGTTGGCGATCATGGCTTCGCGACCACGCGTACCTTGGCTCCGCCCACCGGCCGCGGCTGGGAGTATCTGACGGGAACCGGCTGGGATTTTGATGCCGAGGTGGCCGAGATCCCTGAGCTCCTCGCGGCTCAGGTGGCGGCTCCCTCAGTGGAAGCTGGCCATTACGACCTCGTCATTCATCCCAGCAACCTCTTCCTGACTATCCATGAGTCGATCGGGCACGCCACCGAGCTGGATCGGGCACTCGGTTACGAGGCCGCGTACGCCGGCACCTCCTTCGCCACCTTCGATCAGCTCGGCAAACTTCAGTACGGCAGTGGGGTCATGAACATCACCGGAGACCGACTTGTCGATCATGGCCTGGCGACCATCGGCTATGACGATGAGGGCGTCGCCCAGCAGCAGTTCGATCTGATCTCCGGCGGCATCCTGGTGGGCTACCAGTTGAACCGGCAGATGGCCGCCGAGAAGGGATTCGGGCGCTCCAACGGCTGCGCCTACGCGGACTCCCCGGGCCATATCGCCATGCAGCGGATGCCCAATGTCTCCCTGCAACCTGCGGCTGACGGCGCAACGACTGAGGAGCTGATCTCCGATGTCGATCACGGCATTTACATCGTGGGTGACAAGTCATGGTCGATCGACATGCAGCGCTACAACTTCCAGTTCACCGGGCAGCGGTTTTTCAAGATCGATAAGGGTCGGCTGGCCGGCCAGCTGAAGGACGTTGCCTATCAGGCCACGACCACCGATTTCTGGCGCTCGATGGAGGCGGTCGGGAATCGCGACACCTATGTTCTCGGGGGCGCCTTCAACTGCGGCAAGGGGCAACCGGGGCAGATAGCGCCGGTGTCGCACGGCTGCCCGTCCGCGTTGTTCCGCAAGGTCAATGTGCTGAACACCCAAGCTGAAGGAGGCCAGTAATGAGCGTCCAGCCACAAGATCTTGTGGAGCGAGCGCTCGCATCGGCGAGCTTGCCGTGTGTCGCCTGGGTGACGGAACGCACTGAAGCCAACCTGCGCTGGGCCAACAATGCACTCACCACAAATGGCGAGATGCGGAGTAGGCGGCTCACCGTGACTGCGACTGCGGAAGTCGAAGGCGGAACGGCGGCCGGCACCGTCGGTCAGGAGATTGCCACTGCGGATGAGGTAAGCGCAGTTGTTTCCGCGGCCGAACAGCTGGCCCGTACGGGGCGGCCGGCAGAGGATGCGGTGCCGCTGGTGGAGAACTACGCCTACAACGATGTTTGGGCCGACCCTGCGGAAACCACAAGCATCGAGGTCCTCGAAGAACTCGGAAAAGGACTCGGTGTCGCCTTCAAGCGCGCTGAAGCGGCGAGGCACCTGGTTTACGGTTTTGCCGAGCATGTCGTGGAGACCATTTATCTAGGCAGCAGCACTGGTTTACGGCGGCGCGGCGTGCAGCCGACCGGCCGGCTCGAGCTCAACGCCAAGACAGTTGATCTTGCAGCGTCCGCGTGGCTTGGGCGTACCACCCGTGACTTTCTTGATATTGATGTTGCCGAGGCGGCGGAGGAGCTGAGCACGCGCTTAGGCTGGGCATCGAGGAAGGTGGAACTCCCTCCCGGCCGCTATGAGACCTTGCTGCCGCCAGCGGCCGTGGCTGACTTGATGATCTATGCCTACTGGACTGCCAATGCCCGAGATGCCGAAGAGGGCCGCAACGTGTTTGCAGCTGGTGAGGGCGCGACCAAGATCGGGCAGCGGTTCGCTGAGCTTCCCATCACATTACGGTCGGATCCGCTGTATCCCGGTCTGGAGACCATTCCGTTCGTCAACTTCACCTCTTCCCTCGACGAGACCTCCTGGGCATTCGACGGCGGCCTACCAATCAACGCAACGACATGGATAGATCGCGGCGTACTCCGGGAGCTGATTCGCAATCGCGGGCATGCGGCGCGGACCGGCAGCCAGCCGACACCTCCGCCGGACAACTTGATCATGGATGGTGATGGGACGGCCAGTCTCCAGGAGATGATCTCCAATACCCAGCGGGGCCTGCTGCTGACCTGCTTGTGGTACATCCGTGAGGTCGATCCGGAGCGGCTGCTGCTGACTGGACTGACTCGCGACGGCGTTTATCTGGTCGAGAACGGTGAAGTGGTCGGTGCAGTCAACAACTTCCGCTTCAACGAGTCTCCGATCGAGCTGCTGGGCCGGATCAGTGAGATCGGCGTTGCCGAGCTCACCTTGTGCCGGGAATGGAACGACTACTTCAACCGTACGATCATGCCGGCCATCAGGGTTCCGGACTTCAATATGTCGACCGTCAGTCAAGCCTCTTAAATCAACCATTCCTAAATCAATCCCTTGTTGGCTGACCGAAACCTACGTACACGTAGGTTTCTGAGGGTCTGCACACGTTGCTACCTGTGCAGGCCGACTGCAACCTAGGTGAACGTAGGTTGCAGTCAGCGGCCAGAGTCGAGTTGGTTATGGAAGATCGACACCACTGAGGTCGTCACCCTCATCGGCATCCATCTCGGGCGCGTAGGTGACCACGCCCCGGCGCATCGAGCGCACCAGCAGCCTGGCGGTATC
>Ga0075432_10000159_pt1 | contig 16416 bp, 13 predicted proteins | sample RhiMethybrSRZTD1_FD_72781 | JGI IMG/M metagenome (GOLD analysis project Ga0075432, IMG submission 72781) | Populus rhizosphere microbial communities from Tennessee, USA - Rhizosphere MetaG P. TD hybrid SRZTD1 | ecosystem: Host-associated > Plants > Roots > Rhizosphere > Soil | place: USA... | reverse complement strand
GCCACGGCGTCCGAACCATAGGCCGCCGAGGCGCCGCCCGTTACCACGTCGATCCGCTTGACCAGCGATTGGGGCAGAACAGCAAGATCGACCGTCCCGATGTTGCTGGTCGGGATCATGCGCTGGCCGTTGAGCAGGATCAGGGTGCGGTTCGGGCCAAGCCCGCGCAGGTTGAGGAAGCTGCCGCCACCGGAGCCGGCGATGGCGTTGCCGCCCGTGGTCGGGGTCGAGGTGTTGCGCGCGGCGGGAAGCAGCTTGAGCGCATCGATCAGCACGGACGGAGCCCGCTCAACCAGAAGCTGCGAACCAACGACGGTTACTGGCGTGGGCGCGGAATAACCTGCGCGTTCAACCCGCGAGCCGGTGACGATGATGTCGCTGGCGTCAGCGGGCGCTTCGTTTGCCGTTGCCGGCGCCGGCGCAGGCGCGGCATTCTGGGCGAAGGCCGTGGACGTTGCCAGGCCAATGGCGAGGACGCCCGTCCCGACCTGAAGAATGCTGCGCAGACACTTTGCCGGAATACCGCTCATAAAATCACTCCCCTGGGGTCACATTCCGCTTCAGCGGAATTGAATTCTGCTCTGGCCGATGGATTGCGAGCGCAAAGCGTTGCCAATCCAAGCGGTAATGCGACTATACCAATTTATATGCATGGTCAATCATGCATATATGAAATTATGACAGCCCTGGCTTATCAGGGCTTCCCTGACGGCTGCGCCCGCACGAGGTGCAGCACGGCTCCGTTCAGGGAAGATTGGCGTCGATCGCGGCGAACAGGCTCTTGTACATCTGCCCGACCAGCGCGACGTCGTGGCTCAGCAGGATCATGTTTGCGCCCCCGGCGGCGAGCGGGCCGGCGTCTTCCGGCGTGAGCGCCAGCCGCAGCAGGGCACGGCCGGGAAAGGAGCGGACCGTTTCCGACATCTCGTCGAGCAGCGCGGTCACCCTGGGGTCCTTCCAATCGGAGATGCCCAGTTCCATCGAAAGGTCGCCCGGGCCGATGGCGACGCCGGTGACCCCGTCCACCTCCAGAATGCCCCGCAGGTTGGCCTTACCCTTGAGACTTTCGACGATCATGATGCAGGTCACGTCCTGATTGGCCTGCTGCCGCCGGTCAAACTCGCTGCCGGGATGGCCCAGCGAAGCGCGGGCGAAGCCAGAGCCGCGAATGCCGGCTGGCTGATAGCGGCACCACGAAACCAGCTCGGCTGCTTCTTCGGCGGTTTCGACATGCGGAAAAAGGAAGCCCGCCGCGCCTCCGTCAAGCATGCGGGCAACGAGATTGGCCGAGCGTTCGCCCAGCCGGACCAGCGCGGGCGTCCGGCGCACGTCGGCCGCGATCAATCCCTGGGCGATATCGCCAAGCCCGCGCAGGCCGTGCTCGAAATCGACAAACAGGAAATCCGCCCCCGCGGCGCCTAGCAGTTCGATCATCGTCGGGTGACAGATGTTGACGACTGCACCCTTCAGGATCTCACCCGCCTGCAACCGGTCGTTGATCGATTTCACTGTCCGCATCTCCCCGAATTCGCAGCGCTGTTAAAGCCTGCGCACGCGATCCGCGCTTCGCGCAATGGCCTTCCGCCGAGATATTTCGTTAGCACACGGATAATTTTACATATACATCAAGTTTGCCCAAGCCGGGCGCTTGTCGGGCGCTTCAAGACGGTACGGCATGAGGACGTGTGAAATTTCGGCACCATCGAGGAGCATGTGGGCGGCAAAACGCCCCCAACTTGCGTCATGCAGGTGCGCCCCGCCCGGTGCAATCTGAAGGATCTGAATGGCGTGACCGTCACGAGTGACAGCGACACGGCTGATAGCCGCTTCTGGCCGATCGCGATTGCGTTGATGGCGACGAACTTCGTCAGCTCGCTTGAAGTGAGCATGATCTACGGTGCCCTGCCCGCAGTAAACCGGATCTATGCCGATCCGGCGATGACCGGCTGGCTCATCACCGGCTTCGTGCTCGTCCAGGCGGTCACCGCAGCCATCGGCGGCAGTCTTGGCGACATCTACGGCCGACGGCGGGTGCTTCAGGCGGCCTTGCTGCTCAGTGCGGTCGGTTCGGTGTTGAGCGCCTTTTCGCCGGGCCTGCTCGCGATCATTGCCGGCCGCTGCCTGCAAGGGGTGACCGGCTGCGTCCTCCCGCTCAGCTTCGGGATCATCCGCCAGAACACCTCGCAAAGCCGCGCATCATTCGGCGCCGGACTGGTTATGGGTGCCTATGCGGTCAGCGGCGGCCTGGGTTTCATCGTCGGCGGCTACTTCGCCGACATCGGGCACTGGGTTGGCATTTTCTATATCAGCGCCCTGCTGCCCAGCGCGGCGGTTCTGCTGAACATGCGGAGCCTGCCCGCCGACACCGTGGACGGCACCAGCCCGAAGGCAGATTTCGTCGGCGCGATCATGTTGGCTGTCGCAACGGCCAGCATCCTGCTGGGCATAACGTTCGGCGGAAAGCTTGGCTGGCTCACCCCGCGCCCGCTCGGATTCCTGATTACGGGCCTGCTGCTGATGCCTGTCTGGGTGCGGTACGAACTGCGCACCCCTGCCCCGCTGATCAACCTGCGCCGGTTTGCCGACCGCCGCCTGTTGTGCAGCGTTGCGGCCTTCTTCTTCCTTGGCTGCGGCGGGATGCAGATGGCCATGGTCATCCTCTCCTACATGCAGCAACCCGTGTGGACCGGCATCGGCCTCGGGCTCAGCGGGTCGCTCGCGGGGATCGCCAAGCTTCCGGGGAACGTCGCGGGGGTTGTTGCCGGGCCGGTTGCCGGTCGGATCGCACAACGGTGGGGCGGACGCCGGACCGGCGTGATCGGCGCGCTGATCCTGACGCTCACCTGGGCCACACTGCTCGTCAGCGACGGCGGGCTGGCACTGGCGATCGGCTGCGCGATTGGCTCTACAGTGGGCATAACCATCATGTTCGTCGGCACTCCGGCTGTGATCATGGAGGCGGTTCCTAAGGGCGAACTGGGCCAGTCGACCGGCTTTGCCTACCTCGTTCGCGCCCTTGGCATGGCAGTGGGCGCGCAGAGCATTTCGCTGCTGCTGGGCACCTCGATGATCACGCAGCCAGGAGGCGGCGCCTCCTATCCGTCGGATCATGCATTCCAGTTGGCGATCGCTTTCGTTACGATCTGCTCGTTGCTGGCGTTGGTCATGTCCTGGCTCATCCCCGCCGCAAAGCACGACGATGCTGCCGAAACGGCGCTGCCTGCCTGAACGAACTTGCCCGCGATATTTCATATATGATGCATTGACCGCGCATATGAATGACCATATCCTCCGGACAATAATGCATAAATAGGCCCGGGACACCCACGGGCGGGAGACAACACTTGAAAGCTGAACCCGTTCGCGAAGGCGATCCCGCACTCGGCTGGTCAAACGCCTCGCTGGTTGTTCTCGGCTCGCTCAGTGCCGTCAGCTTTTTCAACTATACCGACCGGATGGCCGTCTCGGTCCTGATCGAACCGATCAAACAAGAACTCCTGCTATCCGATACCGAAGCTGGCTTGATAACCGGTCTCGCCTTCGCGCTGTTCTATGCGATCATGGGCGTCCCGATCGCGCGACTTGCAGACCGCTACAACAAGGCCGCCCTGCTGGTGTTGTGCTTCCTGCTTTGGAGCGGGATGACGATCCTTTCAGGACTGGCCACCTCGTTCGCCATGTTGTTTATCCTGCGCCTGCTTGTTGGCGTCGGCGAAGCGGGCTGTCTTCCCGCCAGTTTCGCAATCATCAGCGAGCGCTTCACCGTCAGCCAGCGGCCGCTCGCCATCAGCGTGTTCCAGGCCGGCGGCAAGCTCGGCGTTGCGCTCGGTACGGCGGGGGCGGGGATTGCAGGGCAAATTCTCGGCTGGCGCATGGCACTGATCGGGATCGGTGCAATCGGGGTGCCGGTAGCCTTGATCGTAGGACTGGCGCTGCGCGGCGAATCGCGCCGGGTACCAAAGCAGGTCGAGGTCCAGCCCCGGGCCAGCCTGAAGTCGATCCTGCGCTATCCCGGTTTCGTCACCATGATTATCGCGATCTCGTTCTCCTCGTTCGCCAACTATGGGTTCAGCCAGTGGTACCCCGCATTCTTCGTGCGAAGCTATGGCGCGAGCCTTGGCGCGGCGGGGGTATGGATCGGAACGGCTACCGGCCTTGGCGGCGTGGTGGGAACGATCGTCGGCGGCGCGGCGGCCGGTCGCCTGCTGCGGCGCAACCCGAATTGGGACCTTTGGCTTCCCGCGGCGACCCACGCGCTGGCGATGCCGCTCTATCTCGCCTCGATACTCAGCCCGTCTCTCCAGGCATCTGCCGGGATCAACTTCGTTGCCGCGCTGATCTCGACTTCGGGCGGCGGCGTGGCGCTGGCCGCTTTCCAGCGCTTTACGTTCACCGCCCACCGGGCCACGGCCAACGGGCTGATGATCATGATTTCCGCCCTTGCCGGGGTGGGCCTCGGCCCGGTCGCGGTGGGGCTGGCCAGCGACGCACTGGCGCCGGCGTTCGGCACCGAATCGCTGCGCTGGGCGATGGCCTGTTCGACCTTCGCCTTCCTTGGCGCCGGGTTTTTCTTCCTGCGCGCGGCCCGTTTCGTGCATCCCGCCTCGGAAGACCTCGCCGAAGACCTTGCGGCGGGGTGAACCACCAACCCTTTCCCGGGCCCAGGGCCTGATCTTTCCTCGCAACGGGAGAACCCCATGCAGATCACCGATTCCCAGGTCCATATCTGGCAGCCCGAAACGCCGGACAAGCCGTGGCCGACCGGCGGGCACCAGCCTGACTGGGCCTTCACCCCGTTCGGCGCTGAAGATCTGATCGCCGAGATGGATGCCGCCGGCGTGACCCGCGCCATGCTGATCCCGCCCGCCTTCGATGGTGGCCGCAATGACTATGCGGTAGCTTCGGCCAACCGTTATCCCGGCCGGTTCGGCGTCGTCGGCAGGCTCGCGCTGGGCGCCACCGATGCGCCTGAGCGGATGGCGGAATGGGCCGAGGAAAAGCACGGCTACGGCATGCGCTTTGCCTTCTTCCTGCCCGAACAGAAGGCCCAACTGGCCAGCGGCGAGATCGACTGGCTGTGGCCGCTGGCCGAAAAGCTCGACATGCCGCTGATGATCTATCCCACCCATGACCTGATCGAGGAACTGGGCAAGATCGCCAACCGCTATCAGGGCCTGCGCATCACGATTGACCACATGGCGGTGGGCCATACCGCGCAGGACCGCGACGAGGCGGCCTTTGTCCACATGGCGCTGCTCAAGGCCATCGCCAAGCTGCCCAATGTCGCAATCAAGGCCTCGGCCGCGCCGGAATATTCGACCAAGGGTTACCCGTGGGCGAACCTCCATGCGCCAATCCGCGAGATTGTCGATGCGTTCGGGCCGGAGCGGGTGTTCTGGGGAACCGACATGCCCCGGTTGACCGCCACCTACCGTGAGGCCGTGACCATGTTCACCGAGGAAATGACCTGGCTGAACGAGGCCGAACTGGAGCTCGTCATGGATAAGGGTCTGCGCAAGTGGCATGGCTGGGATATTCCCGGCGCATGACATCGCCCTCCTGCCCTGACCTACTCCCTTGCCAATTGGAGAACTTGCGTGGACAATGAACTTTCCGACCGGCTGCGATTGGTCGAAGACCGGCTCGAAATCCTCGACATCCTCGCCGGTTCCCCGTTCAGCTCTGACGTTGCTTACGCACCCTACCAGAACGCAATCTACAGCCCCAACGCCGTGCTTGACCGTGACGAAGGCCTGCCGCTCTACGAGGGACGGGACGAAATCGTCGGCATCATCGAGGGCGAACGGCATCTGGGCGCGATTGCCGACGGGATGGCCCACATCATGTCGCTCCCGCTCGTCCGGATCGACGGAACGCGCGCCGTGGCCACCTGCTATGTCCAGGTACTGGTCCGCAACAAGTCGGGCGAAAATGAAAGCCTGGCCGACTACCCGGACTTTCCGGGGCTGCGCATCTGGCGCCTGACGGCCAACCGATTCGAACTCGAACGAGGCGAAAATGGCTGGCAGGTGGTGAAGCGTGTAATTCGCCCGGTGCCCGACGTCCCGGCACGAGACCTGCTTCGCCGATCAATGACGGACTGATCCGGCTGGCATAATTTCTCTCATCCGCGCGCTCACCACCCGCTTCCAGCAGGTCGCAGCATTTTTGTCCTGCAAGGCGGATCGAACTGTGACAGGATTGGCAGCGCGTTCCGCTTCGGGTTCCGGTTCGAACGCTGAGAGGGAGAGAGACCATGAACCCTGCGCGGAAAATCCGCCTCGCCGCCGCCATGCTGCTCGCCGCCTCGGCGGTTTCAGCCGCGGCTGCAAAGCCTGTCGCCGTTCTGGCCGCCTGCGACGAAAGCTGCCTGCTCGGCATCGCCGGCGACTACATGGATTCGCTGAGCGCCAATGATCCGGCGGGCGCCCCGCTCGCTGCCAATGTCCGCTCGACCGAGAACGGCCAGCCGCGCGCGCTGGGCGAAGGCGTGTGGAAAACGGCGCACGCGTGGAGCTATCGGCACACCTTCGTCGATCCGGTCTCGGGCGAGATCGGTTTTTTCGGCGCAGTGACCGAGGATGGTGACAAGAAATCCCTCCTCACCGGCCGCCTCAAGGTGGCCGTCCGCAAGATCACAGAAAGCGAATTGCTGGTGGTCCGAACCGGGGATTCGGCGCTGTTCAACCCGGCCGAGACCGAGGCCCGCGCTGCGTTCGGCACTGTCCTGCCGCCTGAATTGCGCTCAACCCGCGAGCAGCTCAAGGCTGCGGCACGCAACTATTTCCTGGGGATCATCAAGTCGGACCCTTCGATCACGCCGTTCCATCCTGACTGCAACCGCTTTGAAAACGGTCTGCAAACCACCAACAACCCGCCGATGTCCGGCACCAGCTGCGCCGAGGGGCTGAAGCGGCTTGGCTACATGCAGCATTACCGCAGCCTGCGCATTCCCGTGGTCGACACCAAGCGCGGGCTGGTCTTCGCGGTGGTCGCCTTCGATATGCCGCTGCTCACCCGCAGCTTCCAGGTTCGCGGCAAGACCTATGAGATCAACCCCGAGCGCCAGCACCTGCCGCGTACCCTGTTTCTCTTTGAACTGTTCAAGGTGGAAGGCGGCAAGATCCGCATCATCGAGGCCAAGATGGCGAACAAGCCGCTCGGCACCGAGATGGGCTGGGCCGGAGAATCCCGTTGACGAACGACGCCGTCCCCGCCCGGCAGGTTACCGTAACCGCCTGGATCTGCTTCCTGATAGCAGCGCTTGAGGGCTACGACATCCAGTCGTTGGGGGTGGCCTCGCCGTGGATCATCGGTGAACTCGGCCTGTCCCCGCAGTCGCTCGGCCTGGCCGGCAGTGCGGCGATGGTCGGCCTGGTCATCGGGGCGATCATCGGCGGCTGGGCGGCGGAACGGCGCGGGCCCAAGCCTGTGCTGGTCTGGGCGACGGCGCTGTTTGCCGCCTGTTCGCTGCTGACCGCCTATGCCCACTCGTTCGAGAGCTTGCTGGCCGCGCGGTTGTTCACCGGGATCGGCTTTGGCGGGGCGATGCCCAACCTGCTCGCTGTTGCCACCCGACTGCGCCCCGGTGGCCGCCATGCCGGAATGGCGACCGCTATCTTCTGCGGCATGCCCGTGGGCGGCGCCGGCGTGGCATTCATCGCGCAAAGCCTTGGCAATGCCGAACATTGGCGGATGCTGTTCGTGATCGGCGGCGTCCTGCCGCTGCTGCTGGTCCCGGTGGCGTGGCGCTGGATGCCCGATCTTTCTCCCGTGCGCCGCGCAGGCCCCGGCACCGGCACCGGCAATGCGCTGTTCGGCGAGGGCCGGCTTGCCGCCACCCTTCTGATATGGCTGGGCTTCGCGCTGGCGCTGATGCTGCTGTACCTGCTGCTCAACTGGCTTCCGCTGCTAGTGATCGGCAAGGGCCAGCCCCCGGCGCTCGGTTCGCGCGCGGCGTTCTGCTTCAACCTTGCGGCCATTCCCGGCGCGCTTCTGCTTGGCCAACTGGCTGACCGGCGGGGCTACCGCATGCCGATTGCCATCGCCACGGCCATCCTGCTGGCTGGGCTGGCAGGCCTGATCGCGGCGGACGGAGCGGCGGCGATCCTGATTTCTGCGGCGCTGCTTGGCGCGGCCTCGATCGGCATGCAATACGTGCTCTATGCTGCGGTCCCGCTGCTCTATCCCGCCGAGACCCGCATCGCGGCAGCCGGCGTTGCCATCGGCGTCGGCCGGCTCGGCTCGATTGGCGGCCCGATGCTGGCCGGCTGGCTGCGCCAGGGCGGCTATGACGTGAACACCCTGCTGGCCATGCTGGTCCCGATCGCGCTCGTCGCGGGCGGCGCCAGCATTGCCGCCATCCGGCGCTGATCGTCCTTCACCCTGCCCCGGCGCCAATTGCGAAACGATGAGACCGATGTATCCCAATCCCTATGATCCGCTTGCCCGTACAAACCTGTCGGAACGCGAAAAGATCGTCCTGACCTTCACCGACCGCGTGTTGCACGGCGATGATCAGGCCATGATCGATACCCATGTGGCAGAAGGCTACATCCAGCACACCCAAGGCATCGGCCAGGGCAAGCAGGGCCTGCGCAACTATCTTGAGGCAATCGCTTGGAAGCGCCCGGGCCGGCACGAATGGCGCCCGATCCAGATCTTCGAAGCGGGCGACTTCGTGATCCTGCACAAGCTGCTGCCGGCGGTGGTCATCGCCGACTTCTTCCGCTTCGATGCGGACGGGCTTCTGGCCGAACACTGGGACGTGGTCCAGCCGCTGCCCGAACAGGGCTACGATCCGATGAAACCCTCCGAAGAGGATTTCAGCCGGTTCTACGCCCTGTTCAACATCGCCCCGCAATAAGGATGAACCCGCCGCCTGTTGATGGACAGGCGGCGGTTCAGCTCAGGCTTTCTGAAGCAGCATGGCAATGCCCTGCCCGACGCCGATGCACATCGTCGCGAGCGCATAGGTTCCGCCGTTCTGCTGCATTTCCTGCGTGGCAGTAAGCGCAAGGCGCGCGCCCGACATGCCGAGCGGATGGCCCAGCGCGATCGCCCCGCCGTTGGGATTGACCCGCGGATCGTCCCGCTCAATGCCCAGCAGGTCGAGCACGGCCAAGCCCTGCGCCGCGAAAGCTTCGTTGAGTTCGATCACATCGAGGCGGTCAAGCGCGATGCCGGTCCGGGCAAGGACCCGCTCGGTCGCCGGAGCCGGGCCGATCCCCATGATCCGGGGCGGCACGCCTGCACTGGCCATGCCGACGATCCGCGCGCGCGGGGTCAGCCCGTGGCGCTTGATCGCCGCTTCGCTGGCAATGATCAGCGCCGCAGCGCCATCGTTCACGCCGCTGGAATTGCCGGCAGTAATGGTGCCGTCCTTGCGGACCACCGGCTTCAGCCCGGTCAGGGCCTCGATTGTCGTCGCACGGGGATGTTCGTCGCGGTCCACCACCCGGGGATCGCCCTTGCGCTGGGGAATGGTCACCGCGCAAATCTCGGGGTCGAAGCGGCCATTGGCCTGGGCAGCAGCAGTCTTTTCCTGGCTGCGCAGGGCGAACAGGTCCTGTGCATCGCGCGAAATCGCAAACTGCTCGGCCACGTTCTCGGCCGTTTCCGGCATGGAATCGACCCCGTAGGCCGCCTTCATCGCCGGGTTGACGAAACGCCAGCCGATGGTGGTGTCCTGCACCGAGTTGGCGCGCGAGAACGCGCTTTCCGCCTTGGGCATGACGAAGGGAGCGCGACTCATCGATTCGACGCCGCCGGCGATCATCAGGTCAGCGTCACCGGCGCGGATAGCCCGGGCGGCGGTGCCGACCGCATCCAGCCCCGAACCGCACAGGCGGTTGACCGTCGACCCGCCGACCGATTGCGGCAGGCCTGCAAGCAGCGCGGCCATGCGGGCAACATTGCGGTTATCCTCGCCAGCCTGGTTGGCGCAGCCGAAGATGACATCGTCCACCGCATCCCAATCGATGCCGGCATTACGCGCAACCAGCGCGCGCAGGGGAATAGCGGCCAGATCGTCGGCCCGGACTGCGCTGAGCGCTCCGGCATAGCGTCCGATCGGGGTGCGGATGGCATCGCAGATGAAGGCTTCGGCCACGGACAGTCCTTTCGTGTAATGGGCATTGGATCGCCTCGAACGGAGCGGCGGCGATCAAGGGTAGTCGCATTTGGGCGGGTCAGATAGCGAGGTAAATTCAAATAGGGAACAGCATCGGGCCTAGACTGGCTCAGATTCGCCATCGGCCAGTGCAACGAGAGCGGCGGACGGGATACGGCCCATGGCTTCGAGCCGGCGGACCACTTCGGCAAAGCCGGTCTGCCGCGCGTGGAACATCGGCCCGCCGGTCCAGACCGGCCACCCGTAGCCATTGAGCCAGACCGCATCGATATCGGATTCGCGCTGGGCAATCCCCTCGGCGAGGATCCGGGCACCTTCGTCGACCATCGGCCAGAGCAGGCGGTCGAGCACTTCATCATCGGTGAAGGGGCGCTGGACGATGCCGTTGTCGCGGGCGAAGCCGGCGATAATCTCCAGGACTGCGTCTGATGGCGACGGCTTTCGCGCCTCGTCGTAATCGTAGAAACCGGCGCCGGTTTTCTGGCCGCGCCGCCCGGCTTCGCACAGGCGCTCACGAATGGTTGCGCCGGTCGACGTTTCGGCTGACCAGCCAAGATCAAGCCCGGCCAGATCGCCCACCCGGAACGGCCCCATGGCAAGGCCGAACCGCTCGATGACGCCGTCAACCTGCGCGGGGCTGGCCCCTTCGGCCGCCATGCTTTCCGCCTCGCGGCGGCGGACGGCCAGCATCCGGTTGCCGATGAAACCCCATGCGTTGCCGGACAACACCGCAATCTTGCGCAGGCGCTGGGCGAGCGCAAAGGCCGTGACGATCACTTCGGGCGAAGTCGCCGCGCCCCGGACGATTTCCAGCAGCTTCATCACGTTGGCCGGTGAGAAGAAATGCAGCCCGATCACGTCCTGCGGCCGGGTCGTCGCGGCGGCAATCTGGTCAAGATCAAGGTAGGAGGTGTTGCTGGCGAGAATGGCGCCGGGCTTCGCCACCTTGTCGAGCGCGCCGAAAATGTCCTGCTTTACGGCCATGGTTTCATAGGCCGCCTCGATCACGAGATCGACGCTTGCCAGCTTGGCCATGTCGGTCGTGGGAGCAAGCGCGGCGAGCGCCGCATCGGCAGCCTCGGCCGACATGCGGCCCGCACGGACGTTGCCTGCAAGGACTTTGCCGATGTGGGCAACGCCGCGCTCCAGCGCCGCCGGATCGCGCTCGAACAGGGTGACGGGCAGACCGGCCGAAAGCAGGGCAATGGCAATCCCGCTGCCCATCGTGCCGCTGCCGATGACGGCCGTTGTCGTGATGGTGCGCGCAGGCACGTCCTCCATCCCGGCGGCGACCGCGGCAGCGCGCTCGGCCTGCCGGGCGTGAAGCAGCGCCTTGTGCTGGGGGCCGCCCGCGAGCGCGCGCTGGCTTTCCTGCTCCAGCCTCAGGCCTTGTTCGAGCGGCAATTCGGCAGCAGCGCGCACCGCAGCGATAGCCGCCTTGGGCGCATCAAGTCCGCGCAGCTGCCGCGCGTGCTTGCTGGCGAAGGCGGCATAAACCGTATCGGCGGCCTGCTGGGCCGCCAGGTCGCGGGTCCGCCGCATGGCACTGCCCGCCGCGCTCTGTGCCAGGGCGCAGGCCGCTTCGACGACGTCGCCGGCAGAGACCGTGTCAACCAACCCCATCTCGCGGGCTTCGGCTGCCCCGACCAGATTGCCCGTGGCGGCAAGCGTGAGTGCGTTTTCCACGCCCACCAGACGCGGCAGATATTGGGTTGCCCGGCCCGCAGGCATCAGGCCAAGCTTGACCTCGGGAAAGCCGAAGCGCGCATCGGCCGCGGCAACGCGGGCGTGGCAGGCCAGCGCCAGTGCCAGGCCGCCGCTTGCCGCGGGGCCAACCAGCGCAGCGATGACCGGCTTGGGCGCGTCCTCGATCCGGTCAATCAGCGCGGACAGCGCAGCGGACCCGGCTGGCTGGCTGAGCCCGGCCGCATCAGCAAGCAGGTCTCCGGTGATAGCGTGCACGAGCGCGTTAACCGATGGGTCTGCAAGGGCGCGCCTGACGGCTTCGGCCAGTGCCGCGCAGTATGCCTCCGCGCTGACGCCGCCAAGTGGAACACTGGGGGCGAGGATTGCCACGCCGCCGGCAGCATAGGAGATATCGGGGCTCACAGCGAAGCGCTCCCTTGGCGAAAACGGCGCGAAACGACGGCGCGCCGTTCGGAAAATGCCAGGGCCGTTCCATTCCCGTGGCCGATTGCACCAAGAACCACTATTCTCTCCCGGACGGCGGCGGCCGCCACATGGCGCACCCCACTGCTGGCGGCACCGTTCGGGCCCCCGCAATTATCATATACGATACAACATTTTTATATGTGAATTTTGCGCAAAAGTCAAATCACTGCGTGAATCGCGCCTTGACAGCACGGCGTGATGTCGAAAAAACGCATTTCATATTGCTTGACGCTACCAAACTTTTATATATGCAGTCCGGCTTTCAGGGGTGACGCGGGAAGCGCGTTTGCGGCGCGCTGGCCACCGGCAGCAAGCCGGTATCTGCTGAACCCGGCTTGGCGCAGCAACAGTTGCGGGGCGTTCGTGAGAGGACATATGCAATGCAATTCAAGTTTCACCATCTCAATCTTTGCACGGACAATCTTCCCCGTCTGACGCGATTTTACAAATCCCTCTTCGCGTTCGGCGCGATCGAGGACAAGGCGCACACCGTCATCAGCCGCGAACGCGACGACCGTGCTTACACAGGCGCCGTCGACTTCCTGACCGATGGCGATATCGAGTTCCACTGGGCTGAGCGCGACCTTGAAACCGGCTTCAAGATGAAGCAGTTCGTCAACCCGATGGGCCACGGCCACTTCTGCTTCCGCACCGATGACATCAAGGGCTTCATGCGCAAGTGTGACGAGATGGGTATCCGGTATTCCGACTATGGGTGCTGGGCCATCCCAGGTTGGTATCAGGTGTTCCTGCAGGACCCCGATGGCAACGTGATCGAGGTTCACCAGCCCGGCGTGTTCAACGGTCTCTGACCGGCCGGTCTTCCGGGGCTGCGCGCCAGAGCTCGTGAATTCCCGGCAATACCCAGACTAACCAGCGCAGCCGGACGCGAAAGCCCCGGCTGCGCTGCGCCGTTAAATGCTGCAATTTCGGCGAAACATGACTGCTATCGCCAATAAATGACGTGGGAGCCGAACATGCTGTTGAAGGACAAGGTCTGCATTGTCGCCGGGGTTGGCGCTGATCGGAGCATCGGTTTTGCGGCGGCGCGGCTTTTCGCGCAGCATGGCGCCAAGCTGGTCATCTCCAACATCACCCTGCCCAGCGATCTGGACGAATTTACCGCCAAGCTGACCGAGGGACTATCGGGCGCCCCCACCGAAATAGCCTACGTGGAATGCGACGTGACCTCCCCGGCATCGTGCAAGGCGCTTGCCGCCGCGGCGTTAGAGCGCTTTGGCCGGATTGACAGCCTGGTGAACTGCGTCGGCATCGTCGGCTCGCAGAAGCTGCTTGAAATCACCGAGAATGACCTTGAGCAGATGCTTGCGGTCAATCTCAAGGGCGCGTTCTACCTGTGCCAGTCGGTGCTGCCGGCCATGTCGGCGCAAGGCGCGGGAAGCATCGTGAACATCGCCTCGCTCGCCGCTCAGCGCGGTGGCGGCCTGGTGGGCAGCAGCCACTACGCGGCATCGAAGGCCGGGCTGATCAGCCTGTCGCACAGCATTGCCCGCGAATTCGGCCCGCTCGGGATCCGGGCCAACTCGGTTTGCCCTTCCGCGACGGAAACCCCGATGCTGGACGGCCGGTTGGACGACGAGCAGATTGCCGCCATTGCGTCGGCCATTCCGCTCCGCCGTCCGGCCAAGCCTTCCGACATTGCCGGGGTATGCCTGTTCCTCGCCTCCGAACTTTCGGCCTATGTCACGGGTGCGACGATGGACGTGAACGGCGGAAGCCACATCCGGTAAGACGGTTGCGGATGGGCCATAAAATTTCATCGACGCATTGCTTAAATCATATACGAATATGAATCGCCGTTCCACCCGAGCCGTATAGGGTGTTTGGCACCTGACCGTGAACGCGCCGCGCTCTGCGGCACGCCCAATGCAAGTTGAACCTTATGCCCAAGCCCAGGTCCGCGCTCCATCCTGCAATGCTGGTACTGGGCGTCACGTTTCTCGCGATGCTGTTTTCGGCCGGGGTAAGGTCGGCGCCAAGCGTGCTGTTCCTTCCGCTCGAACTGCATTTCGGCTGGACCCGCGTGGCCGTTTCCTTCGCGGCCGGCACCGGTATCCTGCTTTACGGACTGACCTCGCCCTTTGCCGGGGCGCTGATGCAGCAATTCGGCATCAAGCGCACCATGTTGATCGGGCTGTCGCTGATGGCGCTTTCGTCCTTCGCCAGCCTGTGGATGACGCATTACTGGCAGTTCCTGCTGACCTGGGGGATGCTGTCCGGGATCGGATCGGGCGCCGTGGCATCGGTGCTCGGCGCCGCCGTCGTCAACCGGTGGTTCAAGGCGCGGCGGGGCCTGGCGATGGGTCTTCTGGGGGCCAGCACGGCCACCGGATCGCTGGTGATCATTCCGCTCATCGCGTGGCTGTCGCAAGGCGGCGCGTGGAAGCCGGTGGTGCTATTCGTGACCGTGGCCTGCGCCGCGCTGATCCCGCTTGTCATGCTGTTCGTATCCGAACGGCCGGAAGACAAGGGCGTCGCACGCTATGGCGAAACCGACCCCGCCGCTGTGCCCGAGGTCCAAAGCCGCGAGAAATGGATGGCCCTGGCGGTCCTGCGCCGCGCCGCCCGCCGCCCGGTGTTCTGGCTGCTCGCCGGCTCGTTCTTCGTCTGCGGGCTGACGACCAATGGCCTCGTCGGCACGCATTTGATTGCCTATTGCGGTGACCACGGCATCGCCCCGGCTGCGGCTGGCGGACTGCTCGCCCTGATGGGCATCTTCGACCTGTTCGGCACGCTGGGTTCGGGCTGGCTGACCGACCGTTACAATCCGCGCCACCTGCTTGCCGGCTATTACGGCGTGCGCGGCATCTCGCTGATCGTGCTGCCGTTTGTTGACTTCGGGAGCGTCAACCTCGGCCTGTTCGCGCTGTTCTACGGGATCAACTGGATCGCCACCCTGCCGCCCACCGTGCGCATTACCAACGAGGAATTCGGCGAGGCCGAGAGCCCGGTCGTCTATGGCTGGATCCAGGTTGCCCATCAGGTCGGAGCGGCCACGGCAGCCTTCGGCGCCGGCCTCGCGCGTGACATCACCGGGCACTACGACATCGCCTTTGTTGTGGCAGGCGGGGTTGCCGTGGTGATGATGGTGGTTATGGAACTGTCTGCACGGAAGGCACGGGCGCCCCTGCTCGCGGCCTGAACGGCTGCACCCACCCCGCCCTATCTGCGTGGGCGGGCCGGTTCCTCGAAGCGCGACGGATCCCCGAGGGCGAATTTCCGCAGATAGCTGGAGCCGATCAACCGGGCCGGAAAAATCGGCGAGGGTCGGCCAATTTCCGCCAACCCAGCCAGCATTGCCGCGTCGAGCGGTTCGCCCAGCCCGTCCAGCGTCGCGGTCAACTGCGCGGCCGAGCGCGCGCCAAGGATGGGCAGGCAGGACGCCTCGCTCGATTGCAGCACCCAGCGCAGGGCCAGTCCGGCCGGTGAGCGCCCTTCCGCCTCGGCGACGTCGCGCAACTGCGCCGCTGCAGCGCTGACCGCAGGCGGGATCGCAGCACCGGGGCGGCGCTGCGGGGCATCCCCCAGCGCCAGCGCGCCGGCGGCGAGCGGGCCCCAGCAGAACACCCCGAGATCGCACGCCTTGGCCATCGGCAGCAGTTCGTGTTCGACGTCCCGCGCGGCGAGGCTGTATTCCAGCTGGACCGCCGCGACCGGCGCAGACCGGACCAGTTCGGCGATCGTGACCGCACGGCTGGCTAGCCAAGCGGGGGTATCCGACAGACCGAAATAGAGCACCTTGCCCGCCCGGACGAGATCATCGGCGGCGCGCAGCACTTCATCGAGCGGCGTGGTGAAATCCCAGAAGTGCAGCCACAACAGATCGATCCGGTCGGTGCCAAGACGGCGCAGGCTGGCTTCGACCGACTGAACCATCGAGCGCCGGCTGTTACCGCCGGCAAGCGGATGGGCCGACGATGATGCGGTGTACTTGGTCGACAGCACCAGTTCGTCGCGGCGCGATGCGGCAAAGCGCCCCACGATTTCCTCGGCCGCCCCGCCCGCATAGTTCGGCGCGGTATCAATGGTGGTCCCGCCGCGCTCGACGTAGGCCGCCATGATCGCTGCCGCCTCATCCGGCGCCGTTCCCC
>Ga0075432_10000158_pt1 | contig 16454 bp, 16 predicted proteins | sample RhiMethybrSRZTD1_FD_72781 | JGI IMG/M metagenome (GOLD analysis project Ga0075432, IMG submission 72781) | Populus rhizosphere microbial communities from Tennessee, USA - Rhizosphere MetaG P. TD hybrid SRZTD1 | ecosystem: Host-associated > Plants > Roots > Rhizosphere > Soil | place: USA... | reverse complement strand
TGACGGTGACACACAGTCTTCGCCCATCAGGATGCCGCGGGTTTCGGCGATTTCCTGGGTGACCTTGTGCTTGGGCAGGATGCCGCCATGGCCGGGCTTGGCGCCCTGGCTCATAAACTTATAATCTACTGATCTGTAGACCTAAGGACATCCCCTCAATGGGCCGTAAGCATGCCAAGCATGATGTAGAAGAAGCACTGAAGGCTGAGCAGTCCCTGCATCATCTGGAATCAAAAAGCGAAGAAGGCCTTTACCCGTTCTCTCCGGTATGGCGCTGGAAACCTCAAAATGGCAAAAAAAGTGGAGAGACTGTATCTCTGACTATCGATAGCCGAAATGCTACTGAAAGGGAGTTAGTGAGCGAAGGAAATTATGTTCATCGTTTCTTTTATTCCGAATATCAATCCCAATTTCCTTGGGCCGTTGAAGTTTTTGGACAGGGCCTAAAAACAATATGCCTAGAAAATCGGTGTTCACACAATGAAGCATCATACATAAGAAATGCAGTAGGTTGGTTTTTTGAGTACTGCAGCCAGAACAACGTAAAGCTGAGAACCTTCGATGATTTTGGTTTTCAGTTGATGTGTGCGTGGCGTAACGACCTTAGATTGGTCGAACTAAATAGTCGATACAAAGCGACGATGTTTCGGAGATTCTGCAGGGTTGTTGAGCGTGTAATGGGAACAAGCCTGCTTCCCATGAAATTTACTATGCCCGTGTATACCTCAGACGCGTCGGATCCATTGCCGCCATATAGCGATGCTGTCATGTATCAATTGATTGGTGCATGTGTGGGTGATATTGAAAGTTTGATGGGGGAGTCTCGCGCTTTTGAAGAGCTTTCTACAAGCCTATTATTGGAGGATGCAGGCCATATAAAAGCTGACTGGGTGCCTTTCGTTAAAGCTTTTGTCGAAGGATGTTCGTTCAGGAACGGTGACATACTGAGTGTACATCCTGATTCTGAAGGTCGAGTTAAATTGGCTGATATTGCTCAACAAGCTTCAGAATCGGAAACCAACACATTTTTTGACTCCGTAAAAATCGTATGTCCTGAAACAAGGTCAGACACTATTGATGTGTTTAAGAGGCTCGCAGAGAAGCAAGTGCCTAATCGTGGTTCTCTTTTTCCGTTTTTGCTGTTCTTTCTCATTTGCTCAGGAAAAAATAAAGAGACAGTGTTGTCATGGCGGCGTATCTATCGAATAGGTAAAAGATCAGTATCGCCCCTCAACTGGAAGGATCCTCTTGATCCAAATAAATGTCGGATTCGTGGGTTTAAAGGTCGGGGTAAGGGCAGAGCCAAAATTCAGGCCGACGATACCTACATAAAAATTTCCGAAGAGGGTATGTATCCTATCCTCAGATTTTTGATGTGGTATACCGAACCATTGGTGTCGTTAGTCGGGGAGCGGTCTAAAGATAGCCTTTGGTTGTACTATGGGCAACGAGGTGTCCTTGATTGCAATATCACCGAAAGGTTCATGCAATCCGCCCAAGCCTTTCTTCAAAGGCACGAGATTTGGGATTTTAAAGGAGGTGCCGACGGGGGGATTTCCAATGTACGGTTAACATCGTTGGATTCACGCCGTTTTCGAAAAGTGTACGCAGCAAAGGAATTGTTGAGGGCGGTAAATGAAGCACAAAACCATCAGGAGTTAGCTGCGAGTTTGACTCACGCACTCAAACATAATGAATTCGATACCACACTTGGTAGCTATCTTTCACTGGGTGCACCAAAAACCATTACTGATATTGGGATTTTTACACTTCAGGAGAAATATGTTGAGGAGTCGCGCAAGTTTCGTGGAATAAGGCGGCAACGCTCTAAATCTGAAGGTGTTTTTGGTTTTTATGCTGCGTGTGAGAATCCACAAGCACCGGATTATGAAGGAGCAGTAATCTCATCGGGAAAAGATTGTCAAGAATATGATATGTGCCTCGGGTGCACACAGAGCCGAGTTTTTGATGAGCACTTACCGAGGATAGCCAAGCGTATTTTGCAGTATGAGGCACACCGTGAAACGATGCCTAGCGATACTTGGGAAGCAGTGTATGGTCGAAAGATAGCTCGTGCCAAAGATGTTCTTAATGGATGGACAGATCAGACTGCTGTCACTGATGCGTGGCAGGCAGCAAAAAGTGGTTCGGTTTTCTTGCCTGAAATTATCTGCCGCAATTAAGGAGAGTGGTTTTGAGTGCGTATGTCAATCCTTCTGAATTACCAGCTTCTACTTCTGAAAGTACTGTTGCAAGGCATTGGAGGTTGTTGAATTTTATACAGGCCCAGTGGGGTGAAACTAAGGTAAGCAGTCTGAGCTTGTTTTTGCATAATGTATGGGATCTGCGTAAAGAGGGGGCACGATATCGTTTTTATTTTGACGTGTTAATCGGTAGTGAAGCTGTGACTCACTTTCCAATGCGGATACTTTTAAAGTCATTGGTATTTATACTACTTGGGCGCATGGCTGTTACTGATAGGGCGCCTAGGACTGTTTATAATATTTTAAGTTCATCCAAGCAGCTTATTGAATGGCTTGTTGATCGTAAGTGTTTAGTTGCCGATGTTGAAGGGGGGTACTTCAAACTTCCAAGGGATATCGCTCCTGAGGAGTTTTCTGAGTTTTTTAGAGGGGTTAATTCTCAGGATATACATCAGAATACAAAATGGGATAGAGTGCGACTGCTTTCAGAATGGTGGAATTTATCAAGCGAAGAGGGCGGCTTGCCTTCATTTTTAAGATTATCTTTTGATCCGTTTGATAATAAAAAGCTTAGTGATCATGGCGGCCAGTCTCAAGCATCAAAGCCAAAGGATGAATCCGGCTGGGATCCAATTCCGCTTGAATACGCATTTCCCATCGCTAATGCTGCAGCGGAGTATATTGAACGTTTTGCCGAGCCACTAATTAGATTTCATTCAATTGTCTATGAGGGAGTTGTTGACAATAGAATTGGCAGTATTGTAACAAGAGGAGCAGTCACCGAGTTGTGTGAGCAGCATGGGTTGACGATTGAACAGTTGGGTGAGGGTCTTCCCTTTGAATTGTCTTTTGAAAAGTATTACTCTCCCCAGGATCCCAAAAAATTTACTTATCAAATGCCCCGTAAAGAGGCTGAAAAATGCTTGTCACATATTAAGAGAGCAGCAGTCACGATTATTTTGTTTACTACAGGAATGAGGAGTCGTGAAATATGTGGTTTGCAGGTAGGTTGTTGCGTTCCGGACTACAGTATTGGTGTCGATAATTTCTATCGCATGACGGTCACTATTCGTAAAACTAGTAAGGAATATCAAGCTGGGCAAATCATCTCTATCCCAGTTCCTTACATTACCTACCTTGCCGTGCGAGTACTGGAGAAGCTCGGTACGCTAAAGCGTCGAGAGAACTATCTGATAGCTCCATTGCAGTCGAACGAAAAAAGTGATCACGTTACTGGGCCAGTGAATACAGGCAGTATTCTCAATTACGTCAAAGCATTTGCTCAAGCAATCGGTAGTACATACATCCCACACCCACACCAATTCCGGAAGACAATTGCAGGATGGTTTGTGCTCAACAGCCCAGTTCTTGGCCCGCTCCTAGTCATGCGATTGTTTTCACATAAATCACTGGCGATGACCGAGATGTATCTGAGAAACAATCCTTTGATTCAAGAGGCTCGCCAGGAAATGCTGGCAGAACAGTCACTCAACTTAATTCACGGGATTAGTCGTTCGGCTCAGGCTGGAAAGCTTGCAGGGGTATCGGGTGAGCGCATAAAAGCTGGCATGCAGCAAGATCCATTGTTTCAAGGCATCACCGGAGACAGCTTGGGTACAACCATGGAGGAGTACCTGCGCGAACGAGCACTACATGGTTCTATGCATTTTCTGCTGACGCCTTTGGCGGTGTGTGTTTTCGACCCCGAAGACGAGGAGGAGAAGCCGTGCACTCAGCTAATCGCAAGAACAGGTAGCGAAGATCTTCGACAACTCAACAACCTCGCCACCGGTGGTTTACCTGTCGTCAATAATTGCGTTGGAGTTAAGTGTGAGCGTTGCTTGATTACCCAGTGTGAATCGAAGTCACTTGAACAGTCACTTGGTTTTTATAATAAGCTCATTGAAGGCGCCATACAGGAAGACTATGCGAACAATCTTCACCTTATGTCCAGTGCTGAGGAGTTCGTTAAGCTGTATTCGCCTGTGTTGGAATGTATTAAATGAATTCTAAGCGAGATAGATTTGCAGAGGCAAAGGCCTGCTTTGAACTAATGAAGCAGGAAACTATGCTGACTGGGGCGGTGATAACTATTGCTGCCGTAGCGAAACGTACCCAGGTCGATCGAAAATATTTCTACGGGAATATTAATACGCCTGATTCAAGGTTGCGTGAAAAGTGGATCGCTCTCGGCAAAGAGATCAGTTCTTATAAGCTGGTGCAAAAGCAAATTTCTTCTGGTAGCGGAGAACCTTCGGATGGCGATAAGCTCAAAAATGCAATCGTCGAAAATTACGGTTTGGTGGAGCAAGTCAAGCAGAGTGATGAGGTGAGGGATCGGCTTAAAACGTTGTGGGCTAACGCTCAGCAAAAGGTCGATGAGCTTGAAGATCATGTGCGCAGATTAGAGGGGCAAGTGCACATTCAAAGCGTCAAAAGCCCGGTTGTTGCCTTCAATGCTCGCCCAACCGTGATTAGCCCGGATGCTTTGCGTACTGGCGAAGATTCCCTCTCCATGAAAAAGGCTTGGCTACAAGCATTAAAGCAATTGAAGGCCGCAGTAGATACACCAAATAAAAAAAATGTGTATATAACAATTGGCGCGCCCGGAAGTGGTAAATCTACGTGGAGTTCGACATTTACTTCTAGTAACTGTATTTCAGTTATTTTCGACGCCTGTAATCTGACTCGGAGTGATCGGTACGAGCTGTTTGATATTGTTCGGGAGAATAACCGAATACATATAGTGGCGGTGGTGTTCTGTGTTGTGTTGGAAACATTGGAAGCAAGAAATTCAAAGAGGATATCGGCGGATAAGCTGCCCGTCGAAAAACTTCGCGCCTTCTACGGAAGTATTGAATATCCAAGCCTCTTTGATGAGCATGAGATGTTTGATGAAATTATAATGCTTCGTGGGTAGGAGAAGTCTTGGATGTACATTGAGTTTGTGGAAAACACTGACGGTACTAATATTCCTCATGTTCAGGGGAGGTTATGCCTTCCTTTCGTCAAGTTCTTAATTCATCTGCGCCTCACACCGATGAACCGAGGTGGGCGCCGAGAGCCTACCACTATTAATAATATGGCTACTCATATGAAAATTTGGTTCGATTATTGTACGGATTTGGGGTTGAAATTTGATCAGACGACTTACGACTTACATTTGGTTGTGTTGAAGGAATCGTTAAAGGCAAAAGGTGTTCAGTCTCTTTCTATCAATGCCTACTACCGCACGTGGCGGGTGTTCTATGAGTGGTGCGATACGCAAGGATATGGTCATCTTATGCAGTTCCCCGCGAAAATCGAATCGAACAAGACTCAATTTCGTGGTAATCCTATACTGGCCAATCGGTCTTCCAGGTCTGTAAAAACTCTCACTGATCCGGGGCTGGAGGCGGTAACGGTTGTAGATGACTATAAGGAGTTTGTTCTCAATCATGATGAGTACACCAGACTTGCTGAGGCGCTACACGCAGTGGATCCTGTGTATGAGCTAATAGGGTACATGATGGTCACAACGGGATTACGCATCGGTGGTGTTATTCAAATTCCAGTGGGTGCAGATAAGAGAAATCCTAAGTGGCTTCGTTATCCTGATTTAGAATCCTCGGGCGTGTCGTTTCAAAAGCTTACTTACAAACCGAAAGGAAATAAGAGGCTGTTAAAATGTATTGTTCTTACTGCGTCCTTGAAGGTTTTGCATGAGAAATACATTAAAGCTATACGTAAGAAGCGAGCGGAGACCTATAAGAGCAAGTTTCGAAGTGGGGATGTCCCTTTGTGGCTGAATCGAAACGGTAAGCAAGTGCAGAAGAATGATGTTTGGAACGCATTTCGCGAGGTTTCTGTAAAGTTAGGTAGGCGAATTGTTCCACATCATCTACGGCATACCTACGCAACTTATATTATTTATAACTATTTCAAGGCTCATGGACTAAAGCCAAATTTGGCCTACGCCCATGATATTCATGAGCAGCTCAGCTCTCAGTTGGGGCACAGCGATATCGAAGTCACAAAGATGTATATACGTACTGTAATACGAACGGAGACGGAGGCTTGGCTGCCTATATTGACACCTCATGTTAAACACAGCGTTGAAGGGCTGATGTCAGATCACGTACTGGCTGCTATGGCAAAATTTTTCGAGCCTACCCCTCACTCGAGTAATTCTAGGGAGTGATTTTTCACTCGAGGCAGCTTTGGATTAAAGCTTTTGGACTTACCGCACCGGCGACCTTTCCTCAAAAATGGGATTTGTGTGAGGCGCGAAATGCGGCACTTGTGATGGCTACTTGCCTTGTTGGGCATCTATTCCGTTACTATGAATCAATATTTTGGCTCGGCTAGGTGCAGAGTCCATCCAGGGAGGGTTGTCATGTGGGTTGATAACGAGACGGAGACGGACTTTCTTAACTTCTCCGGGGTGGCCGATACGGTCGCTGAGATCATATACCAAGCGAATGGTCGCCCAATCTCCATAGGCGTTTCAGGCGCCTGGGGCGCGGGCAAATCGTCGATGATCAAGCTGATCCAGGCGTCCCTCAAAGATCCGCCCGAGCGCAATGAGAAGCCGGCCAAGGACTTCGTGTTCGTCGAGTTCAATGCGTGGCTGTACCAGGGCTACGACGACGCCCGAGCCGCCCTAATGGATGTGATCGCATCACGCCTAGAGGCTGAGGCCCAGAAGCGAGCAAAGGGGCTGCAAAAAGCAGCTGAGTTGGTATCACGTGTCAATTGGTTGCGTGCTGCGAAGCTCGCCAGCAGCACGGCCATTTCGTTTGCGACTGGTGCACCGACACCTGGGCTGCTGGGCGAGATCATCGGGCTGGTTGATCGACTTCGATCTGGAAAGGTTGATCAGGACGCGATTGAAACACTGCACGACACGGCTGAGCAGGCCAAGCAGGAGGCTGAGAAACTCTTCCATAGCGCGCCACCCAAGAAGTCTCCACCGAAAGAGATTCAAGCGCTCAGGGATAATTTTGAGGCCATCCTGGATGAGCTGGGTGTCACGCTCGTCGTGCTGATCGACGACCTGGATCGCTGTCTGCCCGAAACGACGATTTCTACACTGGAAGCCATCCGGCTCTTCCTGTTCCTGCGCAACACGGCATTCGTGATCGCCGCTGACAACGAGATGATCAAGCACGCCGTTCGCAAGCACTTCAGCGGTGTGCCTGACGATGTCCTCGTCACCAGCTACTTCGACAAGCTGATTCAGGTGCCGATTAGGGTTCCTCCTCTGGGCACCCAGGAAGTCAGGGCCTACATGATGATGCTGTTCTTGGAGAACAGCACGTTGCCCAAGGACGTGGTCGAAGAAATCCGTATCAAAGTACGCGGGCAGCTTCGGACAACTTGGCAGGGTAGTCGGGTAGATCGCGCCTTTATGCAAGGCTTGTACAACGAATATCCAACAGAGCTCATCGGCAAGTTCGACACTGCTGAGCGCCTAGCCGCTGTCATGACGTCGGCTTCTGGTATCCAGGGCAACCCGCGACTCATCAAGCGTTTCCTAAACGCTTTGGCTATCCGGATGAGCATCTCTCGCGCCCAAGGTGTCGGTGTCGACGAGGCTGTGCTGGTCAAGCTGATGCTGTTCGAGCGTAGTGGCAATCCCAAGGCCTACGAGGAGCTGATGAAGGCGGTGGCTACCGACAAGAACGGTAAACCGGCGATGCTCGGCGAGTGGGAAGCGGGTGTCAAAACAGGCAAAAATCTGTCACTGCAGCAGCCTTGGGATCAGCCCTTCGTGAAAGAGTGGCTGGCCTTGCCTCCCGCATTAGCAGACAAGGATCTACGTGGCGCGATCTACGTCAGTCGTGAGCACGCGCCGATCATTACAGACGAAGATCGACTGTCGTCGGAGGCAGCTGAACTACTCACCGCCCTACTCGAATCGCCTGGAATGGCAATGCAGCTCAAGAGTCGGTTGACGCTTATCGCGCCGGTCGAGATCAACGTGCTGATGGATCGCCTCCTAGACAAGGCGGGCGGTGAACAAGAGTGGGGCGTGCCGGACATTCTTGAAGCTTTGATGGTGGTCGGACGGCTTGATGCCCAGCAGGGGTTTCGACTGGCTGCATTTCTGAAGGAGCGTCCGCCTGCCCAAATCCAAGCGGGTATTGTGCCGAAGCTGACGGACGAATCCTGGGCAAAGTCGGTGTATGAATTCTGGCTGACGGCTGACGTTAGCGGGCCGGTGAAGGCTGCGATAAGGAAATTCGATGGGAACCTCACAAAATAACGATGGGCCTGGAAAAGGCCTGCCGTTTGTACCACCGTGGACACCTCCTCTGCCTCCGGTACCACCTCCGCCGTTACCTCCTAAGCCGCCAGAACCTCCGGAGGATGACCCTCGTGACCATGAGCCACCTGATCCGGACAACGACGAATCGGAAGACGGCGATGACGTTGCCGATGATCCCAGGCCAGTGCCGCAGGCACCTTCACCCCTAGCGCCGCCAGGGAGATTCGGTGGCGCACGACGCGGTCTTGGCGACTACGCGAGCAATGGTGATCGCGGTAACTTGCGCAAAAGCCTTCGGGAGTATGTGCGCCATGGGTACGGCGGCGCCCAAACAACCACTGCTCGCTTTGGCGGCACTGCGTCGACCGCGGGTGTGTTTGGCAACACGCTGGAAGCTGTCGCTGAAAGTGGTAATCAAGCCGGCCCTGGCGTGCTTGATCCTGCCCTGTGGCAAGGTCGTTCTGCTTCTGAGGTAATGGATGCACTGGTCGAAGCGGTGCGGCCCGTAGACGGTACCCAAGATGCGGAGGCCGAGCGTGCCTCTATCCGAGGTTCGCTATCTGATGTCTTGGTGCGTTATCCGGATGCCGACCTCCTCAATCTGTCGATTGAACAGCGAACGTTTGCCATCGAGCGCTTTACCGCGATGGACGTGTTCCATCGATACGAGCTCGATCTGGGCAAAACTATTCAGGAGAAAGCATCGTCGGCATCGGTTGCTGTGCGTCGCTTGAGGGAGATAAAGGACTACATCAAAGAGTGCATCTCCGCATCGTTCCGCAAGATCGCTGCATCCGGCGCGCGGCTGACCAAAGGCCGAATTTCTCAAGTGGTTACGCAAGCGCTGCAAGACACCTTTGAAGTGTTTGAGGGGTACGTAGAATGAAATTCGTGTGCGGCCCAACAGGTTTCCGGGTTCCTGGTGTGAATGACGCCATGCAGGTTGTGATCTATGGCAAGGCTGAAAAAGGGGAAGTAAGCGTCGGTGGATATGCCCGACACCTGTTGGAAAAATCTCACCTGGAGATTAGCCCTCAAGCCTGGGATTTCCTGAGCATCGCGCTTTCAGTTGTGGCCGCTGACTTCACTGCTATTCGAGCAAATAGCGCTGATGGTTGGACGCGCCTGATAGATCTGGAGATCGCCGTTCAGGATCCGGTGTTCTGGAATACCCAAGCGCGAGCACTTGAGGGGGCTTTGCGCTTTCTCACCACGGATCGATGGACGCTGACATTTCACGCGGGCGGTTTCGGCCCTCCTGCGCAGCTGCAAGCTCTGCACCCTAGCGAAGATTCAGTAGTGCTTCTGTCGGGCGGGCTCGACAGCTTGATTGGTGCCATCGACTTGGTGGAACAGGGCGTGAAGCCTTACGCGGTCAGCCAGATCGTTAGGGGGGACGGGGAGAAACAGGATCGCTTCGCAAAGAGCCTCGGCTTAAACCGGATTGGCCTCAACCACGTCACCAAGTCGCCTGGTCAGCAGGAGCCCTCGCAACGTGCTCGCTCAATCATTTTCTTGGCGTTTGGCTTAGCGGTGGCGACATCGCTCGACCGTTACCATCGGGGTGAGACTGTACCGCTCTACATCTGCGAGAACGGCTTCATTGCCATCAATCCTCCGTTGACGATGTCGAGATTGGGAAGCCTGAGCACGAGGACAGCACATCCTGAGTACCTTGGACGGCTCCAAAAGATCCTCGATGCTGCCGGCATCAATGTGCAGATCCGAAACCCCTACGCTCTGATGTCGAAGGGCGAGATGTTGGTTGAATGCCTAAACCAAAATCTGCTCAAACTGCATGCCATTGCTTCAACCAGTTGCGGACGTTTTCAGCGCTTTGGCTACCAACATTGTGGTCGGTGTGTGCCGTGCCAAGTGAGACGAGCATCGTTCAAACGTTGGGCTGCGTTGCAAGATAACACCCCGTACGTCTATGACAACCTCAGCCTAGATGATCACCAGCACGGGATGTTCGAGGACGTCCGGTCAGTTGGAATGGCGTTAGCCAATGTTGCCCAGGATGGGTTTGAGCACTGGCTGGGTCATAGTCTCTTTTCGGCCTATATCCAAGATCGGGCTGGATACAGTGCGATGCTTGCCAGAGGATTGGACGAGCTTGGCCACCTACACCGGGCCTACCAACTTACCTAGCAGACCCATCGCTACGCCTAGTAAAAAACAAGGCAAGTCGATGCTGTGCTTTGGTGCGGTCTAGACATGGGTACACGATGCGTACCGTTATATTTGAATTATCCCGCGCAGTGCGGCACCGCGAACTCGTGGTGGCTTGCGTTGATCTCAATAGGGGGTGAAACGTCATTTCGGGGAAAACGAGATCTCTTTGTAACAAGATAAAACAGTAGTGAAACGCTGCAACCCTTCCGCCATGCGGCCTGTGCATGTGTACAGTAAAAAAGTTGGATCCGAAAAACACTTTGCGCACAGGTTATCCACACGCCATCAGCTTGCGCGTTCTGATTTTGCCCCTTATCTTGTAGCTCAGTCGTAGCGAGGCCACTATATATGGGGTTTTGTGGGCTGAGGCGGAATCGAGAAAGCTAGCAGGTACATGCGAGACGTTTGGCGACAGAACGCATGTACCCGCCACCCGATCTGCTGGAAAGTAGCGGCGGGATGCGCATTTAGAGATAACCAGGGAAGGGTGTCAACGCTCGACTCAAGGTTTCTGTTCAAGGTGCTCCTGCCTGAATTTAAAATTCTCTTGAGTCCTCCCTGTAATGTCTAAGAATGAAAAACAGACCTCCTCGAAGGTCGCCACCCTAGCATCCGAAACTCTACGTAGTTCGGGCGCCTCTGCAATCCAGAAACAACTCGCGGCATCTGCCATGTCGCAATCCTCCTCTGGAAAGCAGACTGGCGCCGAAATGGAAGCCAAAGCTGGCCGCGTGCTGGAAAGCGATAAGTACAACGCCACCACCAAAACGCTGGCGGCCTCGGTGCTCGCACAGTCCAACAAAGAGCGGGGTAACTAAGCATGGCCCGCTATTACGTGAACACGAACGCCCAGCCCAACGGCGATCACGAGGTGCATACCAGCACCTGCAATTACCTCCCTATGGCCTACAACCGCTTGGACTTGGGTGAGCATCTGACTTGTATGATGGCTGTCATGCAGGCGCGCCTGACCTATGCGCAATCGAATGGTTGCCGTTGGTGCTCGTTGCTCTGCCACACGGGCTAAGTGAAGTGAAAAGGTTCGACGCCACGTTACTTGGGGCGTCGGCCTCTGAGTCGCTCTATAAAGAGCGCTACTGCTAATACCACTCTCGATGCCCAGGAGGCACGCCATGACGTTGACGGTGAAACGCTCGGATCTGCAACAGCAGAAATACAAATACACCTGGAAGCGCGATAAAGGTGATGGGACGTACGCTGGCCCCGCTGATCGTGCCAAGGTCGACAAGGATGAAGGCTATGAGGTTGCGGACTTCATCCAGGCTTTGATGAATGACCTTGGAAAGACCGGGACGGCTAACGTCCATGCTGCCGAAAATGCTCTCCAAGCCCCTCAGCTCAGTACCGTGACCTCGCGGGTTGACCTTTACAAGGCGGTGAAGGCTGATGTGCGCTGGTAAGTCAGCTAGCTAGTACCCTTTTACGACAGTAATGAGATCTGTGGAGAAGTGCATGTTGGATGCTCCTTTTTTCGATCCGCGTATGCCGTGGTGGTTTGAGCAGGTCGCGCAGGATTACAGCCAGAAGCTCGCCACGCTTGGTAAATGGCTTTTTGTGGGGAGTGGCGCGTTGTTTTTTGTTCCGCTAACCCAGTGGATGGCACTTGGGTTGGCCGGTGCTCTGCTTGCGACTGCTGTCATTCTGGGGCGTGCTTACAATGAGCATGTCGATGAATTCATCAAGCACACTTCGGTTGCAAATCTCATCAAGATCTTCGCTCCAACGTGGCGATACATGCTCATTACGAGCCTTCTTCTCGGGGTTGGCTTAGGACTGAATGAGTGGAGTTTCTTCGCCGAGCATAAGCAGATCATTATTGGTTTGTTTGTTTCGGGCGGGATTCTGGATGTGGCTAAAGGCTTCTTCAGCAACTGAAGAATGGCGGATAGCTGGCCGGTTCTGGCTTTGTCTTAAGCATTTGGCGATGGTTTGCCTTGAATGATGGCGTTTAGCCCTCACTTCATGCAGGACGCGGCTTGGTATCTCCCACGTATGCAAGGTCTCATCTATTCGAGTACCGCTCGCATTTTGGGGATGACTACGAACCGTGATGTTCAATCCCATCAAGCAGAAAAACCAATGGAAAAGAAATATACGCTTGAGCGTTCACTGCTCAAACGAGGCGACATCATTCTGACTGCTGAGAACACCTGGATCAGCAAGGGAGTACGAGTGGGTACCGCATCACGGTACTCGCATGCGTCAATCTGGGTAGAAGGTACGCTGATAGAGGCGGTGCAAGCAGGGGTCTTCTCGAAGAACCCTCAGAGAATCATTCTGGATAAGCCAAGCCACTGCGTGGTGCTTCGGAGCCGTAAGCCTCTGAGCGAGCAGGAGATCGATCAGATCTGTCTCTACGCGCACACTCAGATTGGTTCCTTGTATGCCCTGGATGAGGCGACCCTGGCTCTTCCCCGGCGCTTTATGAAGCTCGAGTCAACGAAGAAGCAGTTTTGTTCACGGCTGGTTGCCTTGGCTTATGCTCAGGTCGGTTACGATTTCATCAACCTCGGCTCACCTCACTACTGCACGCCGGGTAAGCTCGCGAGAACGAAGGCATTTGAGCGGGTACCTGGGGTGGTTCGAGAGGCGCTCCCTGGTGAGGTTGAGTTCGCTAAGACACACGACCCCATCAAGAAGAATGCGGAGGATACCTTTGAGTGGTTAGCGAAGGTCAGGGCTCTGGTCAAATCCAATCCAAAGCTTAATGCCACGTTCGACATCCAGACCGTAAATGATGTTGGTGATCTTCTCGTTAAGCAGCCTGAGCTCGATGAGATAGTGGTCGGCTTCTTGCGCGAAAATGACTACCTCACCTATTACAATCATGACATGAAAGTGAACCCTTACCGGTATAACCCGGACTGGATGACCTTCGAGTTACGGGGTGCACCTGATCCAGCTGGCTTCATCCAGACAGAGCTCAAAAAAGAATACAGCCTGGCTAAGCGTCATTCGCAGAACATCGATAACACCATCCAGAACTACCTCTCTACTGGGCTCAGCTTTGTGATGGAGCACCTCAAGCTCTACCAAAACCTCATGAATGGTGTTTGGGTACGGCTTAACCACATCGCTATCGCCTCTGAGGCTGTAGGGATGGCTGAGGTTGCGAATCGGGCTCGAGAACTGATGTCGGAGATCAAGGGGCCGATGGAGAGGGGGATGAGGGTCATCGAAAATCGCCAGCTTGGAATGCCGGCGAAGATGGCGTTGTCTGTGTAGGCGGATTGAGCGAGATACTGTCGTCCTTCAATCGGTACCTGGCCTTTCGGGTACCGATTTGTGAATCAGTCTCGAAGCATGAGAGCTGATGCGCAACTGAAGTTCACCTCAAGAGCTTCGCCATCTCATCGGGCCACGAACTGGGCGAACTCAAACCTATTGATCCTGAAAAGGCATATGCCAAATTTTGTGGACTGTGGAGGCCGGCATTCCAAGCTTCACAGAGGTCTCTTTCTGAGTGAGGCCCTCGGCTTTGCAACTGAGCACTGAATTGATCTTATCGGCAGGGATTGGTGGCTTACCCGGTTTAGCTGCGATCAATTCTCCCTCAGAAAACTGTACAGCAACGTTCTCTAGAACACGCATATCACGCAGCTTGCTGAGCTCAGTCCATAGATATGCCATGTACTCCTCAAGTGACTCCTGCCGTTCGTAGCTTGAAGCGGCTGCCAATAAAGCCACCACATCAACGTCCAAGCGTTCGCTAATGCCTTCCAGCATCTTCAACGTCACGTTGGACGTACCATGCTCGACATTGTGCAGATGGCGCGCTTCCAATGTGCTACCGAGTTGCTCTTGGGAGAGCCCGCGCGCGGCACGGATGGTGCGGAGTACTGCTGCCAGTGAGTATCGCGATGGCATAAAGGCTTCCCGCAAAGGGAAGGATAAGGCCATATCGTCAAATTCACATCCATGAAATATAGTGCGTGAATGTGAATTTATGGTATGGTGCGTCTACCCGTTCCAGCAGTTGGAAAGAGGTGTAGCAGGACAATCACCGGCAGACGCAGAATTGTCAATTTACATGCATTGTTGTCAGGGCTCGTCAGTACCGATTGAGCCCGCAAAAGATAGGCGGGATGTAAGTCGTGTTGGTTACTAATAGCGCAAAACTTCAGGGACAGTATTTGGCTCAGGACAGCCTTCGCTTGCTTTGGAATTCAGCAAGCCTCAATCCGGACAGTTACTATTTCGTGGTCGAAGGTTGCGGTTTGGTGGATGGTTCCTTTGGGCCTTGGGTACGCCTAGTGTCGAGCGTCGATGAAGTCGAATTCCTGTGTAAGGGAGGACAGGTCGATACGTTGAACGTGAACAAGATTCAGATGCTCGCGCCGCCCGCCATGACGGAGCAGTCGGGATTTTCGATGCAGCCCTTGTCAGAAATCCGGATTAAGGAGGGTAGTGAAGCCAGACCTGTCTATGAGTTTGTTACCAAAAACGGGCAGATCTACTCAAGCGCCAGAGGGTAATAACTGAACAAAACGGCGAATCCAATGAAGCTTCAAATCTATTCAGATCTGCACAATGAGTTCGCTTCGTTCGAGCCTGCCCCGAGCGATGCAGACGTGGTCATCCTCGCGGGCGACATCGATCTGAAATCGCGCGGAGTGAAATGGGCGAATGAAGCATTCCAGTGCCCTGTGATCTATGTGTGCGGTAACCACGAATTTTACGGCGGTCACATTGAGCACACTCTTCGAAAAATGAAGGAAGCCGCATTGCCGCATGTCCATGTGCTCGAGAACGAAGTGCTGATCCAAGATCAAACACGTTTTTTGGTCACAACAGCTTGGACAGATTACTCGTCAACCGGAGATGTTTTAGCGGCTATACGCATGGCATCGGAGTGGATGAACGATTTCAGAGTGATCAGAGCCGACGCGAGTTACCGACGCTTACGCCCTGACGACCTGATCGCTAGATCAAAGTCAGCCTATGCCTGGTTGACTCAAGAACTGAACAAGCCCTTTGACGGCAAAACCGTTGTAGTCACGCACCATGCGCCAGCCTTGGATCATGTGGGTGACGGTCATCCTGGACATCTGATTGCCGCCTACGCGAACGATTGGTCGGATCTGTTAGGTAAGGCCGATCTTTGGATTTACGGACACACCCACGTTGCTGCGGATTTCATCAAAAATGGATGCCGTGTGGTTTCCAATCCACGCGGTTATCCGAGGCAAAACACCGGCTTTGATCCTGAGTTGTTGATCGAGCTTTGACTGTCGGTGATGTGTCGATGGGCTAGATCGTATGGCGGGCTGCGCTCAGCGAGATGGAGGCTTTTTGATGGTGACGTTGGATGAAATCGCACAGCTATTGTACGGCGTTGGGGACGAAACACCTGGCTGGCAGGGTACACAGGACGACCTGATCTTTTTTGCAGAAACAGTCTTCCCTGGTAAGGCTTTCTGCGTGGTGAGGCAGTGGATCTTGATCGACCTCACTGTGACACCTGAGGAGGGCCAAAAGCTGAAAAATCTCGGACTGCTACCAGCGACCTTGTACGCCCACGAGGTAGTCCTGGACAGCAAAGGCCGCTTCCAACCGAACATGTGGGTGCGAAGTAATTTCGGACGGTCTTTCCTTTACGGCTGTATGTTTGAAACCAAGAACACCGTCTACCTCCTCTGGGGCCCAGGGCAGAGAAAAGAAGCGACTGTGGGTACTGCGTTTTCCATGAAGGCCATTTAAGCAACGAGCCCCGTAAATATATATCGAGTCATTTTGGAGCTTTGGTCGGATGCCTGAAATAATCGAGTTGGAATTCCACAGTAAGGATTTGAGTGACTTTCAGC
>Ga0075432_10000157_pt1 | contig 16477 bp, 15 predicted proteins | sample RhiMethybrSRZTD1_FD_72781 | JGI IMG/M metagenome (GOLD analysis project Ga0075432, IMG submission 72781) | Populus rhizosphere microbial communities from Tennessee, USA - Rhizosphere MetaG P. TD hybrid SRZTD1 | ecosystem: Host-associated > Plants > Roots > Rhizosphere > Soil | place: USA... | reverse complement strand
TTCGAAGGGGCCCATAAACGACCATCGAAGGGCGAGTCCATCTTTCAGCACCCGATCAATATCCTCCGAGCTGGCCAGACCGTCCTCGTGCAATTTGAAGCATTCGTTCAAGACTGCGGCTTGAACTCGATTGAGCAAGAAGCCGTGTATCTCCCTCGACAGGACGACAGGGCTCTGTCCGGCTGCGGTGTAGATCTCATGCGCTCGAACCATGACCTCGGAGTTTGTCCACGGCGCAGGGCACAGTTCTACCAGCGGAACCAGGTAAGGCGGGTTGGTAGGGTGAGCAACTACGCAGCGACCCCGACCTGGCAGATCCCTGGTGAATTCAGAGGCCGGTAGCCATGAGGTTGAACTCGCAAGAATCGCGTCCTTGGGAGCCAGCGCATCCATTCGACTGAAGATGTCGATTTTTGCCTCCACCGTTTCCCGAACGTTTTCTTGCACGAGCACCACGTCACGTAGCGCTTCCGCCAAGTCGGGAACACACGTAATGCGCGCAAGTACGGTGAGGGGGGCGTCATTGAGAAGATCGAATTCTGCGAGCTCATTGAGTCTCGCCTCGATGTAGGCATGGCTGTTCTGCATCGTCTGCAGATCCATGTCGTGCAGACGTACCGGATGCCCTGCGCGAGCAAAAACGATCGCCCACGCTCTGCCAATCAGGCCAGCGCCAACGATTGCAACGGGGCCACGCTCAGTCGCAGAGGTAGTTGTACTTCGCATGATGTTCTCCAACTTTTGTATTTATGGTTAGGAGTGATCGTTCGAGCGAGGTTTTACATATTGCCGCCGCTCAGATGTACGCTCTGAAATTGATGCTATCCGGTGTGATCACAGATCACAAGGAAATTTTCGCGAGTGTCGGACAATCGGCCTCACGAGCAATGCGAGGTCGCTGAGGTAATAGTTGAGAGGGATCTAGGTGAAATTGAGCAGCGGCAGCTGAGTGCGCGCGTAGCGGTAGCGGCTAAGCAAAGAAAGCAAGAGCCTCAAGGGTTGGCGCAAGACCAAGTATCTTGCGCCCAGGTTGGCGAAGGTCTCTTTCGACCCTCAACCTGCAGGCTGAATGCACGCCAGAAAGCCCGCCTTCCAAGCGGGCCTTTCAATCATGTCTTTCAGCTTTTGTGACCGTGACCGGCTTCCTGAAGGAACGCGCGCACGGTGTCACAGAACTCCAGAGGGTTTTCCGTCATGGGATAATGTCCAGTACCGGCAAGTACCGCGACTTTGCTGCCTGGGATGCGAGAGGCTGTTTCCTCGACCTTCTCTTGGAACACTAACCAATCTGCATCACCCCGCAAAAGCAAAACAGGCGCTTGGATTTTTCCTACATGTTGCCGCTGATCAAAGTTTGCATAACCTGTCAGGTCACCTTTCATCACCTGCGGCGTGGTACGCGAGATCTGCCACACTACCTCCCTGGCGCGATCTGGTGGAGTGCGATTGCCCGTCATCGAACGAGACCAGGCACCGATGATCTCTGGCCCATTCATGAGCAACATATCGAGGAAGAACTCGGAAACCGTTGGGGTGAAATCTGCCCCCTCGGCTGAAATGATCGCACTGTACGCATCGGGTCGACGTGCACCCAGTTCCAGCACCAGATTGCCGCCCATGGAGCATCCCATGATGGCGGGCTTCTCAAGTCCCAAGGCCTCCATAAGATGCTCGTTGAACTCCGCATGGCGAGTGAGGCTGTGGAATGGGCCTGATTCGGGTAGCTCTGATTTGCTGTGCCCAGGGGCGTCAATTGCAATGACGCGGAACTCATCTGAGAGACCGTCCAGTACGTGCCTGTACATTAGAGAATCTTGTGACGCCGCGTGGAAGCAAACAAGCGGACGCCCCTCCCCTGCTTCTTCGTAGTAAACGCGAATTCCATCCACGGTGATGTACCGTCCGACCGTCTCTTTGCCCGACGGTTTCGGCCCGGGAGAATAGGAGACTGGAGGGTTTTTATCGGTTTTCCCTACACGCTTCATTGCGTCGAACGCGCGGGCCATCACATCAACGTACTGCCATGCGGCGACTACGTTGCCCTCAAGCTCAAGTTTGCCCAACCCTGGGGACAACGCTTCAAACCAGTCGATCTTTCCATCAAGAACGCGTTGCCACTCATCATCAGAACCAGACACGATGATATCCGCGCCCAAGGGGCTTCCCTCCGGATAAACCGCAACGACTTTACCAGCGAGAATCGCGAGCGTTGAAAAGCCCGCGCTGTGCTTGAATTGGATGCGTCCATCAAAATAGCGAGCAGCGGCCGTCCAATTAGCATCACCGTTCAACTCGTCGGCAAATTGGCTCAACCATTTGGCATCATTAATAAGGGTCATGACTTTCTCCTAGCTTTTTAGCTATCCCAAGGGGATTTTTTATAATTACAGGCCCAACAGGCTCGTTATAAACCCATGTTGCAAGAGTGTTTCGATACCAGCGCCCTGTCGTACTTTAGAAACCATCCGGTGGTTTCTCGGGTGAAAAATATTGTGATGATTGCTGCTAGCACCATCAGGCCGGAGATGAAGTAGAGTGCGTAGTTATAGCCAGCAGCCTGCTCGAAGCCACCACCTGCTCCGATGAACATTCCGATCACGAAAGGCCCGAACCCACCGGCGTAAATTCCAACGTTAACGATTGAGCCTGCGAGGCCAGTCGTACCATGCTTTGCAGAGTCGAACGCTATGGCATACAGAAGCGTGTAAGGCGCGTTCATTGCGAATCCAGCAAACAGTTGAATCGTGATTAGCCAAGTCAGGCTGACCGATGAATACTTGAAGAGGTACATGCCGACCGCAAGCCAGGCGAAAACAAGTACTAGGCAAAGTTTTCGACCAGCTCGGTCTGAAATCCAGCCCCAAACAATCTGACCGATACCCCCAGTGATAGTGAAGAGCACCGAGTAAGCAGCAGCTTCTGCAAAGTTATAATGCGCTACAAATGCCAGATACTGAGGCAACCAGAAGCTGATGCCGAAATACCCCACAATCGCAAACATCGAGATCAATGCAATGGTGCTGATGTTTGGATTTTTCATCGCAGATTTGAAAGCGCCTTTGGGTACTTCAACAACGCCTTGGGTAGCTTCCAACGCCGGTAGCGTTTCGCCTACAGCTTGAGCGTGTTCAACAAATGACTCGTATCGCTTCTTCGTACTGAACCACCAGTAGATCGAGAAGATGATGATCATCGGCACAGGAAACAGCAGAAAGGCCAAGCGCCAGTTTTCTGGGCCATAAGCATTAAGCAGTGCACTGATCGCCAGGCCGCCGATCAATGTTCCCCAAGGATATCCAGTGTGATGAAGCCCCAATGCGAAGCCACGTCGCTCTTTCGACCACCACTCAGACAAAGAGGTGACTTCGATGGCCTCACCGGCACCGCCAAATGCGTGAGACATCACCTGAAGTGCGACGAGCACTCCCAGCGATCCGGTCAAGAAATTCAGACCTGTCAGAAAGGTGAAAAGGGTGTAGGCGACTACGATCGGCAAATGGCGATATTTTCGCATCCATCCTTGACCACCTTTATCCGCCCAGATCATGCAAGGCACTGCTATCAAGGACGTCGCGATCGTGATGAAGGCAGCAAGCAATCCAGTCAGCTCTGCGCTTGTTTTGAACTCGCTGGTGATGGAAGGCAAGACCATGAAGAACATCTGCCGGGAGTTGGCATCCATGGCATAGACGAGCCATAGAAGAGCCATCGCTCCCCATGAGGCTACACCTGCCCCTTTCGGCACGCGCTGAATCGCAGGTAATGCTTCGATTTTGTCTTGAGCAAATCCCATGGGGATATCTCCGGGTGTTTATTTTTATTCTCCGGCTGAGGATTCGTGTTTTGCACACTTGCGACCCCAGCATCTGAGATGAATCAGCACTTGTTGTACTGCTCACCATGGGCAGAGGTTATGACTCAACTTCAGGGTTGAATATAGCTAGCAGATCACACCTGCTGTGAACGGTAGGAACAGGTCAGTGGCACAAAATGAGAGGAGCCCCACCGAAGCAGTCGTCTAGGAAATTTCGGGGGACTAGGTTTCAAACTGAGATTGATCTGTCGAGTACAGGGCAGGCGACGAACTTACCGGCGAGTAGGATCAGGGGCTCACTGGGCCTAGGGGCCAAAGTTGCGGGTTGGCGCGTGGGTAGAATGAAAATTAGCGGAGGTGCCGTAGTGGCTATCAAAGCGCTTCGGGTAGTCCTCTCACGACCTTCCATGGATGATCAATCCATTTTTGCTGGAAAAATTCGATAAACACTCTGATGCGAGGGCTCAGATGTTTACGGTCTGAGTAGAGGAGGTAAATCGGCTCCAGGATCTCCGCTTTATACTCGTCGAGCAGGAGTACTAAAGAGCCTTCCTGGATGTCTTTTCCAATGTGAAAATCTGCAAGGCGGACTATGCCCGCTCCTGATTTGGCCATGTCTCTTAGCAGCTCGCCTTGAGTAAACGAACCCCTAGGTTTCACAGGGGTCGTAACGCCCAGACCATCCTGGATAAACGCCCATTTGTTCCAGGGGCTGACGAAACTGAATACAAAGCAGCGATGGTTCATCAGGTCTTTCGGCTGCAGCGGTGTTCCATACTTTTCGAGGTAATCAGGCGAAGCACATAACAACCATTCACATTCGCCGATTTTCTTTGCAATTCTGGATGAGCTCGGAAGAATCCCACTGTGAATTGCTATGTCCAATCCTTGCTCGAACTGGTCAACGAACTGGGCGCCTAACTGAATCTCGACATCAAGACCGGGATAAGTGTCGAGGAATTCTGGCAACCAAGGCACGATTTGCTGCTTTGCAAAAGAGGTCATCGTGTGGATGCGTAGCGTGCCACTGACCCTTGAAGGAAGCCCTTCTGCCAGAGAGTCAGCCTCACTCATCGCTTCAACCACAGCTTTCGCACTGCGCAGGTAAGCAGCCCCCTCCTCCGTCAGAGTGAGGACTCGGGAACCCCTCTGGAAAAGCCGAACCCGAAGCCGATCTTCTAGCCGCGCTATCAATTTGCTGATGGCCGACGGAGTCATCTCGTGCGCCCTGGCGGCGGCAGAAAAACTTCCGCATTCCGTCGACCAGATGAAAGCTAGCATTTGAGAGTATTGATCCATATTGGCACGCTCCTTACCCAACTGAGTTCACTTGTTTATTTACACAAAAAAACGCGCCGTAGCGCGTTTTTTTTGCCACAAAATCAGCGGATAAATTGCTCGATATAATCGTCCGGCAAACCCAGCGTCTTGTAATGGCTGCGGGCAGCTTCCAGCTTGGTGAAAACGTCTTCATAGCCAACCGCGACACCCTGTGGGTCGACGTAAGTGTAGCCACCCTGAACGTGGAACCAGGTGATCATTTCTTCGACGTCTTCAGGAACGAACAGAGTGTGAGTCTCTCCTGGCGGCTCGAACGCGAAGGAGCCTTCGTCAGCGACCCAGTCATGTTCGAGGTAGTACCAGCGCCCCTTCAACACGATCGCATGCACTGCACCCGAATGGCGGTGGCGTGATAACACTCCGCTCTGCCGCACTCGTAGCAGGTTTATATAGTAGCCACCGCTAACGCTCAGAAGCAGTGGTTTGAAAGAAACTGACTTGGTGACAGGCACCCAGAGATTGTCGTCTTCGAGCCAAGTGGTCATTACGCCTGGATGCACCATGTCTGGAGACATGAAAGGCACCTGTGGCAATGCGTAAGGAATAGCGAGTTCATCAGGTTTAACGGGCGTATTCATTATGGGTTTCTCTCAACGTATGACTGGGGAGCGAGCCAGGATTTCAATCGCTGAGTGAGATTAGGTGATGCTCTCGCGCAGGAGAATACTCAGAAATTCACACCATCTGTGACTACTCGTCACAGCGCGTTTGGCTCATCCCACAGCAAGCAACGACGCAGCCCAAGCTCCTGCTGCGAACGGTTCAAGTCACCGTCCCCATCAAATATTTCAATTAGCGGCTAGCGTCCATTAGCGGATTGCGTCCCCAACAGAGGGGACACATTTTCCCTAATACCTTCACTACCATGCAGACCTGTTCATCTGAAAGCCGCTTATACAGTAGTAATCGGCTTGGAATAACGAGGTTTAGCAATGCCTTCTCTCAGCCCGTCCCTTGAGCTCAGTCCCGAGCTTGCAGCTCACCCGGCCTATTCGCGAGTGTTCCAGCCCGAAGGCCTCACCTTCGGATACATCATGCCCCTGGAAGGCTACCCAAACTCACCGTTCCCTACCTTGCAGGATCATCAGCGTCTTGCTCGAATCGCGGATGAAGCTGGTTTTACAAGTCTATGGATGAGGGACGTGCCCTTCTACGATCCAAGCTTTGGTGATACCGGGCAGATGATCGACCCCTTCGTCTACCTTGGATATCTGGCCGCCGTAACTAAACAAATTGCTTTAGGAACGACAGGAATCGTTCTTCCACTACGCGAGCCGTTGATCGTTGCTAAACAGTCCGTGTCGGTTGACCAGCTCACCGGTGGACGATTCTTGCTGGGGCTCTCAAGTGGAGATCGCCCCATCGAATACCCTGCCTTCGGCATTGATTTCGAAGCGAGAGAAGAGCGATACAGGGAAGGCTTTCAGCTCATACGCACAGTGACGGAGAACAGTTTCCCCACTGCATCGACTCGACTTTTCGGTCAATTGGAAGGCCTTCTGGACATGGTGCCAAAGCCTGTCGGCCCTCGTCTCCCCATGATAGTGGTGGGCAGAGCCCGCCAAACACTTGAGTGGATAGCGAACAATGCCGATGCCTGGATATGGCATCTGAGTGACTTTGGTCGACTCCCAGCTTTGATTCAGGAGTTCCGATCAGCCAATCAGAGCGGTGTGTTCAAACCATATGGTTACGCTACCTTTTTTGATCTGGCAAAAGACCCCTCCACACCGTTGGAGCGCGGCTACAACGGCATCAGGATTGGACGCAACGCTCTGATCGAGCTCTGGAAGCGGCAGCAAGATGAAGGTGTTTCGCACGTTGCCTTAAACATAAAACCCCTACAGCGTCCGGCAGCGGAAGTATTGGAGGAGATGGCTGAATATGTCTTGCCTCACTTTCCAGTTTGCCAAAGCGCCTCAAAGGTGAGCCTGTGAGCAAATCAACAGATAGAGCAGTTATCCAACATCTAATAGACGCCTTTCTCAGCGCATGGGAAAGCGGGAGCTGGGACTCTGCTGAGGGCCTGTTATGTGGAAACTGCCAACTGAAAACGAGCCACATGTCATCCCATGAAGGTGGACGCAAAATAGTCGAAGCGTTCCAGCAGGATCGAGCGAAGACTGATGCATTGTCATTGAAGGCAACCAATCGCTACGTTGGAGGAACAGAATCCAACGGAGCATTCAGCTTTTACGTCTATGGCCAAATGAACAAAGCCACAAAATCCAAAGGGCTTGGATTTGGCATGACCGTAACCGGCTCGCTCAAAAAAATAGCAAGTTCCTGGCAATTTGAAAGGGTGCTGATTGCATTGAACTGGGTGACCGGCGACCACTCACTAGCGACTCACTGGAAACTTCCGCCAGGCGATGACGGCTGGAGAATAGGTGATCCAGCCCCAACCATTGTCAGCGAAATAGAATCGCCGTGGATGGCTTTCCCACAGTCAACGCCTGCGGTAAGTGCATACGAATGTATTGCGGAAACCTATGCTCGTTACTCATGGGCTCTGGATCAAGCAGACATGCATTTGCTTGCGAACTGCTTTGCGGCGGATGCAGCAGGTGATTTCCAACCCATGGGTATTATCGAAGGCCGGCACGCAATCATCGGCTCATTCAAAGAGTTCCGCCGCCCCTGGCCGTGGATGCAACATTTTGCCGACGTCCTGGAGATCCAAGTCGACGAGGAACAGGGTGTAGCAGAAATGCTAGTTGGACGAATTATCCCCGGCAACTCACATGCGCAAGACGGCACCCCACTGTACGGTGCCCACTACCGGATGCGCTTGAGGCGCAAATACGAAGGGTTCTGGCAACTGACCTGGAGCGAATACCGGCCCGGCTGGTTCAGCTCAAACGAGGCTCCAAAGCTCTAAAGCGCAATCACTAGAGCCACGGCTCATGCGTTCCTAACGCCGTGGCGCTGTACTTTCCCGAACAACGAGTTCGATTTGAATGCGCTCACGGCGGGCCAACGGGCGCCCTTCGATTAAAGCCACAATATTGTTGGCACTGCTAATGCCAATTTTTGAGGTCGGCACCCTGACAGTGGTGAGTGCAGGAACGCATGCGGCAGCGAATTCGATATCGTCGAATCCGCTGATAGACAGGTCTTTAGGCACATCGATTCCCATGGTGCGGGCCTCTGCCAAAGCCCCGATACATGTCACGTCTGTGCTGCAGACAATGGCCGTAGGTCTGGGATTCAGCTCCATCGCGATCCGCAGTCCCGCGCGGCCTCCCTCAATCGTGAATGGTTGCTCCACGACTCGTTCATTTGAAAGATCAATACCGGATTCGAGTAACTGGCTGGTTATTCCTTTCAACCGATATTTCGCACGCTCATTATGCGAGACCACGCCACTGATCATGGCGATGCTTTTATGACCAAGGCTAAGCAAGTGCTTGGCAATTAACCTGCCACCTTCCTCATTGCTGAACCCAACGCAGTGATGATCATGCGCACCGTCAAGCGACCACATGAGGATAAATGGGCATTGCGCAGCGGTCAGTGACTCATAGATTTCCGGACTGTGTTCGGTACCCACCAGCAGAAGCCCCTCAACACCTCGTTCAATCATATTTCTCACGTTGACCAGTTCCTGCGCTTGGTCGTACTCGTGAGAGGAAATAATCAGGTGATACCCCAGCTCTGTGAGTCTGAGCTGCAAGGCTTGCACTGCTTCTGCGAAGGCCGGATTGTTAAAGGTAGGAAAAACAGCACCGATACTGTGCGTGCGTCTCGACGCCAAAGCGCGCGCGGCGCCATCCCGCACGTAACCGAGCTCAAGAACAGCCGCTTTAACTTTGGCAAGCGTCGCAGGTTTTACCAGGTGGGGCACAGCCAACGCCCTGGATGCACTGCCCATCGACACCCCTGCCAAATCAGCCACATCCTTGAGTTTCGGTTTCTCGATTTTTTTCATTGAAGAGTTAGCATCCTAGGTCTAGGCGTCTTAGACAGGACTGTCAGAAACGGCCCTCGGTTTGCGCACAGGATAATAAGCTAACAGCGACATGTTCGGGAGGCGTTTGAATCCAGACCAAAATCTGAAGGGGAACATAGCTATGCTCCCCCTGCTACTACACCTACTTGATTACGATTGGATTCACCGGCGCGCCGGTTCCACCGACAACCTTCAGAGGAGCGGCGGTGTAAAGGAACGTCCACTGATGGTCTGCAGCGCAGTCGTCCGCCAAAGGATCGAGCAGAGCGATTTCGGTCAGCGTGATCCCAAGATTTCTCATGAGCGCGTTATGAAGCGGCAACGCAACCCCTGAGACCGGATCGACCGTCACTTCGTTAGCGATGGTGTCGGTGACAATGTTCGGAATCTCCATCTCTTGAAACCAGCTCACCAACTCCGGGCTATAGGTCAGTCCGGGCTCAATGAAATCTTTGTAAAACTCCTCTGGGTCACGCTTGTAAAACGAGCCGATCCACCCAGTGCGGATGATTAGAATGTCACGCTTGTTGATGGTGACGCCTTGGGCCCGCGCAGCAGCCATCAGGTCTTCATGGTTGAACGTTTCGCCAGCATCCAGCACTTCCTTGCCACGGTGGCGAGCCATGTCGATCAGGATGCCTCGGCCAACAATGCCTTTTTCACCCAGGGGAGCAACGCTTGCCTTGGCTAGCGAACCAATAGTGGTATCAGCGCTGTAGCCATTCCAGATCTGATCGTCGTACCAAACATGCCCAAGCGCATCGTACTGAGTTGACCCTTGAAGATGAAAGAACATCACATCGTCAGCGAACTCGTATGAGCCCGGAAAATGTGGGCCTTTGCCGCAGTTGTAGTGACCTCGATCCATGATATTCATGCGCTTTGACTGAGAACGCCCAGGCCAGACCGGGTCACCAACAGGATCGGCCATCCGAACCTGCAAAGTAAATGTCTTGCCTTGCTTGACCTCTTTGACCCCTTGGAGCACTTCGACACCCGTCAGGTAATTGAGTGAACCGACCTCATCATCCGGCCCCCACTTACCCCAGTTTTTAGGCGAGTCTTTGAGCAAGTCATGCACGTGAGGAACGTTTTTGTCTGTCATTTTGTGAGCCTCTTTTATTTTTGGATTAGCTGTACTGCGCTTAACGGGTAAGTGTTCGTTTCAAAATTGTTGACCCAGCGCGTTAGCGCGAGCGAGTCCTCTTATCAATCGTTCTGCGGTCAGTGCGGGCGCCATATTTTTTGCGTACGCCGCCCCCAGCGTCGCCTCGACAACGATGTTCAGCTCCTGTGCAGTAAAGGGTGACGCTTGGCCGAGGCCAGCCAAGGTGACTGGGAGATTTACGTCATTCAGCAGCTGAGCGACCTCTAGAATCTCGGCATCTGGCCGTTCTTCGACGGACATCTGCACCAGCGTTCCGAAAGCAACCAGTTCACCATGCAGCATGGATGTGATCGCAGGTATTGCCGTAAGACCTCGCACAAGCGCGTGAGCTAGCGACAGACCGCCACTTTCGAACCCAACACCACTGATAAGAACGGTTCCTTCAACAACCCGCTCTACATCAGCATTAACTTCGTGCCGAATCACCGCTTGATAAGCGCTGTATCCGTAGCTCATGAGCGTCGTAAACACAGCCTCGGTTAGCAGCAATGCTGTGTTCAACGCGGGAGTACCAAATGAGTTATTGCCTCCAGCAGACTGACATTGCTGCGCCTCAAATTTTTTACTGATGGCATCACCGATACCTGCGGCAAAAAATCTTGCAGGCGCACGGACGATGACTTCGGTGTCAACGACCACTGCGGAAGGGTTCATATTCAGGTACTCGACACCGACGACCTTGTGCGCTTCGTCGTAGAGCACAATTAATCGGCTGGTCGGGGCATCGCTCGACGCGATCGTCGGGCACACGACGATCGGAACGTTAAGCTGGGCGGCCATCCCTTTAGCCGTGTCGATTGTCTTACCACCGCCCAACGCGATAATGGTGTCTGGCTTGTAATCTGCTGATCGCTCACAGAGCGAGGCAATTGCCGCCCGGGTGCACTCACCAGGAAAAACGATACTGCTCGCTTCAATGCCATGCTCGGTCAAAGCACTCCCGACTTCAGGCCACAGATGCGTCGAAACGAACTCGTCGCACAAAACCAGCGGTCGTGCTCGCCCCATATCCGAGAGAATTCTGCCGAGCTGCTTTAACGCTCCTGGCCCCTGCTCATATCTGCCAGGAAATCCCATTGTTCGAACCATGCCGCCACCTGCTAATCAAAAAATTTTCTGTGATAAATCGTCGCGCTGTACTTGAGCTTCATTTGTTGAAACCACATCAGCGCATCAACCAGCCACCCGCCACGTCAACGACCTGGCCCGTAATGAAATCGCTCTCGTTTGAAGTCAAAAAGCATGCTGCTTTGGCTACCTCTAGCGGCGTTCCAAGGCGACGCAACGGAGTCTCGTCAACGACCGACTGGTTTGCTTCGGCGGAAACGCTCTTCAGTAGGGGTGTTTCAATTCGTCCAGGCGCTAGTGCATTGGCAGTGATGCCATGAGGCCCAAGTTCGCCAGCGAGGTGGCGGGTAAAACCAATGATTGCGGCTTTGGTGGCGCTGTAATGGGCCGCGACGATAGGCAAGTAAGCGCTGCCGGCGACGGAGGACATGTTCACAATCCTCCCGAAGCGGCGCTCGACCATCCCAGGAACAAGAGCCCTCGCTAGATTGAATGAGCCGGTGAGGTTGATGCCTACGACCCAATCCCATTCCTGAGGATCCATTTCCCAAATTGCAGCTGGTACGCCCTTGTGTTTGGGTGACACCCCTGCATTGTTGATCAAGGTGTCGATTGGGCCGAGCTGCTCGCTAAGCTCAACACAGGCTCGACTGCATTGTGCGAAATCTGAGACGTCAGCTTTAGCCCAGGCCACAACATGGCCGGCATCAATGAGTTGCCGGGCCAGCTCGGAAACTGTTTTTTCGTCAAAATCTACCAGCGCAACCCGTGCTCCCTCCTGACAGTACAGCCGAGCGATTGCGGCACCGATGCCTCCCCCCGCCCCGGTAACGAGAACTGTGCGTCCTGAATGTCGAAGATTTGTCATGCCAAACTTCCCACGCTGAAAAACGAGAAACACGGCGCGGCGATGTTCCCACACGTCCGCTGGCGGATTGGCTGACCCAAAATTTCGGGCCCATATGAGCGGGTGGATTTTGAAGACCTGGGTGGCGCAAACAGTGCGCCAGTACCGGAGAGGTCGGTGACTTTAGATAAGAGTGTGGCGAGGGCAGCCCGCGTGCTCGACCGAGCGCAGGCTAATGATGCAGTGACCATCATGATCTCCAGACTTGCCGAGTAAAATGGCAAATATGAATCGTTTCACAGCCATAGCCGGAAAGCCTTAGCCATCAAAACAGCTAATTTGCTAACGATTCTGCTTTTTGTATTTATTCTCAAAAGAGGTATTTATGAAGCGCTTCATTTTTATTCTGATATTTGGCAACTGTCAAGCATCTGCATGGTCACTCCTGCCCAACGAGGCGGCCAGCAGCTCGTACAAACTGAGCTGTAGTGAATGCCTCCGCAGTCATGAGCAGCTGCGCCAATCATATTTAGGATGTGGGAAACACCGGTACACTAGGCCTCTGAGCCGCTGGCTCCTTTGGCAGATGCACAGAATACGGACGCAGTGCCCAACGCCAGGAAGTCGAAGACAGAGTGAGATGAATATGCGACACATAAGCTAGGCATCGACCAGCCGCCTACGTCTCGCTCACGGGTCAGGCAGAACGAATGCCTTCCGCCGAATGCTGTTCCCATGGTGGACAAGGAGACCAAGCCTCCACAAGCTTATCGATGAAAAGTCGAATTTTTGGAGAGAGGTGCCGCTTGCTAGGGTAGATCACTCGAATAGGCTCTGCAGCCTCTGCATACCCAGCGAGCAATTGAACGAGCTTGCCGCTCCGCAAATCTTCGTTAACCACGTAGGAAGGCAGAGTCGCGATACCCAAGCCAGCGACAGCTGACTGGTGCAATGACTCAGCACTGTCCATCTGTAGCCTTCCACCATGAGTAATGGGCACAGAGCTACCATTCACTCGAAAATTCCAAGGAAGTAGTCTCCCACCGCTCACGAAATGCAGACACTGGTGCTCGGATAAATCTTCAGGTGTTTTAGGCTGGGCATGCTCAGCCAGATACTTGGGTGAAGCGCAGGTAATCATTTGCTGGTAGGCCACAGTGCGCGTGAGCAACCGAGAGTCTTCCTTGGGAGGCCCGATGCGCATAGCCAAGTCAAATCCCTCATCAATCAGGTCGACCAGCCTGTCAGAAAAGGTGATATCCACGCTCAAGGATGGCCAATCCTTCAGACAGCACTCGATGTGCTGGAGGACGTGGAGCCTGCCTAACGCAACCGGCAGGCTCATCCGCAGTCGTCCACTGGGTGTAGAACGACGAAACGCAAGGGCGTCCTCCACGTCGTCCAGATCCTGAAGAACGCCCACACAGCGCTCGTAGAGAACCAGACCATCATCCGTCATGCTCAAGCTACGCGTGGTGCGATTGAGTAGGCGTACCTGTAGCCGGGCCTCAAGTCTGACTATCGACTTCCCCACTGCCGAGCGCGTAAGGCCAAGTTGTTTTGCCGCCGCAGTGAAGCTTCCAGCGTTTACCGAGCTTACAAACGCTGCGATATCGTTGAGGTTATGGAGTTCCATGGGGGCCTCGGGAGTCTTAACGTTCGGGCGGTTTGGCACCTGTTATGGGGAACCATATTCCCCAATACTAAGCATAGTATCTCAATTAGCTAATCCATTGCCCAACGATCAATTGAGGTCATTATGAACACTAAAGTACAAGCAGCCGTCCAAACTTGGGCCAACAGCCTTAGCGATCTGGTACCGGTTCTCAAGGGAATTGATACCACCACAAAAATGAGCGACATCCGCGACTCCTACGCAAAAATGCTCGCGCAAAATCCAGCGCCAGCTGGCGTCAAATTTGAAGCAGTCGACATGGGCGGCGTGCCAGGCACACTGGTCATTCCGGACGAGATCAAAACCGACGCGGTAGTGATGTACATCCACGGCGGGGCTTACATTGTTGGGCGTCCAGACGGCTATCACGGCATCGGCGGCAACTACGCAAAAATGCTCGGTGCTCGTGTGTACATGCCGGACTACCGCCTCGCTCCGGAGCATAAATTTCCCGCATCCATCGACGACACACTGCGCGCCTACGAGTGGTTGCTTGAGCAGAAAATCCCGGCTAACAAGATTGCATTCTCTGGCGAGTCAGCTGGCGGCGCGATGGTTGTCAGCGTGATGGTGGCGGCCAAATCCAAAGAACTTCCATTGCCTGCGGTTGGCTCTTCCATTTCGCCATGGGCAAACCTTGAACACACCGGTGCTTCCATGAGCAATCGTGAAGGTCTGGATCCTCTGAACTCCAAGCCTGTCCTGGATATCCTGGCCAGGGCGTTCTTGGGCGACACATTGGCCAATCATCCTCTGGCCTCTCCTGTGTTCGCGGACGTCACTGGACTTCCGCCAATTCTGGTGCAGATCGGCGAGAACGAGTTGATGTTGAGTGACGCGATGCGTCTTGCAACTCACTTGGCTGATAACCGCGTTCGCGTCAACCTGGAAGTATGGCCTACGATGTTCCACGCATGGCACTTCTACGCCACCATGCTGCCAGAAGGTCAGCAGGCGATGGAGAGCTCAGTACGCTTCATTGAGGATGCTCTGGCCGACGCGAATCGCTGAATCGAAAGTGCGACTGCAGGAATTTTCCAGCTCCCGCAGCTCTGACGCTTATTGATCAAATAGCCAGACCAATGCAGGCCCAAAGGCACAGTGAGAAGGTCTGACCTAGCTTAATCAGTTTTAAATAGCAGAAAGGGCCCCCAGGGGCCCTTTTGTACTCAAACCAAAATCACCTGGTCAGCCAGGGCTCAACAGCGTCAAAACCGTGCCCGACTGATTCAGACCTTAGCTACGCAGTCCTCTTCCAGGGAGGAACCACAATGTCGAACGCAGACCTACTCCCTTCCCTACTCTTCAAGATCAACCAGAATCAACTGGCTCTCGAAGCTGCGATCATGGAGCTTACGCTTTGGGTCGAGCAGCGTGGATCGGGTGAGGTTGGAGGCAATGTGCGCAGCGCGCTGGACACGATCAGAACAAATGAAGAGTTCATCAACTTGACGCTCGCGGTGTTAATGGCACCGGAATGATCCCCCCTACGAAGAAGCGCCAGGTGAATAGCTGGACGTTTTGCCCCCCGGGCATCACTCGCAAGATTTGACTTGAGATTGGAGAGAGGGAATCTACGCTGGTATCGGAACGCCAAGCGCCGGGTAACTATATGTACAAAATCGTAAACTTCACTCCCAGCGAGCTGTTCGACAAGGCTTGGGGAACACCTGTCCTGAAGCTGGCCCAAGAAATAGGCATATCAGACGTCGCGCTGTCCAAGGCCTGTCGGAAAGCTGGCATAGCCCTGCCCCCTCGAGGGCATTGGGCAAAACCAGTTTCAAAACGCCCAGGCAAACCTAAGCCTCCCGTCGGCGGACAGCCCATCAGCTTCAGAGTATTGGATCGAAGCACACTCCCAGCGCAAAGCGCTGCGCCTATAAAACCGAAAGCAATCCGTTCAACCATCGAAGTACCTCACACCCTTCTTGCGCCTCACCCACTGGTGATCAAGTGGTTGAAATGCGTTAAAGAGGCCAAGATCCATGAAGGCCATCTCGTGACTACGGGGAAACATGTGCTCGACGCGAGAATTTCCTCCGAACTAATTGATCGCTGCGCACTGATCTTCGACACCCTGATAAAAGAGAGCGAGGTACTCGGCTACAGGTGGAAGGTCATATCGGATGACAAAACGTTGGTAGAGGTCGATGGTGAGAATCTCGCGATCAAACTTGTGGAGCGCTTGAATAAACACGCTATCCCGCCACCTCCACCACCCCCTCCAAAGCGCAATGCTCGATGGGAACCTAATTTCTCGTTGCTGCGCTCGCCCCAATTTGAATGGTCTTCCACCGGCGAATTAAGCCTGCAGATTGACGCACGCACTGATTACGGGAAGCGGAAAAACTGGTCGGATACTAAGACCGGGAAAATCGAGGAAAAGCTTACGAGCATCCTTGACGGTTTCGGGGCGATTGCTGAATCCGTGAAAGCGCTGCGCTTGAAGAATGAAGAGGATCGTCGGGAGCGAATGGCTCAAGAAGCTGTGCGACTTGAGCGCGTCAAGAGTGAAGAAACTCATAGACGCCTGCGCCATAAACTCGTCAAAAATACAAAACGTTGGGAGCAGGCTCAGCGACTGAGAGCATTCATCCAGGCGACCTGCAATG
>Ga0075432_10000156_pt1 | contig 16506 bp, 20 predicted proteins | sample RhiMethybrSRZTD1_FD_72781 | JGI IMG/M metagenome (GOLD analysis project Ga0075432, IMG submission 72781) | Populus rhizosphere microbial communities from Tennessee, USA - Rhizosphere MetaG P. TD hybrid SRZTD1 | ecosystem: Host-associated > Plants > Roots > Rhizosphere > Soil | place: USA... | reverse complement strand
AAGCATGGTGGCCCGGATGGGTGAGCGTGAAGAAAACCTGACCCTGTGGATTCGTGCCGCCCAGGCCGATGGTCGCTTGAAAGCGGTCGCCCCGGAATTTGCCGCGCAACAGTTGCATGGCATGCTCAAATCCTTTGCATTCTGGCCGCAGATTTCCATGGGGCTGCCGGGTCTGTCGGCCGAGATGCAGGGCACCGTGGTGGAGTCGGCGCTGGACATGTTCCTGGCCTGCTATGAGTTGCAATAAATGACAATTTCGACGGCGGTCCCGAAGGATTGATCGCCGGGATTTTTACGGGGCAATTTGTTTCAGGATGAAACTCGCGCTGAGGCCTGATCGGCCTACGGCAACTTCAGCGCCCGCCCCAACTCATCAAACAGCGTCATCACCGAGCGCAGGGCGCGGCAATCGGGGCGGGTCAGCAGCCACAGCGCGGTGTCGTAGCCGTGCAACGGCTCGCCCAGCGCCTGTAATCGGTCACCGATCAGAAAGTCCGGCAACGCCGCCACGCCCAGCCCCGCCCGCACCAGTTCGGTGACCGACAGCATGCTGTTGCAGCGATAACCCGGCATCACCCCCGGCAATGCCTGGCGGCGCCAGGTCACTGTCGGATGATCAGGCAGGAAGTCGTCGGGGGCGATCCAGGTCAGTGACGCCAGATCGGTCGCATCGACGGCTTGCAGATAAGCGGCACTGGCACACACCCGGTAGGAAATTCCCGCCAGGCGTCGCCCCACCAGATGGTCCGGTGGCGCACGGGTCAGGCGCAGGGCGATGTCGGCATCGCGGCGACTGAGGTTGGCAAAGTCGTTGGACGTACTGAATTCAAGGGTCAACGCCGGATAGTTCGGCATGAACCGCGCCAGCGCGGGCAACAGCAAACCTTGCAGGACCGAATCGGTGCAGGTCAGGCGCACGGTACCGCTGACGACTTCACCGCCCTGCTCCACGCCGACCCTTGCGGCTTCCAATGCCTGTTCGGCGCGCTCGGCCTGTTCCGCCAGGGCCTGCGCCAGGGTGGTGGGCAGGTAACCGGCGCGGCTTTTTTCGAACAACGTCTGGCCCAGTGCGGCTTCCAGTCGACGCACGGCGCGAAAAACCGTCGAGACATCCACCCTCATCAGCTGCGAGGCCCGGACCAGAGAGCCGCCACGTACCAAGGCGAGCACCAGAGCCAGGTCCGGGTAGTCCAGTCGATAGTGCGTCGCTGCATTGATCACTTGGGAAAATGCCCATATTGAGTGCGATAACGCCAATCTATAGTGGGTGCCAGGAATCAACAAGCGCCGAGGTCACCCGTGGAAAATCGCGTCATTCGCATCGCCCTGATCGGCGATCACGACCCGCAAGTCACCGCCCACCAGGCCATCCCCGTGGCGCTCGGCATGGCCGCCGAACACAGTGGCCGAAACGTGCAAGGACAGTGGCTGGCCACCGATAGCCTGCAGGCCGACACGCCGCTCAGCGAGTTCGACGGTTTCTGGTGTGTGCCCGCCAGCCCTTATCGCAGCATGGACGGCGCGTTGCGGGCGATTCGTTTTGCCCGTGAACAGCGGCGGCCTTTCCTCGGCACCTGCGGCGGTTTTCAACACGCGGTGCTGGAATACGCGCGCAACGTGCTCGGTTGGTCGGATGCTGAACATGGCGAGACTGCACCCGATGCAACGCGGGCATTGCTCACGCCGCTGGCATGTTCACTCGTGGAGACGGTGGACACTATTCAATTGCTGGAAGGCTCGATGATCGCCAAGGCGTATGAAACTTCGGAAATACGTGAGGGCTATCGCTGCCGCTACGGTGTGAATCCTGAATTCGAACGGGAACTGCTCAAGCACGCACTTCACGCTGTCGGCCATGATGCCGGGCAAGATTTGCGCGCGGTCGAGCTCAGCGATCATCCGTTCTTTGTCGCCACTCTGTTTCAACCGGAGCGCGCTGCACTCAAGGGCACCCTGCCGCCACTGGTGCGCGCCCTGGTCCAGGCCTGCGCGGTGCAGCAGTCATGATGACCAATACGCCGCCGGCGCCGTACTACGCGGTGATCTTCACCTCACTGCGTACCAATGGGGATCAGGGCTACAGCGACGCCGCCGAGCGGATGCTCGAGCTGGCGCGGGAGCAACCGGGGTTTCTCGGTGTGGAGTCGACCCGGGGTGAGGACGGATTGGGGATCACCGTGTCGTACTGGGCCAGTGAGGCGGCGATCCTGGCGTGGAAGCAGCATCCCGAGCACCGGGCGATTCGTGAGCGCGGGCGTTCGACCTGGTATGCGCAGTGTCATACGCGGGTATGTCGGGTTGAGCGGGCGTATGGGTTCAGGCAAAACTTGTAGGAAGCGTTGACGATGTTCTTCGAACACCTGATCAACCCATTCCGCCGCAATGGCGTGCTTCAGCGCCAACTTGACCACAACACTGGCCGGTGTCTTTTTTTCAGACCGCGCTAGAACTTCTGCTCACATCGAATCTGCATTCGTACGAAAGCCTCTTCGTGGCGTTAGAAATATCATCGCCCGGCCTCGGTACCTAGCGGACAGTGGCGCGCCCTCGATTTTGTCAGCCTCATTCAGCACGGGTTGTACCAGCCGAACCTTGACGATCCTCTTCACCAATACCAGCTTGTTGTATCCATTGACGGAACTGCGACAGATCAACAAACCCTCACTCAATGCGTCGAATATCATGACTTGGGAAATCCCCTACAAAACAAACATTCATTTCCCACAAACGTAATGATGACACACTGATTAGAACTGGATAGCCTCTACTTTAACAGAAACCCCAGCTGACTAACGAGCACTAATACTATCGAATAAGGAAATTACATACATGTCTACCCTAACGACCTCTCTTGGCACTCCCAATGAAACCGTTGGTGATGGTGTAGAGTCCAGCAATGTCTCATGGAGTTTCGGAGGCACGACACCTGAGCACTTTGACTCCCATGTATCGAAATCCGTACCAAAATACAAGGATGGCCACGATATCGTGCTGTCGCTCAGCGACTTTTTTGTAAAAAGCGATAGCACCTGCTACGAACTTGGCAGTTCCATCGGCACCCTGACTCGGCAACTAGCCCAGCGCCATTGCGCATCCACGAAGTGGGTTGGCATTGATGTGGAAGAAGCCATGACCCGTAAGGCGAATGAGCTTTTGAGCGCATCGCCGCAGCATAACGTCAGTTTCATCACCGATGATATTTTGAATTTCCCCTATGAAAAAAGCGATCTGATAGTTGCGTATTACACTATCCAGTTTGTGCACCCGTGCATTCGCCAAGCCTTGTTCGATCGCATATATGAGTCTTTGAACTGGGGCGGCACTTTTATCATGTTTGAAAAAGTACGCGGCCCAGACGCACGATTTCAAGACATCCTCAGCAACCTGTATGTAGATTATAAGCGGGACCAAGGCTACACCGCCGATGAAATACTGGCGAAAACCAGAAGCTTGAAAGGTGTACTTGAGCCTTTTTCCACGGCCGGCAATATCGACATGTTATCTCGCGCCGGCTTCAAGGATATAACCAGTATTTTCAAGTATATTTGCTTTGAAGGTTTCTTCTGCATCAAGTGACTGGAATGTGATGCAGGGGTCGACCTCAGCCGGGAGACCGGCGCCATGTATGTCGGCCGTTACCCAGTGTACGAGGACTGTTCAAGAAATATGGACATCAGCCTCGGCCAAGCCATGCTCAGCCACGTCAATGAAGAGCTGGCGCCGTTGATGCGCATCAATCAGTGGCTGATCAAAGCCATCGCGCATCAACTCAATAACGCTTTCACAGATATCTGGAAGCAGCGCCAGGCTGCCAGCCCCGGCAAGCCGGTTGATTTTCTCGACCTACTCAACACCCTTGCTCCTTTGTTACCGGCACTTGAAGCGCAAATCATCCTGAACCTCGATCAGCGCCTGGAAACGGCTTGGACGCAACTGCTGCAGGACTTCCCGGAGCATCCTGAAGTACATCTTTGTAACGCGGACATCGAACGTCTGATCACCCTGTTGAACGCCGATATGGATGTAACTGGCTTCGAGGTCTTTGGCAGCGACTACCACTCCCCGGACATCATGATCTCCAGTGCGTCGATGAAGGCCTTCAATCACGGTGACTATGAAATCATCGTGGGTGAAGTGCATCCGGCAGTCCATACTCTGAGTCAACCCGTAGCCGCTCCGTTCGGACCGTTCAATACTCAGATAAACCAGCAGGTAGAGGCGATTTTCCAACAACCGCGTCTGATACTGGCGGATTCACCCACCAGTTATCAACGTTCGCACATCGACTGGCCGTTGCAATCTTCTTACTTGCAATTGGTGCTGCCATCGGGTGGCGGTTGTGTCGCGGCGAATCAGCGGTTTGCTGCCGGTAGGGCACAAGTGCTGCGAGTGAATGATCGCCTGCAAGTGATCGACGCCCTCGGGCAGTTCAACGAAGACTTGCTGTGCGTATTTTCGACTCCCATGCACCGGCTAGGCTTCGCCTTAGCTGGCAGCACCGTGACCAAACACGAGCACCGACGTGTCTGGTTTGGCCGCACCCTCTACAAGCGCGCTTCCTGGTTATTTACCAGAGATGACATGCCAACGCCGAAAGGCTCGGTCGACGAGCTCGAACACACTCTGCAATGGCGTGCCTGGGCTGCCGATCATGGTTTGCCCCGTTATGCGTTCGTCAAGATCGATACCGAACCCAAACCGCTGTTCGTCGACTTTGATAACCCGTTGTCCTTAGACGGCATAACCAATGCGCTGAAGAACGCTGTCCACGTAAAGTTCTCAGAAATGCGACCGTGCCCTGATGAGCTTTGGCTTGAAGAAGAGCGGGGGCGTTTCTGCTGTGAAATACGCACAACCTTTTCCACATGCGAGGCTCTTGCAACATGAGTAATGAGAATTCAGGCTCTTGCGCAAAAGCCGATCAGGAAGCCAAACATTCGTTTTTGTACCTGTTCTTAACCATATTCATCCCCTTTGGCTTAGGTCATTTTGTGTCCTACCTGTTTCGCACGGTAAACGCCTTAATTTATGTGGATCTGGAACGGGAGCTGCTGCTTCCCGCCAGCAGCCTGGGCCTGTTGACCGGCGTGTACTTTCTAACGTTCGCCGCAGCGCAGATTCCGCTGGGAGTCATGCTCGACCGCTACGGTCCGCGCAGCGTGCAGGCCCCCATGTTGCTGTTCGCTGTGTTGGGCTCGCTGATTTTCAGCTTCTCCCATACCGAACTCGGACTGATCATTGGTCGCGGCCTGATCGGTCTAGGTGTTGCTGGTTCGCTGATGAGCGCGATCAAGGCGTGTGCCATCTGGTTGCCTGCCGAACGTCTGCCATTGAGTACAGCTTGCCTGTTATCAGTGGGCGGCCTGGGCGCAATGGCTTCCACCACGCCGCTGCATGAGCTGCTCAAGTGGATTACATGGCGTGAAGCGTTCTTGATTCTGGCGCTGCTGACTTTGTTCGTCTGCATAGTCATTCATCGGAGCGTGCCGCGCACCTACAAGCCCAAACACACCACCCTCGGCGAAATGTCCAAGGCCGTGGGGACGCTGTACTCCTCATGGGTATTCTGGAGGCTGGCGTTGTACTCGGTATTTGCCCATGCGATCTACATGTCAGTGTTGTCGCTATGGATGGGGCCTTGGCTACGCGATGTAGCCCAGTTGAATGAGCCCAGCATGGCTAATACCCTGCTCTGGGGTACCGTGGCGATGGTGGCAGGCTCGCTGGCCTTCGGCTCAATCACCGACTACCTGCGGCGCTTTGGTGTGCAACCGATCATGGTGTGTGGTGGCGGGGTTTCAATCTTCATCGCATTTCAATTACTAATGATCAGCGAACTACCTGTATCGCCATTACTGATTGCTATGGGTTTCAGCTTCTTCGGCACCTCCACCACCATGAACTACGCGATCGTGGCTCAGTCTGTGTCGCCTGAGCTTGCCGGGCGGGTCAGTTCATCGTTCAACCTAGTGGTGTTCGTGCTGGCGTTCGTCTTGCAGTGGTTGATGGGGGAAATACTGAACTTGTGGCCAGCATCTGGGCAAGGGCACCCGGTGGAGGCTTATCGGTGGTCGCTGGGAGTGATGATCGCGTTGCAAGTACCAGGGGTCTTGTTGTGGCTGAGTTTTAAACCGTGGGAACTGAAAAATCGCGGCAGCGCGGTAGACCTATGACTACCGGCCAGAGCCAAAGCCAAAGGGAGGCGGCCTACCGGCCGGCCTGATTGGCAGCCGTACGCATTACCCCCTGTAGGAGCCGGCTTGCTGCGGGCGGCGTTCCGACGATGGCGTCCGAAAGACCAACGCAATGTTCAAGGAACCTTCGCCGGCAAGCCTGGCTAAAAACCGAGGCGGCCGGAACAATCGCCACACAACCATCAACCCCGCACCAGCTTGCGCAGCGCCGAAATCTCCAGCACATCCTGCCGATTCATGTACACCCGCAACGGTTCGGTGATGTTGATGTGCTCGTCGACGTTCTGGTCCAGCAACAACTCTATCAACTCGCGCTTGAGCGTCATGGTCTGTTCGGGGCCGGGCACCCAGACGAATTCGCAGGTGGGAATAATGCCATCGTCAGCCACGTCCATGCCGAACGCGTCTTCGCTGAAGCGCACGATGTAGTGGCCGGTCTTGCGATTGAGGCCGACGAAGCCCTGAAGCTGGTCGGCAGCCTGGCAAATGAGCTGGGAAGTGATGCGCATGCAAACCTCACAATTGGTCGAAAAAGGACCGGTGAACGGTGGTTTACACGCAAGGCCAAGGGATGGATTCCCTCTGCCGGGGAAGTTTCCGAGGCCAAGAATACTGCAAGCCAGCGCACAAAAGCGCGGTAAAAAATCTGCTTTGAACAGGTTTATGTCGGTCTCGCGATAGCGCTGGCATCGCTCAGTTGTTAAAAGAGACTCTTTGAAACCTGTCACGAAAGGATCTCGACCATGCCGGCCACCTTCACCCAAAGCGCCCTGCTCCTGAGTTTGCTGCTTGGCCTCGGCCAGGCCCAGGCCGCCAGCGAGCCCGGCCCCGCCGCGCTGGCCACCCGTGTGGGCATTCCACACCCGGCGGTGATCGCTCACCGTGGCGCGTCTTTCGATGCCCCGGAATCCACCGCCGCCGCCTACAGACTGGCACGCGACGTGGGTGCCGATTACCTGGAGCTGGACCTGCAGCGCAGCAAGGATGGCGTGCTGTTCGCTCTGCACGACAATAACCTGCAACGCACCACCGATGTCGCCAGCAAGTTCCCCGAGCGCAAGGACAGCCCCGCCAATGCCTTCACCATGGCCGAACTGAAAACCCTGGATGCCGGCAGCTGGTTCAACGCGGCCTACCCCGATCGCGCGCAGCCTGCGTTTGCCGGCCTGAAAATCCTCACCCTCGATGAAATCATCGACATCGCCCAGGGCAATCCGCTGCACAAGCCTGGCCTCTACATCGAAACCAAGGAGCCCAAGCAGTTTCCCGGTATCGAGCATGACCTCAAGGAAAAACTCCAGGATCGAGGCTGGCTGAGCCCGGCGGGGTCGAAACTGGCCAAAAGCGAACTGCGCGTCGGCCAGGGCAAAGGCAAGGTGGTGCTGCAAACCTTCGACAAGAGCAGCCTCGAATTGCTGCAAAAGGAAATGCCACAGGTACCGAAGATCCTGCTGTTGTGGGTCGGCGAAGGCAACATCGAGCCACAATCGACCGTGAGCTTTGCCGAGTCCGGCGCCAAGGACAAAGCCGCTTACTACGCCAAACAACAACCCAAGGATAAAGCCGAGTTCCAGCGCTGGGTCGACTACGCCAAGACCCAGGGCGCAATCGGCACCGGACCGTCCGCCGCGCTGACCCAGGGTGGCGATCAGAGCTACGCCGACCTGGTGCAACCGTGGATGAACCAGTACACCCACGATCAAGGTCTGCTGGTGCACGCGTACACCATTGATGAGGCGGTGGATTACCAGAAGGTCATGGAGGCAGGCGTCGACGGCATTTTCACCAACCGTGCCAGCGAATTGCTGAAGTTCTACAAGCGTCCGGCGCCGGCGAGTGTGGCGCAGGTGCTGCGCAATAATGGGTATTGATTGTTCGATTCAAGGGAATTTAAGCGTGAATTAAGTTGCCACAATTAATCTGATCCCACTTAGACAGCTCACCCAAGGAAAGAACCTCATGAAAACCCTGACCGCTCTGTTCACTGCTGCCGCCCTGACCCTCACCGCGGGCCTGGCCCAGGCCAAAGACGTGCCCGTCGACCAGATCCCTCAGCTGGCCAAGGATGGCAAGATCAAGCCGCTGGAAGAGCTGAACCAGATCGTGCTGAAGTTGCACCCCGGCGCGACGATTACCGACAGCGACCTGGACAAGCACTCCGACATCTACGAGTACGAAGTCGAACTGCGCGACGCCAAGAATGTTGAATGGGACGTGGACCTGAATGCCGCCACCGGTGAAGTCCTGAAGAACAAGCAAGACGACTGATACCCCCGGAGAAAAGCCGCACGATGGCAACATCGTGCGGCTTTTCTGCGTCTGGGTGGCATGGCAGGTCGTTGGGCGTTTCCCAAGCGCCAGGATTAGTAGGCGCGTGGATTTTTCGATCGGTGGTCACCGCAAAAAAAGCAAAACCTGATCCAGCGCAGTTTCTCTGTAATATTTCGCATCGATCATGGGCGACACTCCTTTCCCCTCAGGAATGTCCGGCATGGCCACTCCCTCTTTTACCGCCGCCCCGGCGCCCGCCAGCAGCGTCAAACCGCAATTGGACAAAAAACCCGGCGCGTACACTCTGGTGGTGTTTTTCACAGTACTGAGCCTCGGGCTGCTGTTCACCGCCTATAGCCTGATGCACGACGTCAACGAGCTTGGCACGGTGGTGACCACCTGGACGCCGTTCATACTCCTGGGCGTGGCCTTGCTGATTGCCTTGGGCTTCGAGTTCGTCAACGGTTTCCACGACACCGCCAACGCCGTCGCCACAGTGATCTATACGCATTCGCTGCCACCGAATTTCGCGGTGGTCTGGTCCGGGTTCTTCAACTTCCTCGGGGTGTTGCTGTCCAGTGGCGCGGTGGCGTTCGGCATCATCGCGCTGTTGCCGGTCGAGTTGATTCTGCAAGTCGGTTCATCGGCGGGTTTTGCGATGATTTTCGCCCTGCTGATCGCCGCAATCCTGTGGAACCTCGGCACCTGGTGGCTGGGCCTGCCGGCCTCGTCATCGCACACCCTGATCGGCTCGATCATCGGAGTCGGCGTAGCCAATGCCCTGATGCACGGGCGCGACGGCACCAGCGGTGTGGACTGGGCGCAGGCGACCAAGGTCGGTTACGCCCTGCTGCTCTCGCCACTGGTCGGCTTCGGCTGCGCCGCACTGTTGCTCCTGGCCCTGCGAGCCTTCGTCAAGAATCGCGCGCTGTACAAGGAGCCCAAGGGCAATATTGCGCCGCCGTGGTGGATTCGCAGCCTGTTGATCCTGACCTGCACCGGCGTGTCCTTCGCCCACGGCTCCAATGACGGTCAGAAAGGCATGGGGCTGATCATGCTGATTCTGGTCGGGACCTTGCCGATGGCCTATGCGCTGAACCGCACCATGCCCGCGGATCAGGCGTTGCAGTTTGCCGCCGTGGCCGAAGTGACCCAGCAGGCGCTGGTCAAGCGTGCACCGCTGCCGGCACCGGCCGACCCGCGACCGATCCTCTCCGATTACGTGCGCAGCAAGGAAGTCACGCCGCAACTGATCCCTGCCCTTGCGGCACTGACCGGCAACATCGGCAACGAAGTGAAGGGTTATGGTTCGCTGTCCAAAGTCCCGGCGCAAGCCATGGGCAACGTGCGCAACGACATGTACCTGACCAGCGAGACCATTCGCCTGATGGACAAGAACAAGGTCGGTAACTTCGACGCCGATACCACCGGCAAATTGCAGTTGTTCAAGCAGCAGATCGACAACGCCACGCGCTTCATCCCGTTGTGGGTGAAGATCGCTGTAGCGATAGCGCTGGGCCTGGGCACCATGGTCGGCTGGAAGCGCATCGTGGTGACCGTGGGCGAGAAAATCGGCAAGTCCCACCTGACTTACGCCCAAGGCGCCTCGGCGGAGACCGTGGCCATGCTGACCATCGGTGCCGCCGACATGTTCGGCTTGCCGGTCTCGACCACCCACGTGCTGTCGTCAGGAGTGGCAGGGACCATGGTTGCCAATGGCGGCGGCCTGCAGATGAAGACCATCCGCAACCTGCTGATGGCCTGGGTACTGACCTTGCCGGCGGCGATAGTGTTGTCGGGCAGTTTGTACTGGCTGTTCACCCAATTGTTCTGAATAAGGTAGAGCGAACGACCATCCGCTCGCGCACCACGTCATACACCCAGTGGTAAACATAGGTGTACGGCAGGAAAAACAGCAGCACGCCGATATCCAGCAGGAACGCCTGCCACAGGCTGATATTCAGCCACCAGGCAATCAAGGGTACGCCGAGGGCGACCAGTCCGCCTTCGAACAACAGCGCGTGCACCACGCGGACCCAGGCGTTGTGGGCAATGGCGAAACGCTTGAGCACACGGTCGAACAGGCCGTTGAAAACCACGTTCCATGCCAGGGCCAACACGGCAATGACCACCGTGACAGCGCCCATCTCCAGCATCGGTTTGTCCATGATCCAGGCCAGTAACGGCGTACAGATCAGGATGGCCAGCAGTTCGAACCCGATGGCCTGGAAAATACGTTCGGTAATGGATTTATTGGCGCTCATGGCCTGACTCCCTGGTAACGATGGTTGCCATCATCCAACCTCAGACCGATACTTCATAACCAATAACCATCGATCAAGGCGATAGTTCATGGCATCCCAGGAAGTGCTGCAGGCGTTCGTCCAGGCTGCGACCCAAGGCTCGTTTTCCGCCGCGGCGCGCAAATTGGGCCGTAGTCAGTCGACCATCAGTGCTGCGGTGGCCAGCCTGGAAATCGATCTGAACCTGACACTGTTCGACCGCAGCAGCCGCAAGCCCAGCCTGACCCCCGCCGGGCACGTCATGTTGCAACGGGCCGAAGAGATCCTCGCCGCCACCAGTCGCCTGGAAATGACCGCCAGCCAACTGTCCCAGGGCGTCGAGGCGAAGCTCACCGTGGCGCTTTCCGACACTTATCAGTCCGATCGCTTTGAAGTGGCACTCAATGCATTCGAGCGGCGTTATCCCGACCTGGAACTCGAATGCCTGATTGCCGAATGCGACGACCTGGTCGCACTGGTGCAAAGCGGTCGGGCCAACATCGCCTTCGCTGAAATGCAGGAGAGCTATCCGCCGGACCTGGTCAGCTCGACCGTGGACGAACGCACGGAATTCGCCCTGTTCGTGTCCCGCCAGCATCCGCTGGCCAAGCAGGAAAATATTGACCAGGACACACTGCAACAGCATCGCGAGCTGCGCCTGGCGACCATCGTCAACCCCTACGAAAGCCGTGCCAAGGGACGGGTCTGGTCGGCACCCAGTTACCTGATGCTGTTGGAAATGGCCCAGGGAGGATTCGGCTGGGCGCCGCTGCCACGCTGGCTGGTTGGGCGTTTTGGCGCGGGGGCGTTGCAGGAATTGGAGGTGCGTGGCTGGCCGAAAACGGTGTCGGTGGATGCCTTGTGGTCACGCTTGCATCCGCCGGGGCCGGCTGGGAGCTGGTTGCTGGGCAAAATGCTGGAATAGGGGTGTGGCTTCTGACCTCTTTGCGAGCAGGCTCACCCCCACAAGGGGTTTGTGGTGCACGCCATTCCCTGTGGGAGCGGGCTTGCTCGCGAAGGGGCCAGCAAAATTCACATCACTCCAACGCCTGCAACCGAGCCTCGATAAACCGCCGCTCCGGCTCCTGCTGCGTCAACTCCAGCGCCCGCCCATAGGCGGCCCGCGCCTGCTCCACCCTGCCCAACTGCCGGCAGAACTCCGCCCGCGCCGAATGCGCCAGGTGGTAATCGAGCAGATCACCCCGCGCCAGAATCGCCTCGACCAGGGTAAGCCCTGCCAACGGGCCATCGCGCCTGGAGATCGCCGCCGCCCGGTTCAATTCGATCACCGGCGACGGCCAGGCCCGCAGCAACACGTCATACAGCCCGACGATCTGCACCCAGTCGGTTGCCTCGATCGACGGCGCTTCGGCATGCACCGCGGCAATTGCCGCTTGCAGGCAATACGGGCCGAATCGTCGGGTGCCCAATGCGCGCTCCACCAAGGCACAACCTTCGGTGATCATCTGCGCGTCCCACAGCGTGCGGTCCTGGTCATCCAGCAGAATCAAGTCGCCGTCCGCGCAGGTCCTGGCCACGCGCCGGGACTCGTGCAACAACATCAAGGCCAGCAAGCCCATGACCTCCGGCTCAGGCAGTAACTCCATCAACAAACGCCCCAGGCGAATCGCTTCGCGGGTCAAGTCTTCGCGGGTCACTTGTGCCCCGCCGGACGCCGAATAGCCTTCGTTGAATACCAGGTAAATCACCCGCAGCACGCTGTCGAGGCGCTCGGGCAGTTCGGCATGGGATGGCACCTGATAGGGAATTTTCGCGTCACGGATCTTCGCCTTGGCGCGCACGATGCGCTGGGCGATGGTGGCGGGTGCCGAGAGAAAGGCCCGGGCGATTTCTTCCGTGGTCAGGTCGCAGACTTCGCGCAGCGTCAACGGCACCTGGGCGTCCGCCGCCAATGCCGGGTGACAGCAAGTGAAGATCAGCCGCAGGCGATCGTCCTCCACGTCTTCGTCGCTCCAGTCGGCTTGCTCCAACGCCTCGAGTTGCGCCTGTAACAAGGGCCGCGAAGCATTGAAGCGCGCACGCCGGCGCAGCACATCGATGGCCTTGAAGCGCCCCGTGGATACCAGCCAGGCACGCGGATTGTCCGGCACGCCGTCCTGCTGCCAGCGTTGCACCGCGACGAAAAACGCTTCGTGCAAGGCCTCTTCGGCGAGGTCGAAATCGCCGAGCAGGCGAATCAGGGTCGCCAGGATACGTCGCGACTCCTGGCGATAAACCTGCTCGACCCTGGCCTGTGCCGACAGCCCCGGCATCTTAAGGATTCAACTGCCGAACGGGACGCACTTCGACACTGCCGACCCGCGCCGCCGGGATGTTCCCGGCGACCTGCAGGGCTTCGTTGAGGTCCTTGGCATCGATCAGGTAGAAGCCGGCCAACTGCTCCTTGGTTTCGGCGAATGGGCCGTCGGTGATCGACAACTTGCCGTTGCGCATGCGCACCGTGGTGGCGGTCTGCACCGACTCCAGCGCTTCGGCGGCAACCATCCGGCCACTGCCCTGGATCGACTCGGCATAGGCCATGCATTCCTCGTCCTTGGGGCTTTCCGGCAGCGAATGCAGCAGGCGCTCATCGCTGTAGACCAGGCATAAATACTTCATCGCGCTCTCCCGATTGAACGGATCAACTATGGTCGCAGATCGGCCGTTTCGCACGGCTTGCCGACGATCAGGGTTCCAGGTTGAACAAGGTCGTGCCGCTCATCATGTCGAATGGCGCCGACCAGTGTTCGTGGACGATGCGCCATTGCCCGGCCTCGCGCCGATAGCAGGCGGTTACGCGCATCCAGCAGGCCTGGGTTTCGCCCTTCTCGTTGGTGCCGCCGCAATGGGCCAGCCAATGGGCGAAAGCGATGTGTTCATCGGCGACGATGTTCATATGTTCGAAGTCAAACTTGTGTTGGCCCTGGCACATTTCCATGCATTCGAGCCAATGCGCGCGGTAGGCTGCCTTGCCGCGAAATTGCAGGGCTTTGACGGCGTCGTAGGAGACAATGTTGTCGGCGTAAAGGGCCATGATTCTGTCGACGTCCTTGGAGATGACAGCCTCACGGTAGGTGGCGATCAGGGTCTGGATTTCGTGGGTAGCGCTCATCGTGGTTCTCCGTGGTTTTTACTGGAAGACACCCTTAGTCGTCCGACGATCCGCCAGATCGACAGTCGAAATAAAAATAATCCACAAGCGCAAACTCGCTAGAATCCGAGGCTCATTTCGGTTGGAAAAAGGACACTCCAGTGACAACCCGACTCGTGCCTTACGAAAGCCTGAACGCGTTGCAGCGCCAGCAGGTCGAGGCCATCGAAGTACACCCGGAACAAATCAGGTTTTGCGGCGACATTCACGGTGCATTGCACACCCTGCTATCCAGGCCGGGCCCCGGCGTCAAAGGGTTTACCTTGCTGGCCGAAGACATGCCTGTCGCATTCCTGCTGCTCAAGCGCCCACCGGTATTGCCCGCCTGGGCTGACGAGCACAGCGCCACGCTGCATGCGTTGCAGGTCGATCAGCGCGCCCAGGGCAAAGGGTATGGCAAGGCCTGCCTGCAAGCGCTACCCGAAGTGGCGCGCCTGGCGTGGCCGGAAATCAGGGGGCTGGAATTGTCGGTGGATGCCGACAACGACACTGCCATTGCGCTGTATGCCAGGTATGGTTTTGTCGACAGTGGCGAAGCGTACAAGGGGCGGATCGGCTATGAGCGGCGGATGAGCCTGAGATTCTGAGTCTGACGACAATCCAATGTGGGATCTGCGTCGGGTTCAGAGGTTCAGGGTCATTTCGTGCCAGGCCATCCCGCCATGATCCGACGCCGATGGCTTGACGTAGGCGAAGCCAAAGCCTGCGTACAACGGAATATGCCGCTCCTTGCACATCAGGTTGATGCTGGCCTTGCCCATCGTGCGCATGCGCTCGATGAACTCGCCCATCAGGCGCTTCGCCAGGCCCAGGCCCTGATAATCCGGGTGCACGACCACCGACATGATCACCACGTGGGGTCCGGCCGGGTCGTGGCCGATGAGTTCCTTGAACGCCTCGTCGGACATTTCCACCTGGAACGCCGCGCCGGAATTGATGAAACCGGCAACCACGTCGTCCACTTGCGCGACGATGAAACCTTCGGGCCAGGTGGCGATGCGAGTGGCGATTTTCTCCCGGGTCGCGGCTTCGTCACCTTCATAGGCAAGGGTTTCGATGGCGTAGCAGCGGTCCAGGTCAGCAGGCGTGACATTACGGATGAGGGTGTTCATGACGGCTCGGAATCGGCGAGGGAAAGGCCGTGGATGATAAATCAGCCTCGGCGCGACATCGAGAGACGAATCGGCTGACCCGTCTCTCGATGTACTGGTCACACCTTGATCGGCAACCAGAGTTCCAGCGTGCCGGTATTGAGCTTGGGGTTGAAGTCTTCGCTGTAGCGTTCGAATTCCGGGGCGTTCAACAGCTCGCGGCCGGACTGCGGCAGCCAGGTGCCATGGATGTACTGGAAGGTTTGCGGCAGGGTGTCCAGCGAACCTTTGTGTTCGAACACCACATATTGCTGCGGCAGGACCTCGACCCAGCGGTAGGTATCCGGCAAATCATCCAGCTTGCTGATCTCGACGCCTGCAATGTAATCAAAGCCGCCCTTGCCGTCGAAATTGCAGCAGACGCCGTAGGTCACTTCGCCTTTTTGCCCAGGAACATTGCCGATATGGGGAATGAATTTTTCCCATAGCTCGGGAATGCCTGTCACGGTTTGCTGGGTAAATTGTCCGCCAAGCCCTGCAATCAGCAGGAAGTGCCCGTGTTCGAAGCGTGGTTCCGTCACTTCGACGCGTGTTTTCTCGTCCATGACTCGACTCCTGGAAGGTAAAAAGTGGGTTCGGCTGGGAGTATAGAAGCCAAACCCGATTCGCCCAGTTACAGGGTGTGCAACGGCGGGGCGGCACCGGAACCGACAAACTCGTTGTAGCCCGATAGGATCACGTACACTGCGAAATAACAGAAGATCGCCGCTGATGCCAGGTAGGAATAGCGCAGCAACTTGTCGCCGAGCAACTTGCCGCCGTGGCTTGCCGCGAAACACAGGCCTGCGGACCACAGCAGCCCGGCGCAAAGGAATCCACCGAGAAACAATGCCGAGCTGAGCGCTCCACCGCCGCCGGAACGGGCGATCAGCGTGCCGCCTACCGCGGCGAACCAGAGAATGGCACTGGGCGACGACATGGCGAGAAAAATCCCACGGAAAAACTCCTTGCGATGGGAGTTGTGGCCGACCTCGGCGGTTTCGGCCAACAGCGCCTCATGGTGGATCGCCGAGTAAATCATCTTCGCCGCAAAATACACCAGCAACGCCGAACCACCGATCCACAACACCCAACGCACGGTTTCGTATTGCAACAACACGGTCATGCCGGCCAGCGCCAGCACCGCGTAGATCAGGTCGCCGACGCAGGTGCCCAAGCCCAGGGCAAAGCCTTGAAAATAGCCGCGCTGCATGGCCAGGGTGATCATTGCGATGTTGGCCACGCCGATGTCCAGGCACAGCGACAGGCTTAACAGGAAGCCACTGGTAAATTCCATCGAACCCTTTCCTTCACAAAATTTTGTTTACCTTGAGGCTGGACATTCTGCCACGCCAGATCGTACATTCCGCCACAGGCCACCGCAGTGGCCAGCGTCGCTCGGACGGTTCCGGGCGCTTACGTTATCCGAGGCAACAATGGCCGAACAAGGTTCGCCGCGCCGCTTTGCGCGCATAGAT
>Ga0075432_10000155_pt1 | contig 16542 bp, 15 predicted proteins | sample RhiMethybrSRZTD1_FD_72781 | JGI IMG/M metagenome (GOLD analysis project Ga0075432, IMG submission 72781) | Populus rhizosphere microbial communities from Tennessee, USA - Rhizosphere MetaG P. TD hybrid SRZTD1 | ecosystem: Host-associated > Plants > Roots > Rhizosphere > Soil | place: USA... | reverse complement strand
GTCGCGTCGACGGCCGAGGTGGCGTCGTCGAGCACGAGCACCGCCGGGTCGGCCAGGATCGCCCGCGCGATCGCGATGCGCTGACGCTGGCCACCGGAGAGCGAGAAGCCGCGCTCGCCGAGGATGGTGGCGTAGCCGTCGGGCAGGTTGTCGACGAAGTCGGCCGCGCCCGCGAACTCGGCCGCGCCTTGCACGTCGTCGTCGCTTGCGTCCGGCCGCCCGACGCGGATGTTTTCGCGCACGCTCTCGCTGAAGAGAAAGGTCTCCTCGAAGACGAGCGCGACGGATCGGCGAACGTCGTCGAGCCGCAGGTCGCGCAGGTCGTGGCCGTCGAGCAGGACGCGGCCGTCCTCCGGGTCGTAGAGCCGCGCGAGCAGGCCTGCGACCGTGCTCTTGCCGGAGCCCGTCGCCCCGACCAGCGCCACCGACTCGCCCGGTGAGACGTGCAGGTCGAGCCCGTCGAGCACCGCGTGATCGCCTTCGTGGCCGAAGCAGACGCCCTCGAGCCGTACGTCGCCCCGCACGGGCCGCTCCAGCTCTTGCGGATGGCGCGGCTCCAGCAATCGCGGCTCTGCCTCCAGCACCTCGGTGATGCGGCCGCTCGCGCCGAGCGCCTTCTGCAAGGTGGTGACGCGCTGGCCGAGGACGCGGAGCGGCCAGACGAGCATCACCACGTACGCGTTGAAAGCGACGAACGAGCCCACCGAGAGCTCGCCGGAGATCACGCGCCGGCCGCCGAACCAGAGCACTGCTGCGATCCCGAGCAGCGGCAGCATCTCCAGGAACGGGACGAAGACGGCGTCCAGTCGCGCCAGGTGGAGCGCGCGGTCCATGATCTCGTCGCTACGGCGTCGGAAGCGGCTCTCGAGCGCGGCGCCGGCGCCGAGGCCCTTGACGACGCGGATCCCGCTCACCGTCTCCTCGACGAGCGTCGAGGCCTGCGCCCACGACTCCTGCAGCTGCCGCGTCCCTGCGTCGTAGCGGCGCGAGTAGAGCCAGGCGCCGAGGCTCACCAGTGGCACCGGGATCAGGACGATCAGCGCGAGCTGGGCGTCGAGGAAGAGCATCACGATCGCGACGGCGACGACCGTGAGCACGTAGCCAATTGTGTGCCCGATCGCGTCCATCATCCGCGCGACGTGCTGCGAGTCCGACGACGCGCGGCTGAGCAGCTCGCCCGGGCCGACACGGTCGTGGTAGGAGGCGTCGAGTCGGAGCGAGTGGGCGAAGATCGCGTCGCGGACGCGCGCGTCGGAGTGCGAGCGGTTCCGGATCGCGTACAGGTGGCGGAAGGCGCCGGCGACGACTTCGAGCATCCCGACCGCGAGGAGCACGACCAGCCAGATCACGAGGGTCTGGTGGTTCTCGCCGACGATCCCGTGGTCGATCGCGTACTTGACGACGAGTGGTGCGGCCACCGCGCCCGCCTGCCAGAGCAGGCCGGAGGCGACCGCCCCGCTGACGCCGTAGGCCTGAGAGCCCACGACCGCGTGGACGAAACGCCATGCTGCGCCCCGGCGTGCCTGTTCGTCGCCCATGGCCCTAACCTACCGACGCATGAGCCCGCCCATCGAGCAGCGCTTCCCGCGGCCCTCCGTGATGGGCGTCGTCAACGTCACGCCGGACTCGTTCTCGGACGGCGGCGTGAATTTCGATCCGGGGGACGCGGCCGCCTCGGCGCGGCGCATGCTTGCGGAAGGCGCGGCGATCGTCGACGTCGGCGGCGAGTCGACGCGGCCAGGCGCGGACGGGGTGAACGCAGACGCGGAGTTGCGTCGTGTCGTGCCGGTGCTGGAGGCGCTCGAGGGGGACGTGCCCGTCTCGATCGACACCTCGAAGGCGGAGGTGGCCAGGCGCGCGCTCGAGCTCGGCGCAGAGCTCGTGAACGACGTCACCGCCCTGCGCGCCGACCCCGAGCTGGCCGCCGCCGTTGCGGAGTCCGGCGCCTATCTGTGCCTGATGCACATGCAGGGCGAGCCGCGCACGATGCAGCTCGACCCTCGCTACGACGACGTCGTCTCCGAGGTCACGGCCTTCCTCGAGGAGCGGCTGGACGTCGCCGTGGCGGCCGGAATCGCCGAGGAGCGCGTATGCCTCGACCCGGGAATCGGCTTCGGCAAGACGGTCGAGCACAACTTCGAGCTGATCCGCCGCCTCGGCGAGCTCACCGCGCTCGGCCGGCCCGTGTTAGTCGGCATCTCGCGCAAGAGCTCGCTCGGCAAGCTGCTCGGCGACCCGGACGCGACGACCGGCTCGGTCGCCGCGAGCGTGGGCGCCGCGGTCGCAGCCTACGAGCGCGGCGCGACGATTCTCCGCGTCCACGACGTGCGCGAGCATGTCGAGGCGCTCACCGCGGCGAGGGCGGTGTACGCGTGACCGTCGTCGTCGAGATCGCGGGCCTCGAGCTGGCCGGACTCCACGGGGCGCTCGAGGCGGAGCGTCGAGAGCCACAGCCGTTCCTGTACGACGTCGAGCTCGAGCTGGAGGAGCCGGCCTCGGACGAGCTCGTGCAGACGGCCGACTACCGCGAGGCGGTCGCGCTGATCCGCGACGTCTCGCAGAGCAGGCAGTTCCACCTGCTCGAGTCGCTCGCCGCCACGGTCGCGGACATGATGCTGGAGCGCTTCCCCGCGGCCCGAAGTGTGTACGTGCGCGTGCGCAAGCCGCACGTGGAGCTCGGCCTGCCGGTCGACTACACGGCCGCTAGCGTGCGGCGGGAGCGACGCTGACCGTGTAGCTCGCCTGCACGACCTTCTTCGGCAGGAACACGTCCAGGTAGACGAACTGGCCGGCGCCGCGGCCCTTCAGCGTCACACGCTCGAACCGCTTGCCCCCGTGTGCGGAGACGCCGATCAGGTCGCGCCGCGCCGCGGCGCCACGCTCGAACACCGTCCGCGTGTTGCGGCCCCAGACCTCGAGCGACACGTTGGCGGTCGGGCGGACGGTCACGACGAGCTTCCCACGTGCAGGGAGCCAGGCCCGATAGACGTCCTCCGGGTCCTCCCGCCGCTCGAGCTGCGCCTTCAGCGCCGCGCGAGATCTTCCTGGTCGCGTCAGCGCGGGCTTGCCCGCGGGGGTGAGCCCGTTCGGCTTGACGAGGTAGACGTCCTCGTTCGGCTCCTGCGGGTCGGCCGCCGGCGGCTTGCGCGTCAGCGCAGAGGCCACGTTCAGGATTCCGTAGCCGGTGTCGGCGTCCCAGCCCCGCTTGCCCACGTCCCGTGCCGAGTGGCGCATGACGTCGAAGAGCTGCGTGTTCGTCAGTGTCGGACGCAGCGTCCAGACCGCCGCAGACGCTCCCGCGACCAGCGGTGCCGAGAAGCTCGTGCCGTCGGCGGTGGTGTAGCCGGTGGGGTCCCAGTAGGTCGGGATCGCGGCGGTCATGTCCTGGCCGGGCGCGGCGAGGTCCATCGCCGGCGAGATGCTCGAGAAGACCGTGACGCGGTCGCTTTCGTTCGTCGCTCCTACCGTCAGGACGTGCGCGAAGCTCGCCGGGTACGAGAGCGGGTTGCCTTCCTGGCGATCGTTCCCGGCGGAGGCGACGACCAGCAGACCGGCCCCGAAGGCGTTCAGGATCGCGTGTTCCTCGATCGGGACCCGGGTGACGCCGCCGAGGCTGAGGTTGATCACGCCGCGGCCGCGGCTCCGCGCAGCGGCGAGTCCGGCGATCTCGTCTCCGACCGTCAGCACGCCGTCGGGGCTCGCGTCCCAGAGCTGCAGCTTCGCCTGCGGGTAGATCCCGACGATTCCCTTGGCGTTCACGGGCGCGGCGGCGACCGAGGCGGTCGCGGTCCCGTGCGCCTCGTCGCCGTCCCCCGACTGGAATGTCTGCGTGTTCAGCGCGAAGGTGTTGGGTCGGCCGGCGAACTCCTCGTGCGAGAGGTCGACGCCCGAGTCGATCATCGTCAGCGGCACCCCGGGGCCGGGCGCGATCCAGTTCGCGGCTCCGACGTGCGACGGCCACCATTCCGTGGTCGAGAGCGGGTCACTGAACTGGCCGAAGAAGCCGCTCGCGTTGCCGGGGTCGGTGCCGACCGGGACGTCCGGCACGACGGACCGCACGAGCCCCCGGCGTTCGAGCTTCGGAAGAAGCCGCTGCGCCTTCCAGCTCGGGAGGCGCCAGAGCCCGAGTGACGAGTCCAGCTCCTGCCCGCCGAGGCGTCGAAGCAGCGGCGCCGTCTCGGCGACGCGCGAGCGGTCGAGCTCGACCAGCGTCCGCGGGTACGCCTGCAACCGCGTCAAGGACTTCGAGCCCGCGAGCACGGGCGCGCCGGAATGCGTCAGCACGCCCGCGGCGGCGGATGAAGCGCAGCAGAAGAAGAGGACCCCGATCAGCGCGGCACGGCGCATGGCCCCGAAAGGTAGCGACGACGGAGGGGCCTTGACGGACAATCCGGGCATGACGACAAGCTTCGTCGGCCTGGGCGCCAACCTTGAGGCCCCGCGGACGCAGATCGAGCGGGCGCTCGAGCTGCTGGGCGAGGAGGACGGCGTGGAAGTCGTGGCGGTTTCGACCCTGCGCTGGACCGATCCGGTCGGTTACGAGGACCAGCCGCGGTTCCTGAACGGCGCCGTGGAGCTCAGGACGGCCCTCGGTGCCCGCGAGCTCCTCGAGCGCCTGCTCTCGATCGAGCGCCGCCTGGGGCGCGTCCGCGGCGAGGGTCCGCGCTTCGGCCCGCGCACGATCGACCTCGACCTGCTCCTCCACGGCGACGAGGTGATCGACGAGCCAGGGCTCCAGATCCCGCATCCCAGGCTGCAGGAACGGAGGTTCGCGCTGGAGCCGCTGGCCGAGCTCGATCCGGCCCTCGAGCTCCCCGGCCTGGGCCCGGTCCAGACCCTGCTGGCAGGGCTATGATGGCCGCATGTCGCACCTCGACGAGCTCGACGAGTTCGAGGCCGAGCTCGAGCTCGCGCTCAAGAAGGAATACTCGGCCGTCTTCGCGCTCTTCCGCTTCTGCGTGCTGACGCAGGACGCGACGTACCTCTGCAACAAGCTCGACCTCCAGTACGTGCCGCAGCCGAGCTACCCCTTCTTCCACCTGAAGATGGAGGACGTCTGGGTCTGGGACAAGAACCGCCCGACCCGGATCATCCCGCGCGCCGAGGTCTACACGTCCAGCGACGTCACGGTCGAGGAGCTGCGCGGCGACGGCGACGAGCCGAGCCTCAGCGCTGAGGCACTGGCCGAGCGAATCGGCGAATCGCTTGGCTCTGACGACGAGATCTAACTCGCGAGTTCCGGAGTTCGTCTAAATCCGCACATGGTGCGGCGTGTCTGGCTTTCGCTTGGGTTGGTGCTGCTCGGTGGCGCGATGCTGGTCACCGCGCAGCTAGCCGCTGCCGAGGGTGGCTTCGGCTTTCGCCAGGGCGGAGTCTTCCGCTACGGCTCCGTGGGCGCCTCGGTGCAGATCGATCCCCAGCTCGCCTACGCGTCGACCGCGTGGTGGATGGAGTACGCGACCGCCGCCAAGCTCTTCAACTACCCGGACCGGCCGGGCGCCGCAGGGACGCGGCTGGTGCCGGAGGTCGCGTCGAGGTACACGGTTTCCCGCGACGGCAGGACCTGGACGTTCTTCATCCGGAAGGGCTATCGCTTCAGCGACGGCCTGCCGGTAACGGCTGCAAGCTTCAAGTACGCGATCGACCGCGTGGCGAACCACGACCTCGCCTCGCCGGCCGCGCCGTTCATCACCGCCGCCAACGGCGCCGACATCGCCGGCGCACGGGAGGTCAACGGCGGAAACGCCCAGCACGTCCGCGGCGTCTTGGCCCGTGGCCAGCGGCTGACCATTCGCCTCACCCGGCCGTACGCCGCACTCCCGGACCTGCTGGCCATGCCGTTCTTCCAGGCGACCTCCGCTCGTCTGCCGCTCGGACGCGAAGTCACCGGCGGTTACGCCGCGGCGGGCCCGTACTTCTTCCGCCGCAACGTGCCCAACACGGTCACGGAGCTGCGCCGCAACCCGTACTACCGCGGGTCGCGACCGCACAATCTGCGCGGGGTCGACCTGCGCTGGAACCTCGACGAGGCAAGCGCGTACGCCCGCGTTCAGGGCGGGACGCTCGACGAAGGCCCGCTCCCCTCCGCACGTGTTCGAGAGGTAGCGAAGAGCTACGGCGTGAACCGCAGGCGTTTCTGGGCGAAGCCAACCTCGTGCGTCGAGCTTCTGGCGATCAACAGGCAGCGGCCGTTGTTCAGGAACAACGCCGCGCTGCGGCAGGCGCTCAACTGGGCGGTCAACCGGAAGGCGTACGCAGCCGCGGCGGGTCCCTACGCCCGAATGCCGTGGACGCACCTGCTGCCGCCGACGTTCCCGGGATCCGTGACCAAGCGGAACCAGCAGCCTTATCGTGGGGCGCCGAATCTCCGGAAGGCGCGGCAGCTCGCGGCCGGTCATTTGCGCCGCGGAAGGATCAACATCGGGTATCGCAGCTCGGGCACGGGCGGCACGTCACAGGCCCGTCTGCTGCGCGACAACCTCGTGAAACTGGGCGTCGACCCCGCGAGGATCAAGCTGAAGCCGTTTACGGGAGCGGACATCTACGACGCGATGGGGAAGCGGAACACCGACCTGGACCTCGGCGTCGGCATGGGCTGGTGCGGCGACTATCCGCTGGATCCCGCGTTCCTCATCAATCTCGCGCTCGACCCGACGCATGCGTTCGGGACTGCCGGCGGGAAGTACGACCGCAAGCTCGCGACTGCGCTGAAGCTGAAGGGAAGGGCGAGGGAGCGGGCGCTCGGGCGGCTCGACCTCGAGGTGACGACCCGACTCGCTCCGGCCGTCGTGCTCGGCGCCTACAACAACCGGTACTTCTTCTCGTCTCGCGTGGACCCGAGGAGTCTCGCCTACCAGAACGTCTACACCGATTGGAGCATCCCGGCGCTCGCGCTGAAGTGACGCCGTGGGCAGGCTGGCACTCGCGCTCGCGCTGATCGCCGCCGGGGCGGCGATGTTCGCTGCAGCGGGACAGACGGGGCGCAGTGCGAGAAACGGCGGGGTCTTCCGCTACGGCACGACTGGCGTGTCGGTGCAGATCGACCCGCAGCAGGGCTACATCACGCTTGCCTGGTGGCTCGAGTACGCCACCGCGCTGAAGCTCGTGAACTGGCCCGATCGCCCTGACCCTGCCGGCACCCGCCTCGTACTGGAAGCGGCCTCGAGCGTAGCCGTCTCGAACCGCGGCAAGACGTACACGTTCGTCATCCGCAAAGGCCTTCGCTTCAGTGACGGCTCGCCCGTGACGCCTCAAAGCTTTGCGTACGCAATCGACCGGACAGCGAACAAACAGCTCGCCTCGCCCGGAGCAGCGTTCATTACCGACCCGAACGGCACGAACATCGTCGGCGCGAAGAAGGTCAACAACGGCCATGCGAGACACGTCTCGGGCGTGACGGCGAGGGGCTATCGCCTGGTCATCCGGCTGACCCGGCCGGACGGGTCGTTCCTCTCGAAGCTCACGTTCCCCTTCTTTCAGGCGACGTCGACCAAGGTGCCGCTCGACCGCGAGGTCGCGTCCGCCTACCCCTCGGCCGGCCCGTACGCGATCTCGAAGCACGTCCCGGACTCGCAGACGGAGCTGCGCCGCAACCGGTATTACCGCGGCCCTCGTCCTCGGCACCTGGCCGGCCTCGACGTGCGCTGGAACCTGAACGAGCAGTCCGGCTTCGAGCAGGTCCTCAACAACCAGCTCGACGAAGGGCCGCTTCCACTGTCAGAGATCGCCGACGTGGCCACCCGCTTCGGTGTCAACAAGACTCGGTTCTGGGCGAAACCGCAGAACTGCATCGGGTGGCTCCTCTTCAACAACAAGCACGGCCTGTTCAAAGACAACATCCCGATGCGAAAGGCCGTCAACTGGGCCCTGAACCGCAAGGCGTACACCAGCGAGGCTGGCCCGCACGCGGCGTCTCCATGGACGCATCTGCTGCCGCCGGGCTCGCCGGGCTCGATCGGAACGAGGAAGCTCCAGCCCTTCTCGCCGGGGCCTGATCTCGCCAAGGCGAAACGCTTGGCCAAGGGCCATTTCAAGGACGGGAAGGTCACCATTGCCTACTGGTCGCGCGGGACGATCATTCCGGCCCAGGCCGAAGACGTGCGCCGGGACCTGATCAGACTCGGCTTCAGGCCGGGAAGCATCAGCATGAGGCCGTACTACTGCGAGTTCGGGCCGTGCCTGGGCACCGACTGGGACGTGATCGCGGGAGGAGGCTGGTGCACTGACTATCCAGATCCCTATGCCGTCCTCGTGACGTTCCCCACCGCAAATCCGTTCGCCGACTATCCCTCGCTCGCCAGCGCGAAATACACCGCCAAGATCAGGGCGGCCGCGAGACTCGTTGGCAATAAGCGATTACGCGTCTTCGGGAAGCTCGACCTCGAGATCATGAACACGCTCGCGCCCGTGGCCGTGACGCGGACGTACAACAACCGCTACCTCTTCTCGAACCGCGTTGACCCCCGCAGCCTCGTCTACAGCGGGGTCTACGGGGACTGGAGCATCCCCGAGCTGGCGCTGAAGTAGGCTCGGCGGCATGGCACTCCTGGCGATCGACGTCGGGAACACGCAGACCGTCTTCGGGCTCTTCGAGGGCGACGAGCTGCGAGAGCACTGGCGCGTCGCGACCGAGCGGAACCGCAGCGGGGACGAGCTCGGCGCGCTCTACGCCAGCTTCCTCGACCTCTCGACGGTCGACGGCATCGCGCTCGCCTCGACGGTCCCGCAGCTGCACCGCTCGTACGAGGACTTCGCCAAGGAGTACGTCAGGGCGGAGCTGCTCGACCTTGGGCCGGGAGTGCGGACCGGCGTGCCGATCCGCTATGACGACCCGCGCGAGGTCGGGCCGGACCGGATCGCGAATGCGGTGGCCGCGGTCGAGCGGTACGGGCCGCCGGCGATCGTCGTGGACTTCGGCACGTCCACGAACTTCGACGTCGTCTCGCCGGCCGGGGAGTACGTCGGCGGCGTGCTCGCGCCGGGGATCGAGGTCTCGATGGACGCGCTCTTCGCACGGGCGGCGCGGCTGTTCAAGGTCGACTTCGCCGAGCCGGAAACAGTGATCGCCAAGAACACCGCCTCGAGCCTCCAGTCGGGGCTGGTCTACGGCTTCGCGGGCCAGGTGGACGGGATCGTCGACCGCATCCGCGACGAGCTCGGCGCCGAGGCGCAGACGATCGCGACCGGCGGGCTCGCGGACCTGATCGTCCCGCACGCGCGCACGCTGGAGACGATCGACCCGTTCCTGACGCTCGAGGGCGTGCGGCTCGTCTGGCTGCGGAACCACGACTGACCGCAAGTAACAGTCTGTTACAAGGACCCAAACCACGGAAACCGCCGCGCCTCCGTTCGAACCCACCAAGTAACAGTCTGTTACTTGGATGGAGGCGGCTGGATCAGCCGCCGCCGTAGATCGAGATCGGGAGGTCGAGCACCACGTCGTCCTCGCCCTCCGGCAGCTCGGCCTCCAGGCGTTGCAGCACCCCGGAGGCACCGGGGGCGGCTGCGAGCAGCCGCGTCTCGACCTCCTCCGACGTCGCGAGCTGCACGAGCTCCTGCTTGAACGGGCGCGGGAAGCGGCCGCGGCCGAGATACCAGCCGTAGAACTTCTTCAGGAAGCCGCTGGCGCGGCGCTCGCCCAGCTCCCGCACCGTCGCGCGCATGAAGAGGATCAGTTCCGCGACGACCTCTTCGCGCGTCGGTTCCGCGGCTTCGCCGTCGATGATCTCGCGCAGCGCCCACGGGTTCCCCTGCGCGGCCCGGCCGACCATCACCGCGGCCGCGCCGGTCGTGGCCAGGATCGCCTGCGCCCGCGCCCGCGAGGTCACGTCACCCGAGGCGATCACCGGCACGTCGACGCGCGCCGCCAGCTCGCACGTCAGCGAGTGATCCGCCTCGCCCGTGTACATCTGCCGCGCCGAGCGCGGGTGCAGCGTCAGCGACGACGCGCCCGCCTCGACCAACTCGGGCCCGAGTGCGAGGCACGCGCGCGAGCCGTCCTCGAGGCCGCGGCGCATCTTCACGGTCACCGGCACCGAGACGGCGCCCGCTACCGCCTCCACCACCGCGCACGCGCGCGCCGGGTCCTCCAGGAGGGTCGCGCCGGCCCCGGTCTTCGTCACCTTCTTCACCGGGCAGCCAAAGTTGATGTCGACCAGATCGGCGCCCGCGTCCTCGACCATGCGGGCGGCCTCGGCCATCACCTCGGGCTCGGAGCCGAAGATCTGCACCGCCAGCGGCCGCTCGTCGGCCGAGATGCGCAGGTAGCCGAGGGTGCGCTCGTTGCCGTGGTGCAACCCGGCACAGCTGACCATCTCCGAGCACACGAGCCCCGCGCCGTAGCGGCGCCCCTGGCGGCGGAACGCCTGCACGCTCACCCCGGCCATCGGCGCGAGCACGAGCCGTGTCGGGATCTCGACATCGCGGATCCACCAGGAGCTGCGGAGATCTACCTGCACAGAGCCAAAAATGGTAGCCACGGAACGGTTTGACGTCCGTCCACCCTTGCAGGTAACATGCGCGCCCGCGACGGCGCCCCTGCGCCGCGCGTTTTTCTTTCAGGAGGCCCGTTGAAGGACGTAATCCTCACTCCGGAAGGCTACGAGAAGCTCAAGCAGGAGATCGAGTTTCTCTCAAATGAGAAGCGTCGTGAGGTCGCCGACCGCATCCGCACGGCGCGCGAGTTCGGCGACATCGCCGAGAACGCCGAGTACGACGACGCGAAGAACGAACAGGCGTTGCTCGAGCACCGCATCGCCACGCTCGAGGAGCGACTGCGCAACGCCCGCGTGATCACCAAGAAGGACGTCGCGAAGGACGTCGTCTCGATCGGCTCGAAGGTGAAGCTGCGCGACATCGCCGCCAAGCAGACCTTCGAGTACCGCATCGTCGGCTCCGCCGAGGCGAACCCGGCCGAGAACAAGCTCTCGAACGAGTCGCCGGTGGGCAAGGCGATCATCGGCAAGAAGAAGGGCGAAACGGTCGAGGTCGCGGCTCCGCGCGGGTCGATGAAGTTCAAGATCCTCGAGATCAAAGCCGCTTAGACTCGGGCAGCGCGATGCTGCCAAAGCGGTTTCCTGATCGGGAAGAAATCAGCGCGGTCCGCGAAGCGGCCGAGACAGCCGAGGCTGGTGAGACGCTTCAGGGCGAGCACCGCGTCGCGGGCCGCGTCATGGCCCGGCGCGAGATGGGGAAGCTGACCTTCCTCGATCTCGTCGACCGCTCCGGCCGGATCCAGCTCATCTCGGAGCAGAAGGTCGACCTCGACCTCGGCGACATTGTCGGCGTGACCGGACGTCCCGGGCGTTCGCGCCGCGGTGAGCCGTCGCTCGTCACCTCGGAGCTCCAGCTGCTGGCGAAGATCCGCCGCCCGCTTCCGGACACGTTCCACGGGCTGACCGACGTCGAGACGCGCTACAGGCAGCGCTACCTCGACCTGCTCGTCAACGAGGACACGCGCGCTGAGTTCCTCCTGCGCACGCGGATGGTCGCGGCGATCCGCCGCTACCTCGACGGGCACGGATTCGTCGAAGTCGAGACGCCCGTGCTGCAGCCGCGCTACGGCGGCGCCTTCGCCGACCCGTTCGTCACGCACTACAACGAGCTCGACGCGGACTACTACCTGCGGATCGCGACCGAGCTCTACCTCAAGCGGCTGATCGTCGGCGGCCTCGACCGCGTGTACGAGCTCGGCAAGGACTTCCGCAACGAAGGCGTCTCGTACAAGCACGCGCCCGAGTTCACGATGGTCGAGTGGTACGAGGCCTACGCGGACTACACGGACACGATGGCGCGGATCGAGGAGCTGGTCGAGACGGTCGCGCGGGAGACGATCGGAACGACGCAGGTCATGTTCCGTGGGCACGAGGTCGACCTGGAGGCTCCGTGGCGACGGGTCAAGCTCCTCGACGCGCTCGAGGAGAACGGGCTCTGGACGCGCGACGAGGACGAGCTGCGGCGCCGGCTGGAGGAGCGCGGCGTGGACACGACGCAGGACCGCAGCTGGGCGCAGCTCGTCGACCATGCGCTGACGAACTTCGTCGAGCCGACCCTCGTCGAGCCGACGATCCTGCACGATTACCCGGTCGAGCTCTCGCCGTTCGCGCGGGCCACCGACGACGACCCGTCGATTGTCGAGCGGTTCGAGTACTTCGTGGGCGGGATGGAACTGGGCAACGCGTTCACGGAGCTGAACGATCCCGACGAGCAGGCGGAGCGCTTCGCGCAGCAGGCGCAGCAGGAAGGCGGCGAGCCCGGCGACTCGGACTACGTCGAGGCGCTCGCGTACGGGATGCCGCCGACCGGTGGGCTCGGGCTCGGGATCGACCGGCTGGCAATGGTGCTCACCGGGCACGACAACGTCCGCGACGTGATCCTCTTTCCCGCGCTGCGGCCACGCGACTAGTGACGCCGGAGCGGCGGTACGCGCTCGATGCGCTGCTGGACGCGCTCGGGCTGCCCTTCGACGAGTCCGCCTGGGTTCCCGAGTCCCAGCTCGACGAGGTGTTCGCGCTGCTCACGCTCGCGCACGAGCCAGGCGCGGAGCTCGACCGTCACGGCCGGCCGCTTCCGCCCGCCGAGCCGCCGGGGCCGCGGGTCGCCGAGATCGCGGCGGGGCTCGGGCTCGAACGCCGCGATTACCCCGGCGGCGAGCGGTTTCTCGTCGCACTCACACACGACGTCGACCTCCTCGGTGGCGGCGGCTTCAGGACTGCGGCTCGCAAGCTCGGCGGCGCGGCCTACCACCGTTCCGGTCGGCGGCTGCGCGAAGGGCTCACGTTCGCGGTCGACGCGTGGGCCTGGCGCGACCCCGACTACCCGATCGACGCGATGCTCGAGGCCGAGAGCGGCCGCGGCTCGACGTGCTTCTTCCTCGCGCGTCAGGAGGCGCCGCAAGACGGGTACCCCGAGCGCTACCGGCCGGCACTTGCGCTCGCCCTCGAACGGACTCGCGGGGCCGGCCTGGAGGTCGGCCTCCACGCGTCGTTCGGGGCCCGCGATCGGCCCGGCGCGATCGAGGAGGAGGCACGCGCGCTTGGAGGAGAGCTACAGGGCCTGCGCCATCACTACCTCCGCAGCGATCCGTTGCGGCTCGCGGCCGAGCTGCGCGTGGCGGGATTGCGCTACGACTCGAGCATCGGTTGGCCCTCGCAGCCGGGCCTGCGCGCCGGGACGCCGTACCCCTACCGGCTCTGGGACGCGGAGCGGCGTGAGCCGGGCGGCTGGGAGCTGCCGCTCGCAGTGATGGATGCCACGCTCTCGGAGGAGCGCTACCTCGGGCTCGACGCCGACGCCGCGTTCGAGGCCGCCGTCGAGGCGCTCGAGCCGGTCGTCGAGCACGGGGGCGCGGTCGCGATCCTCTGGCACCCGCCGCAACACCACCCGCGGCTTGCGAACGGCTTCGACCGCGTCTACCGGCGCCTGCTCGCCTGGATCGACGAGCGCGGTGGCTGGGCCGGCTCCGCCGCCGAGACGCTCGACCGCTGGGAGGCGCGGCGGAGTTAGTCGAACAGGGCTGCGGCCAGTTCCGAGACCTGCTCTTCGACCGTCTGCGCCACGGCGCCCTGCTCTGGTGCGGAGAGGCCCAGCGGGTCGCGGATCTCCGGCAGCGGCCGGTTGCGGAAGTCCGGCGGACGAGCAGCGTGAGCTGCGGCGATCCGCTCACGCGCATCCGCAGGCGGAGCCGAAAGCCCGCGCAGCAACTCGACCAGCTCCGGGAGCGTGAACGCCCGTTCAACGGCCGCGCCTGCGTCCACGACGGCGGCCATCACGTGCTTGCGCTCGAAGCCGACGACAAGGTCGCGATCGCGCAGGTCGCCTAACTGCCGCGCACGGTGGCTCGTGAGGTCGAGGCCGAGCTCTTCGGCCAGCGTCACTGCCTCGGGCAGCGCGGGCACCGGCCCGAGGTCGAGCGTCCCCAGTGACGAGACCTCGACGGGGAGCCCGTCCGTCTCGGCGGCGAACACGCTCGCCGCCAGCGGGCTGCGGAAACGGTTTCCGGTGCAGACGAAAGCGACGCGAAGCGGATCGCTCAGCGGACGTGCCCCTCGTCGAAGCCGACCGAGTCCTCGATCTTGAGCTGCCGAGCGCGCACGAGAGGGCCGGTCAGCCACGGCGCGGCCCGCAGGACGCGGGCCTTCCAGACCAGGCGCGGCTCGACGGGAACGAGCTCCGCGGCGCGCCGGTAGCTGGCGGCGGCTTCGCGGTAGCGGCCGGCCCGCAGCGCCTCGTCGCCGGCACGGCCGAGCTGCGCGGGGCTCGGCCCGGAGAGACGGCGCTCGAGGTACGCGCGCTCCTCCGCGCTCAGGTCGTCTCGCTCCGAGGCGCGGCGCAGCACGGCCTCGGCATGCTCGTCCATCCGCGCGGGCTGGGCGGACAGGCTCTCGGAGCCCCAGCGGTAGAGCGCGAGCGGCTTCGGCTGGAGCGAGACGCGGGCGCCCGAGTAGATCGCGCGGAGCCAGAAGTCCCAGTCCTCGGCGACCTCGAGGTCGGTTGCGAAGCCCTCGAGCTCGTCCACGAGCCGCTTCGGGAAGAGCGACATCGTCGAGACGAAGTTCTGCTGCAGGATCGCGAGCCGCTGGCGCTCCGGCCGCGGAAAGCGGCCTTTGTAGCGCATCCGCGAGGGGTGGATCCCGCTCGGGAAAAGCCAGTAGCAGTTGGAGGTCGCGATGCCGTCACCGTGCCGGTCGAAGGTCGCGACCAGCTCCTCGAGGTGCTGCGGCAGGAGCACATCGTCCGCGTCGCAGAACGCGATCAGCTCGCCCTGCGCCTGGGCGATGCCGCGGTTGCGTGCGGCTGCCACGCCCGCGTTCTCCTGGCGCACGACGCGCACGGGCTCCGGGAAGGCCGCGGCGATCGTGCCCGTGGAGTCGCGCGAGCCGTCGTCCACGACCACCACCTCGAGGTCGCGGTAGGTCTGCCAGAGCGCCGACGAGATCGCCGCGCCGACGGTGGCCTGCGCGTCGAAGGCCGGGATCACGACCGAGACCCTCACGCGGCCAGCCTCTCGTACAGCTCGAGGAAACGCTCGACCAGCCGCCTGTCGTTGCCCGCGCCGTCCACGTGCGTACCGGCCGCAGCGAGGCGCGCGGCGAGCTCGGGGTCGTCGAGCACGCGTCGCAGTGCGGCGGCCAGCGCGTGCGGGTCCTCCGGAACGAGCAGCGCGTTCTCCTCGTCCGCGACGAGCTCGCGCAGGCCGCGCACATCCGTCGCCACGAGCGGCGTGCCCGAGGCGAGCGCTTCCAGCGCCGAAAGCGGCAGGCCCTCCCAGTGCGACGGCATCACGACGGCGTCTGCGGCGCCCATCAGTGCCCGGGCGTCGGGCCGCAGTCCGAGGAAGCGGACCCGGTCGGCGACGCCGGTCTCTTCCGCAAGGCGCTCGAGCTCGTTCCGCAGCACACCCTCGCCGGCGATCGCGAGGACCGCGTCGGGCACCTCCGCGATCGCCTGGATCGCGAGGGCGTGGTTCTTCTGCTCGACGAGCCGGCCGACGGCGATCACGAGTGGCGTCTCGGGCCCGACGCCGAGCTCGGCGCGATCGGCCGGGGGCGGCGCGGGGGAGACGGCGTTCGGCACCATCGCCACCGGTGTGAGCCCGTTCTCCTCGAGCGCCGCCTCGACCCCCGGCCCGCAGGCGACGGCGGCGAGGCCCGATAGCCGAACGAGGCGGACCGACGAGGGCCAGTCCTTCTCAGGGCCGCCGTGGAGGCTGACGAGGCCGGGCGGCTTCCGGCCGCGGCGCGTGACGAGGCCGGTCGTGAACGCCATCGTCGGGTTGTGGGCGTGGACGACGTCCGGCCGAAGCTCGGCGACCGCACGGCGCACGGCCGCGGCCGCGGACGGAATCCGCGAGATGCGCCGCTCAACGACCGGGATCGGGAACGGGTCCGTGTCGAGCTCAGCGGCCATCGGTCCTGGGGACGCGGCGACGAAGACCTCGTGTCCCGCCTCGCGCGCGCCCCTGTAGGCCGACACGAGGATCCGCTCGGCCCCGCCCGTGCGGAGCTCCTGGATCACGTGGAGGATGCGCACAGGTCCCGGTAGAGGGCCACGGTCCGGTCGGCCATGCGCTCGGGTGTGAACTCGTCGAGCACACGCGCCCGCCCGCGCCGCCCGAGCTCGCGCCGACGCGCGGGGTCGGCCGCGAGCGAGTCGAGCGCCTCCGCCAGTGCGGCCGGGTCTTCCGGCTCGACGATCAACCCCGTCTCGCCGTCCACGACAAGCTCGGGGACGCCGCCGACACGCGTGGCCACGACGGCCACGCCCGCGGCCATCGCCTCGAGGACGGCGAGCGGGAAGTTGTCGGCGCGCGAGGGCTGAACGAGCACGTCGAGCTCGCTCAGGCGCGAGCGCGCGTTGGCGACGAACCCGTGGAAGCGCGAGTCGACTCCTGCTTCGTGCGCCTGCCGCTCCAGCTCGCGCGCAAGAGAGCCACCGCCGAAGAGCTCGAGCCGCACCGGTGCTCGCATCGCTGCAGCCGCGTCGATCAGCACATCGACGCCCTTCCAGTACTCGAGGTTCGACGCGACGCCCGCGACAAGCGGC
>Ga0075432_10000154_pt1 | contig 16574 bp, 11 predicted proteins | sample RhiMethybrSRZTD1_FD_72781 | JGI IMG/M metagenome (GOLD analysis project Ga0075432, IMG submission 72781) | Populus rhizosphere microbial communities from Tennessee, USA - Rhizosphere MetaG P. TD hybrid SRZTD1 | ecosystem: Host-associated > Plants > Roots > Rhizosphere > Soil | place: USA... | reverse complement strand
ACGACTGCGCACACCGGCGTGCTACTGACAGGTGGGGGGTAATGACTGATCTGCCCGGGCTGCTGATTCCCGCACGGTACGACGCCAGCGTTGACCGCTGAATCGACTACCGCGTTGATGTGGAATGCAGGCATTGGGCTGATCTATTTTGAGGGTGGAAAACGCAGGTCATGAACCTGCCGAGCGCTGACTATAACCAGCGCTCGACACCATTGGCAATGGATGGATCCAGACTCACGTAGCATCAAACTCACGGACGACATCATACAAAATGCCTTCCATTTTACTTTGCGACGCTTGGGCCGAATAAAACTGACGAACATACGCCAAACCATTCTTGCCCATATCGCCACTGCGGACCGGATCGCTGCAAAGCTCAAGGACCGATCGCGCAAGCCCTTTTTCGTCATCCGGCGCGAATGCCAGCCCCGCCTCCGCTTTTTCCATGATTCGCTGCGCTTCGCCACGCACGCCGCACAGTACCGGTTTGGCGCAAGCCATGTAGTCGAGCAACTTGGTCGGTATAGCGCCTTCGAACAGCGGGATATCCTGCAACGTCACCAGGCAGATATCGGCGGCATTCAAGTAGGCATTGGCCTGCTGCTTGGGGACTGGATCAAGAAACTGTACGTTACTCAAGCCCATGTCCCGGGCCATCTCTTTTAACGTCCGACTCATCATCCCGTCACCCATCAGCACGAACAGAACCTGCGGTTCAGACCGCAAAACGTCTGCGGCCCGGAGTATCACCGCACTATTGTTCGCTTCTCCAAGGGCGCCAAAGTACAGGACAACCTTACGATCCTTCCAGCCCATGCGCTGTCTTGTTTCACTGCGCAACTGTTCGTCTGGATACAATAAATCGAAATTGACACCGCACGTCACCAACTCCACTTTCTCGTGCTCCCAGCCGCGATCGCGAATGTTCTGCTGAATTCCTTCGGTGAGGGCAACGATCCGTCGGGACTTGTCATAAAGTACCCGCTCGATCCAGCTCATGATGGCGATCAATCGACGATTGCGCAGTACCCCCATCTGCACGGCAGACTCAGGCCAGATGTCACGGACTTCCAGCACCAGGGGAATGTGGCGTAATTTACAAACCAGCCAAACGGAAAACATCGGGAAAATCGGAGGTGAGGAAGCAATCACCACATCGGGCCGACTCATGGACAACAATCCCAACGGACAGGTCAGCGAAAAAGACAGAAAGCTGAGTAACCGACCCAGATAACTTTTGTGCAACTGTGAATAGGTGTAAGTACGCATGACTTTCACCAATCCATCCTGTTCCCAACGCATGAGTCGTTTGTGCCACGGACGGGTAATCGTTTCGCTGCGCATATAGCCCGTCTCACCGCTGACAACCGTCATATCATGACCTCTGTCGGCAAGGAACTGAGTCAGTTCGTAAATCAACGAATGTCCTGGAGACGCATGTCCCTGGTAGTACTGGTAAACCATGCAGACTTTCATTGAAGACGCTCATAGAGTGCTTGCAGCCGAGCACCTTCAACTTGCCAGCTGAACTGTTCACGAACAACGGCAAGACTGTCGCGCCACTCTTGAAGTCTGGCTGGGTCCCGGAAAAAGCCGTCCATAGCCGCCGCCATCGACTGGATACTGGACAGGTCCGCGACCTGCCCGATGTTGCTGTCCGCGACGATACGGCGTAGCTCCGGAAGGTCGCTGGCCAGTACCGGCAAGCCGGCTGCGATGAACTCGAAAAGCTTGTTAGGTGTGCAGTAGAAGTTGTTCAGGCAGATCGCCTGATAAGGAATCACTCCAGCATCGGCAGTGGCCGTGATTGCCAGCAGATCCCGTTGTGGCACGGCTGGGTGCAGATGTACACGCTCCTCGAGCCCTAGACGCCTGACTTGAGTAGCGAGCGCTGCCCCCAACTGACCGTCCCCCAGCAACACCAGGTTCACTGTCTGATTCTTGAGCTGTGTCATTGCGTTGACCAGCTCGGGCAAGTGCCGCCCAGCCGACAGCCCGCCCTGGAACAACAGGACCGCGTGACTGCGTGCAATCGCAAAGCGGTCATGCAAGTACCAGGATCGCGGCCCGAGTGGCGACACCCGTTCGGCATTGTGAATGACCTGCACATCGGTCAGGTCGTAACGTCGCTCCAGCTCATTGGCGATCGACGGATTGACCGTAATGACCAGGTCACATGCGCCAATGTGACGTTGCTCGATCAGTGCCCAATTGCGACCTTGTGCACGGCTGAACTCCTGTTCGCAATACAGTTCGTGACTGTCGTATACCAACTTTGCCGAAAATTCGGCTGCCAGCGCACGTCCCACGGCCAGCATCGGCAGGTCGTGGGCCACCACCACATCAGCCCGCATCTGCCGAGCCTGGTCGAGAAACAGGCGCAGGTAAAACTGTTCCTGATCTACCAGAAACCGCCAGGCCAGGGCTTTGAGCAACCGCATAGGGCCGCCATTCATGCTCAGATAGCGGCGCACAAACTTGTACGTCGAAAGTACCCGGTTCTCACGAAGCGCCGTTTGTGAGGCATTCTGCCCGACGCGAGTGACCCTGGAATCATCTTCAACCGGCTCATCCAGCGGCATCGCCAGAATCCGCACTTGCCAACCTGCCTGCTCCAGGCTGTCCGCCTGCAACATGATTCGTCGATCAATCTGTCGGTCATTGCACAACATCAGGATCGAGCGATTGGCTGCGCGGCCTTCAACGTGCATTGAGCGACAAGTCCCCATCAATAAAATTGCGGTGCCAGAGTTCCAGGCACAACAAGCCCCAGACCACACGGCCGAACTCACGCTCGTTATCGAGAGCACTTTCCACGGCCTCTACATTGTACAAGCCGCGTTGGCGCGCCCGGTCAGACAGCAAGGTATCGCGCACAAAATCACGAGCCACACCTTTGGTCCAGGCAGCCAATGGCGTCGGGAAGCCCATCTTGTCCTTACGGTCGAAGATTTGTTGCGGAATAATGTTGCGCACCGACTCCTTGAACAGATGCTTCATGCGTCCACCGGCAAACTTGATGTTCGGAGGAACACGCGCCATGAACTCGACAATGCGGTGGTCCAGCAGCGGTACTCGTGACTCGATGGAGGCGGCCATGCTGGTGCGATCCTCAACGTGCAACAGGGCCGGCATGGAGCCCTTGAGGTCGAAGTAAGTCATCTGGTTGACCAGCGAATGCAAACCTTCCCGATTGAAGATTTTCTGGAAGGACTCGAACGGCGAGTACCCCTTGTCGAAGGCGCCCTGATTGAACAACTGCGACATGCCTTCACTGCGGTCGATCAGGCGAAAATAACGCTGGTCCGCCGATGAGAACAGACCTTCGCGCCACAAGCCCTGCAGCATCGGCTGATAGGTCTTGAGCAGGGGCAAGTTCGGAATGATCGATTCGAGGGACACCGCGTAGCGGTGCTGATGCGCGTTTTCATTGATCGCTCCAGAGAGGCACTTCTCCAGATAGGCGGCCATGTAACGGGCATATCCGATGAACAACTCATCACCGCCCTGCCCGCCCAGCACGACCTTTACGTGTTCCCCGGCCAGGCGCGAAACATAATACTGCGGAATCAAACCGGGACCGGCCAGTGGCTCGTCCATGAAGTGCATCAACTTTGGCAGCACATCTGCCAGCTCGTTACCGGGAATGTAGATTTCGTTGTATTCGGTCCCGGCAAACGCAGAAACCGTCTTGGCATGCCCGGTTTCATCGAACTGCGGGCCTTCGTGAAAAGCGCCGGTGAACGTTTTGAGTTGCTCACCATCCAACATTCTGGACGCCAGGCAGACCACCGCACTGGAATCCAGGCCGCCAGACAGGTGTGCTCCCAGCGGTACATCGGACCGCAGATGCATGCGCACCGAGTCCTCGATAAGTGCCGCCAGGTTATCGACGAAATAACGCTCATCGTGGCTTCCATCGATATCGAACTGCAGGTCCCAGTACTTGCGGGACTTGACCTTCAGTTGATCACCTTCGAACCAGGCATTGAGAAGATAGCCCGGCTCGAGTTTCTGAACGCCCTTGAACAGCGTTTTTTCGTCCAGACAGAACTGGAACGTCAGGTAGTCCTGAAGGCCGTCGGAATTCGCTTCGGCCTTGACGCTTCCGTCGGCAAACAGCGCCTTGATCTCGGAGGCAAAACTGAGCTTGCGGCCATCGAAATGGTAATAAAAGGGTTTGATGCCAATGCGATCACGGGCGCAAAAAAGACGCTGTTCGGCGCGATCCCAGATTGCAAAGGCAAACATTCCCAAGAGTCGATCGACGCATCGCTCACCCCATTCGTGGAAGGCATACAGCAGCACTTCAGTGTCCGAATAGCTGTGCAACGGATGACCGCGGCTGATCAGCTCACGTCGCAACTCCAGGTAGTTATAGATGGCCCCGTTGAAGACGATGGTGTAACGACCGTCTTGCGTTGTCATCGGCTGCTTGCCGTGCTCCGGATCGATGATTGCCAGACGCCGGTGTCCCAGCGCCACAGGACGCGCAGGATCCAGCCAGATGCCCTCGCCATCGGGCCCCCGGTGGCGAATGGAGTCCATCATCTTCAGAACGGAGCCTTTCATCGAATCCGGCGTCCCTGAAACTGTAACGACCCCTGCGATACCACACATAAAAAAATCCTGGATTAAACGAACAATGACTGACGCAGCATCAAAACTTCCTGAGAACCCAGGATCAGCCGATGACGCGTTGATAAATACCCAGCAATTTCGCGCCTTCCACTTCCCAGTTGATTTCCTCACGGGCTTTCATGGCCCCGGTCTTCAACGACGCCAGTTTCTGCGGGTCACTGAACAACTGATTGACAGCGCTTGCTATGGAGCCTGCGGAATTCAGATCTGCCAACAAACCGTTGCCGTAGGTATGCGCGATGTCACGCAGGAACGGCAAATCGTTACTGATGTAGGGCAGTTCGGCGATGGCGAACTCGAACAGCTTGTTAGGGCTGCAGAAGAAGTTGTTCTCGTCGACGCCGTGGTAAGGGATGATCCCCAGATCAGCATCACAGGTCAGTTCGTGCAGGTCATCGGACGGCACGCCACCGTAGAAAAACACTCGCTGGTCCAGGTTTCGCTCGGCGACCAGTTGCTTCAACGTGTCTTCGAACGCGCCATACCCCACCAGTACCAGGTAGGTATTTTCAGTAAAATTGGCCGCAGCCTCGACGATCCGCTCGATCCCCCGATTGTCGGATATCCAGCCCTGATACAACAAAATGTTGGCATCAGCACTCAACCCGAAGCGTTGACGCAGAAGCGACGTCGTCGCCTTCGGCATTTTGGGTGCAGCATTCATGATCACATCGGGTGAGGCGACGGCGTAACGTTCGGCCATCAGTTTGGCGATGTACGGATTGACCGTGATCGCCGCATCGACCTGCTTGATCAGGCGCGCCTCTTTCTTCTTGTATTTTTCCTGAATTGCCTTGGGAAGTTGTACCTGAGAGTAATACAGCTCGTGGGCGTCATAGATCAGTGGAACCTTGCGTACCTTCGCCGCCTCGACTGCAGGGGCAAGCATCGGAAAGTCGTGCACGTGAAGTACGTCCACCTGATATTCCATCATCCGATCGAGAATGAACTGCTCGAAGCTGTTCAGGTTTGCCACGCGATTGGCCCAGGCCCGGAACAGACGCCAGGCCCGGCCGTACGTCTTGCTCCCTGGCGTCAGGTTGCAGCAACGGGCCAGGGCGGAAAAACGAGAGTCTCCCCAATCGAACACGAAGCGTTCGATCTTTACGCCATTGTGCACATAGGACTCACGTTGTGGGCACTCGAAGCCCGCCAGCAAAGTCACTTGATGCCCCTGTTCAACCAGGGTCTGGGCTTCCTGCAAAATACGCCGATCAATCATCAGATGATCGGCGGTCGTCATCAAAATATTCATTAGCCGCGGCCGTAGTTGTCGTATTTCACAAACAGTTGACGGTTTTCAACTTGCGGGACAAGTTGTCGAGTTTGTAACTTCCGACGCCGATCTGACCACCCTGCTCGACGCCATGGGCTTCAATACCGTTGTAATAAATAGCCGGGGCATTGGCATCTTCAAAGAAATACATGCCGTACTTCAAACCGTCCCACTTCTGTTCGGTGGATTCCTTGAACTGGAAAACCGGCTCTGCGCTGGCGGCGATCAAATTGCCCGAGGCGCCGAAACACATGGCCTCCCAGCTCATTTCCGTTTCCACGAAAATCACCGATTTGTCGTTCACGTGAACCACGCCAAGTGTGTAGAGACCGCCGTCGGGCGAATAGACAATCCGGCTCGGACCCGCCGTGCCATCAACGTTCAAACTGGCAGCCTTGATCACATTGGAACCATCGATCGAAGCAGTGTAGAGAATGATGTCCTGACCGTTCTGATTGAACACAATCGGATCCAGCGCACTTTCGCCGATCAGTTTTTTCGGCGCGCCCCAACTCAAGCCATTGGCGCTGGTAGAGCGATAAATTGCCGAGTAATTCGACGCCCCATCCTCGGTCACAGAGAAATACATTTCGTAAACCGGCGTTCCGGCCACGCTGGCTTTACGTACAAAGGGAAACGCGTAGCCACCTTTGAAGGGCAGCTTTTTTTCATCAAAGATATTCCCTTGCTTGATGAAGTCGCCGCCGGATTGAGACGTGGCCAGTTTGATTCTCCAGCGATGGTCATCACCGTATCCCGAATACATCAATGCGGTGGCATCACCTACCTTATAAACGGAAGGATACTCAACATGCATGGAGTCTTCAGACGAAGGTTGAATCTTGATGATGGGTTCACTGCCCCAATCAAAGACGTTGCCTTGCAACAGGTTGTTTTTCCAGGCATACCCAAATCCAGCCACTGCCACTAAAGCAACCGAGGCCAATGTAACTGCACGACCCTTAGAATTACTCACTTTATATCCTTAAAATAATCGACGAACAGAAGAGCTTTGATACAGAAAATAAGCAGCCAGAAAAGCGAACAACGTGGTCAACGCAAACGTCAACGGTACTTCGATCACGGGTCTCATCAACGACACAGAAATCTTGCCGTACGCAAAGCGCAGCAATTCCATGAAAATCGGATGGATGATGTAGACCAGTAATGTCAGAGGTGCCAGGACCTTCAGTGCAGGGATCCTGATCTTGCCGGCGAGCTGGATACAAACACCCCATACACCAACAGACATGGCAAATACTGTCGGGCTGAAATAGCTGTAGAAATACAACTTCCAGGTGTAGGTGTTCCCCATACCCACGGCCAGCGCCTCGGTCCCCACCACGGTGCAGAGATAACCCAAGACCGTAATCATCACGTAGGGAAGATTGGGGCGAAACTTGTAGAGGTAATGGCCGAGCAAGAAATAGCTGATGTAAGACCAGGAGAAACTCCCGCCATTAGGAGTGTAGGTTCTGGAAAACGTGCTCCAGGCGAACGTCACCATGGTAAGAATGCTGGTGGCGATCACCGCGTTGCGAAAATCCTTTTCCTCCAGGTTCACCACCGCCTGCGACAATGGCGGAGCAATAAAATACAAACCTATTATCAGATAGAAAAAGTGCAAATGATAATAAGGCTGCCCCTGAACAACGGATCGCAGGAAGGTTGTCCAGTCGAAAGCATGCTGAAAGTACTTCATCCACAGTGCGTAAATCACCGTCGATATAAACAGCAGCGCCAGCATTCGCGGGACCCGCGATTTAAGAACATGGGAATACGTCGTTTTGCTGTTACCCAGAATCAACACTGAACTGAGCATTACAAAAACCGGCACGCACCAATGCGTCAACGAACTGATCATATTGCCCAACAGCCAGGCCCAGCCGCTCATTTCATTCTGCATGTAGATCGGGCGCGCAGAAACGTGCAGCAAAACTACTGCCAGACAAGCGACGACCCGAATAAAATCCAGGCTCGGGTCACGCAATCTGACACCGTTGTTGCTGATAGTTTGAGTCATTGAAAGAAGAGTTCCATATGTAACAATCTTGATGTCCTGAGCATCGATCCGCTTCAGTCAGCGAATGCTCTTTTCAATCGAAGCCGAATACACGGCCGCAATTTCCTGCGCGATACTCGCACTCGAAAACTTCAGCTCCGTGACTTTTCGTATAACTTTGCTGTTGAAATCGGCACGCTGTTCGGTCATCGCCAACATGCCCTCGGTCAGCGCTTCTACCGACATGCCGACGACCTTGCCCAGGACAGGGTGCGACACGATTTCAGCCGGGCCTCCACAGCGCGTGGTCAAAACGGGTCGACCACAGCTCATTGCTTCGATGGCGACAACACCAAAGGTCTCGCTTTCACTGGAAATGACCAGGAAATCGCAATCACGATAGTAATCAACCAGTTGTGCGCGATCAGCGTGACCGGCGAACTCGACAACGTGGGTCAAGCCGAGGCTGTCGACCAACGCCCGAGCGTCCTCCAGCCCCTCGCCGCTGCCAGCCAGACGCAACCGCAGGAGCGGTTGAACCCTGAAGGCGCCGGCGAATGCCTCAAGCAACACGGGCACACGCTTGACCGGAACAAAATGACCAACCCACAGCAGATGAATAAAACCGTCAGACGATTTTGGTTGCGTACGGAACAGCTCCATATCAACCAGATTGGCAATGACTTGCGCATCGACTCGCGGGCTCAGCCTGACCTGTTGCCGGATATCCGAAAGCAAAGCAGAGCTGACCGAAATCACTTTGTCTGCCGCATTCAGTGCCTTTTGCGTCATGCGCCGTAAGTAACCGGTGCGAGTCAAGGTGGAGAACGGCCCAGTGTGCTCAGTGATCACCAATGGCAAACCGAACCGGGAGGCCAGCCGGCGACCCGCCGTACCATCGGTATAAGCGGTGTGGGCGTGAATCAGTTCGAACGGGAAGTCGGCATGCAACCAGGCGGCCTGCTGCAATAATCCGTGGGTGTAAGAAACAGCGTGCGTCTGAAAGGGCAGCAACGAACTGACGACATACGGGAACCGGATTAACGGAACGCCATCGTACTCTTCCCAAGCCTCAATCTTCTGCGCCAGATAGCTGCCCAATGCACGCTTGATGATTTTCGGATTGAGCGTATTGATCCAGAACGGTTCGCCACTGACCACACGGGCATCGATACCCTGCGCGCGAAGTGCCTTGACTTGCTCGTGGACAAAAATCCCGCCCGCCAGATTGTATTCACGGGGATACATGTGCGAAACGATCAGCACCTTGCGTGGCTGAGCGGCCATGATGTCGCGTGAGTCGCCCAGACGGATGTGCAGCGCGTCGACCAGTACCTGGTACTCGGACTTTTCCTCGACCAGGCTATTAATGGTCTGACCCAACCGGGTCACCTGGGCTTCGAGCGCTTCGCGCTGGCTTTCCAGGCGATTGGAAAGGTTACTGAGTTGTTCCGCTTCCCGATGTTTCTCTGCCAGCTCATTGAAATGTGCCGAAGCCGCCATATTCAGACTCTCTAGCTCGAGGAGTAACGTCGTTTTTTCCATGTCGAGGACGTTCACGCGCTCAATCGCCCCCTGATACTCGAGCATGATGATTTGAGCTTGATTGACTTGGGATTCGAGCGCGTCGATGGTTGAGACGAACTCGTGCTGCTTGAGCTCCAGCGAGTGGGCTCTGTCAATCAAATGGGAGTTGCTCGCCTGAATGCTGTCGAAGTCGGACTGCAAGGCGGTCAGTTGTTGCCCACGCAGACGCAGTTGCTGTTCCAGCTCATCGCGGCGTGCATCGAGGGTATTGGCCAATTCGTTTGTGGCTTCAAGCAGACTTGCTATCTGCTCCAGTTGCAGCAGATAACCGCCTTCCTTGGCCTCCAACACTTCACGCTGTGCTTCCAGCCCGTTGGCCAGATCGTTCAATTGCTCAAGCTGGTTCGCCATTTGCTCCAGTTGCAGCAGATAACCGCCTTCCTTGGCCTCCAACGCTTCGCGCTGTACTTCCAGCCCGTTGGCCAGATCGTTCAATTGCTCAACCTGGTTCGCCATTTGCTCCAGTTGCAACAGATGATCCCGCTCTTTGACTTCCAGGGCGTCGCGTCGCGCTTCCAGCGAGTTGGCCAACTCATTCAATTGCTCAACCTGGTTCGCCATTTGCTCCAGTTGCAACAGATGATCCCGCTCTTTGACTTCCAGGGCGTCGCGTCGCGCTTCCAGCGAGTTGGCCAATTCATTCAATTGCTCAAGCTTGAACGACAGCTCCTGGATTTTCAGGTGCTGGTCAGCTTCATGAAGTAGCACATCATCCAGCCTGGCCTGAAGCGCCGCGCGCAGGACCTCGACTTGCTGCTTTTCGAGCGAAAGAGCATCAATTTTCTGGGCATTTTTGCCAATCAGTTCATCCTGGCAGGCCACCCGCGTACTCAGTTGTACGTAACTCTCCTCGATTCCCGCGCGCCGGCCCTCAAGTTCGTTCGCCAACGCGTTGAGGGCCGCGGTCGATTGCGCGTATTGGGTCAGGCTGTGTTCTTTGTTCTGGAGTTCGTTTTCCAGATGGGAACGGGTAGCTTCCAAGCGTTCAGCCAAGACAGAGAGTTTGCTCAAGTCGTCACGCATCTGAGCGATCGTCGGATCATCGCCCAGGCAGTTGCCGATGATCGCAACCGGGTCAATGCTGTCCAGGGCTAACTTCAGCTTCAGGTCGTCGCTTGGATGCAGGATTCGCAGTATGCAGCCGTGAGGGCCGTGTGGTACCGATGGCAGCCGATATGACCGGGCTTTCTCATCTGCCGGGCAGGCAACGTAGTGTCGGCGCACATGGTCGTAGACCTCCAGTGTATCGAGACTTCCATCCGTGACATTTACCGATGCCGGTCGTCGCGGAATGGTGACAATGGCGTAGTCCGCATCGCCCTTGAGTCGATACGCTGACCTCGGGTAGTTCGTCGGATTGTCACGCTGAACAAGACTCGCCAAATGCAACATCTGGTCAGAGAACGGCAGAATGGAATCTGGTGCATGCCACTGGCGGGGCGCCGCCGCATTACGTTCGAACAGCACAAGTATTTCGCTGCTGTCGGGCATGTCACGCCACCCTTCGGCGACCTGCATTGCCTGTAAAGCCTCGAAGCGTCGTTGAACCAATTGGGCACTGGCAGGCTGCTCGACGCTCCCGCGTCGTGTCGAGCATCTGGGGCAAATACCATCCTCGAACGGATAATCCAGACCCGACAACGCGCGAGCGGTCTCGACCAAACGCCGATCTTCGTAAGTCCAGGACTCTCCGGAAAATTGCACATCTATCGCCGTGAACGTCGGAGCGAAGAGCGATACAGCATCGGCAATGGTGTAGGAGCGCTGGTGCAAATGCGCGTGATAACGCGAACCGCAACCCGGGCAAGTGATTTCAGCCGCCTCGAGCAACTCACGGTAAGGAACGGCCACCAGAATGTAGCGGGCAGAGACCCGTGCGATTTCAGCCAGTGCCTGACCATAAATGGCATCCGGCAAATGCTCGATGACGTCACTGGAAAGTGTCAGGTCAAAATGGCGATCAGCAAATGGTATCGCACATAAGTCCGCAACCAGTGCCGGCACCTGCACTCGCTTGACCGCAGCTTCGCTGATGTCGCAACCCACCACATCCCATCGTGGCGCCAACAGATTCGTCACCGTCCCGTTTCCACACCCGGCGTCGAGAATGGTCGTCACTTGCTCCGGTATCAAATCGATCAAGTCTTCGGCGACGGCCAACTGTTCGGAAACCGCACCGCGACTCCAAAGATCGTCTTGAGAAAAGTAACGGATCTCGGAACGTTTATTCATTCCACAACTTCCAGGTTGGCCCACTCGACAGGGTGCACAACGATGCCCCGCTCCATACGGATATCAGTGGGGGCGGTTACCCGGATGCGGTATTGGCGATCATGGACATCCAATGGATATTCACCACTGACCTGTTCTTGCGTCATGCCATCGAAGATCCCGACGGAAATGACGTAATCGCCGGCACCGATCATCAACGGATCGAAATAAGCCTTGACCACCCCAGTGCGTCGCTCACGCGTGGCCGAGATAAATGGCGACACGACCTGAGACACGCAGCGCCCATCCATGCCATAGATGCAGACAATGAATGCCATGCTCGGGATGTCGAGCTTGGCGCCCCACTTCACATGAACGTGAAGTGGCTCGCCGAAGGAAAACACCCGACGCGATTCCTGGGACTTGTCGAGGAAGTCCACACCGTCGATCCAGGCGCTGCCTTCGCCGTACTCGAAGTCTGAACGCTCGCCCGAAACCGGTGCGGCACCAATGGCCGATGGCATGAGCGACGTGCCAAGTGCAAAGGTCTGCCTGCACACCTGCCCGTCGCCAACTGCCGACAGCAATGTGCCGATGGTGATGTACTCCAGGCCATCGAATATCTGGCAATACACAGTCTCGTCCGACCCTGCGCCGGCGTGCCGGACAGTCACCGAAAACTCGCTCAATTCACCCAGGCCCAGCGGTACCTTGATGCTGACCGGTGCATGTTTGTATAGGCCGCCACAATCCTTGAACTCACGGAAACTGACACCCTCGGCCGAGGTTTGCGGTGCACTCCAATTCATGTAGGCGTTGGCCGTCAGCAGGTGCACGCGCTGGTTTCGATCATCATCCAGAGCCTCGCCCAGCAGTACGTTATCGATGACCTCCCCGCCACGCTCAAGAGTCAGCTCGAATACCGCCAGCGGTGTTTTCGGAGCGGCATCTTCAGAAGAGATAAAGCGAAGAATCGATACCCGATCCGTCTCGGTATCAGTCAACAGCTCGCTGACATCGCCACGACTGAGCTTGAGGTTAATAGCACGGAGTCGCAGTTCTTCCTGCTTGCGGATCGAAGCCGCATAGGATCGGCCGATTTCGATCGGATCGCCGTCGGCGATGATCCGTCCACGCTCGATCCAGATCGCGCGGTCACAAATCATTTGCACCGCAGACATGTCGTGGGACACGAACAGGACCGTCGACCCCTCGGCGGTCAACGTGCGCATGCGCTTGGCGGACTTGCCGGCGAAATAGGAGTCACCGGCACCAAGAATCTCGTCGATGATCAGGATTTCCGGGCGTATTGCCGTGGCAGCAGCGAAGGCAAGTCGCGAGTACATCCCCGAAGAATACGTCTTCACCGGTTTGTCGATGAACTCCTCAAGCTCCGCGAACTCAAGGACGTCTTCGAGCAGCTTCCTGGCCCGTGCGCCCGTCACACCCTGATAGGCGAACGACGACATGACATTGGTACGACCGGTAAACTCGGGGTGGAACCCCGTGCCCAACTCCATCAGCGCCTGAACTTTGCCGCGTACATTCACCGTACCTTCGGTGGGCTGAATCAGCCCGGCAATCAGTTTGAGCAGCGTACTCTTGCCTGCACCGTTGCGCCCCACCAGGCCGACTCGCTCACCCGGTTTGATCGACAACGACATATTGCGAACGGCCCAGAACTCGTCATATGTCGAACGGGCAACCGGGAACCCCAGCGCCTCAATCATCCGATGACGGGGCGAACGGAATATCCGGTACATTTTGGCGATGGACGCCAGTTCAATGATTGGCTCAGACATAATCTGCAAATAGTGGTTTCAATCGCGAAAAGACGAATCCACCCAAAAAGAGCGTGGAAAAAGAGATAGCGGTGAAGATCGCCAGGAGCCCAGGCTTGATCACACCAATGAACGCCGCATCCCGATACAGCATGATCAGGTAGTACAGCGGGTTCGGATACATGTACGGGACCAGTTCCTTGGGGATCATTTCCTGGGTGTATGCGATAGGCGATACCAGCATCAGGAACAGGATCAGCACTGCAACCATCTGGCTGAGATCGGGAATGAACACGTTGATCGCCGAGAGAATCCAGATCAGTCCTACCGTGAACACAATCTGCAGCAGCAGAATCAGCGGTATCAACAACTGGGTGGAGTGCACGATGCCACGACTCCACAATACGATCAGTAGCATGATAAGCCCGACCAGCATGGTGACGCTGCTTGCCAGCACGGTCTTGACCGGTATCAGGTCGATAGGAAACAACGTGTTCTTGACCAGCCCCTTGTTGCCGAGCACGGACCCCACGCCACTGCCGAGCGCCTCGGAAAACCCGAGGAACGGCACCAGCCCGCAAAAGATCAACAGCACGTAGTCGAAAGTGCCGAACTCGGCGACACGGACGCGATAGATCATGGTGTAGACCACTGCATACAGTCCGAGGAACAGCAGCGGGTACAGAAATATCCAGGCGACGCCGAAAATAGTCCCGATAAAACGACTGCGGATATCCGTCAGGGTCGTTGCCCACAGGACGTGACTGTGACGCCAGATAATTGCGATGGGATTCATGAAAGGGGGGTTTCCAGGATCGCGACTATGCGTGCCGATGCATTGCCGTCACCGTAGAAATCAGTCCGACTCTGAGGAATCGATTTATTGCTCATGGCCGCGACAATGCCACTGTGGCTGGCACCGACGAGCTGGTTGAACCCCAGTTGCACTGTTTCGACCCACTCGGTTTCATCGCGCAAGGTAATGCACGGCACACCGTAGAAATAGGCCTCTTTCTGTACACCACCCGAGTCGGTAAGGATGACGCAGGCCGATTGCTCCAAGGCAATCATGTCCAGGAACGGCAGTGGATCAACCACCGTGAGCGAACTCAGGTGATGTGCCAGTCCGTGGTCCTGCAACAGTTTGCGGGTACGCGGATGCAACGGAAGCACAACCGGCATTTGCTTCGAGATTTCAGCCAGGCCGGACATGATTTCACCGAGTCGCTTCGGATCATCGGTGTTTTCGGCGCGGTGACAGGTAGCGAGTGCAAAGGCACTTTGCGTCAGCCCCAGCTGCGCCATGATCCGGCTTTGGTTCCGGGCGCGTTCGCCGTAGAACAATGCCACGTCGTACATGACGTCACCCACGTTATGCACGCCTTTTACAAGGCCTTCATGGGCCAGATTGTCAACCGCCACCTGAGTCGGGCACAGCAGCAAAGTCGAAACACGATCGGAAAGAATTCGGTTGATCTCTTCCGGCATGTGCATGTTGAACGAGCGCAGGCCCGCTTCGACGTGGGCGACCGGGATATGCAGTTTGGCGGCGGCCAAAGCACCCGCGAGCGTCGAGTTGGTATCGCCGTAAATGAGCACCCAATCCGGTTTTTCTTCCAGCAGGACCCGTTCGATACTCTCGAGCATGCGCCCGGTCATCGCACCGTGGGAACCGCCGCTGACCTCAAGGTTGTAGGCTGGCGCGGGAATATCCAGCTCGTCGAAAAAGACCTTCGACATGTTTTCATCGTAATGCTGACCGGTATGTACCAGCACTTCGACCATCCTTTCGGCGCCGACATTCCTGATCGCCCGCGATACGGCCGCGGCCTTGATGAACTGCGGACGAGCGCCGACGATGGTGACAACTTTGATGGTCATGACTTGAGCGCCTCGGACAGAACATTGGCAATCACTTCCTGACTGGAAGCTTCAAGATACGGATGCATGGGCAGACTCATGATTTGCGTTGCGACTTCATCACCGATCGGCAATTGCGCCAGATGATCGGCGACCGCCGGTTGACGGTTCAGGGGAATCGGATAATGAACGGCCGTTGGAATTCCGGCGTCTTTCAGACGCTGCTGGACGCCGTCACGCTGTTTGACCCGAACGCTGTACTGTGCCCAGGCGCTGGTGTTAAAAGACTCGACATAAGGGACACCGGCAATGCCGCGCGCCTGCAATAGCTGCTCGTATTGGTCGGCAGCAGCCTGCCGCAGCTCTAACTCTTGCGCGAAGATTTCCAGCTTGGGCAACAGGATTGCAGCCTGCAGGGTATCCAAACGACTGTTCACGCCAACCCTGACATGGTGATAGCGCCGATCCTGGCCATGCCGGGCTATCTGGCGCAATACCAGGGCCAGCTCATCGTCATCGGTAAACAATGCGCCGCCATCGCCATAACATCCCAAAGGCTTGCTCGGAAAAAAGCTGGTGCACGCGATGGTGGTCAGACTGCAGGAGCGTTGCCCTTTATAAGTCGCACCAAAACTCTGTGCCGCATCCTCGATCACCGGGATGGCATGGCGCTTGGCGATGGCATTAATACTGTCGAAATCGGCACACTGACCGTAGAGCGAAACTGGAATGATTGCCTTGGTGCGCGACGTGATCGCAGCCTCAAGCAATAGCGGATCGAGGTTGTAGGTACGCGAGTCGATATCGACATACACGGGTTTGGCGCCCAACAGCGCAACAGTCTCGGCGGTGGCGATATAGGTAAAGCCAGGCGTGATGACCTCATCACCCGGGCCAATACCGATTGCCATCAATGCGATCTGCAGGGCATCGGTACCGTTGGCGCAGCTGATGCAATGCTTGACGCCGACGAAGCGTGCGAGTTTTTCTTCAAGCTCCGACACTTCAGGGCCGAGGATGTACTGACCATGAGCGAGGACTCGCTGGATACCCGCATCTATCTGGTCTTTGAGACGCAATTGCTGCGTTTTGAGGTCAATGAATTCAATCACTGCCGGAGCTCCTTGCTAAGCGTTTTTCCATTTAGTGTGTAGCAGTCGCCGGTGTGCACACACACAACCGAGGCCTGCCCTTGCAGCGGCAGGTCCAATTGCTC
>Ga0075432_10000147_pt1 | contig 16761 bp, 10 predicted proteins | sample RhiMethybrSRZTD1_FD_72781 | JGI IMG/M metagenome (GOLD analysis project Ga0075432, IMG submission 72781) | Populus rhizosphere microbial communities from Tennessee, USA - Rhizosphere MetaG P. TD hybrid SRZTD1 | ecosystem: Host-associated > Plants > Roots > Rhizosphere > Soil | place: USA... | reverse complement strand
CTTCGCGGGCAAGCCCGCTCCCACAGGGATCTGCGTCAGTTCAGAGTCTGTGCATGCTCAAATAAGCGAAGCGCGCCCGCTTGAGGCTCAGGTCGGCCCGGAGGCCGCCTCGGCTTCAGCTTTTGCGGTACACGCCCCCTCGAGAGGCCGAGCGCAGGTTCTGCGCAGTGGGCAACCCGGCATGGATGCCGGGTTAGCCGCCCCCGGCCATGAATGGCCGATGGCGGCGGGCCCACGGAGCAGGACCGGAGCGAGGGAATGCCGAGCCTAGGCGAGGCACCGAACGTCAGGGGCAAGAGCCTTTGGTTACTTTGGGCTTTTCAAAGTGACTCGCTGTAAGAGCGAAACCAATAGAAGCCGTTACCGCAGGAATGGATATGTACACCTGAAATAAACCAGGTCGGCTGTCAGGCCGCCATCGCGAGCAGGCGCGCTCCCACAGGCAACTGTGCTGGGCATGGTATTGGTGTTCACGGTTCACCGCCGATGACAGGCTCGAACTAGACGTCAGATCGGCTATAAGACCGCCTCGCGCGCTTTTGATTTTGATCTTTTTACCCCCTCGAGCGCATGCCGAGCCCCAGCGAGACACCGAACGAAAGGGCCAAGAACGTTTGATTACTTTGCGCTGGGCGGCATTACGTTTTTCAAAGTGACTCGCCAGCAGCGGTTGCGCAAGGGCGTGAGCCCGGCGCACAACCGCTGCCGTGATGCAAAAGTCTATTGATAAAGGCTACCCAGGCTTCGTTCACTGGAACACCTCGAAGAGTCCGGCCGCGCCCATCCCGCCGCCGACGCACATGGTCACCACCACATACTTCACCCCGCGCCGTCGACCTTCCAGCAGGGCATGCCCGACCATCCGCGCGCCGCTCATTCCGTAAGGGTGGCCGATGGCGATGGAACCGCCACTGACGTTCAGGCGGGCGTCGTCGATGCCCAGGGTGTCGCGGCAATAGAGCACCTGACAGGCGAACGCCTCGTTGAGCTCCCACAGGCCGATATCGTCAACCTTCAGGCCGTGTTGCTTGAGCAGCCTGGGGACCGCCAGCACCGGACCGATGCCCATTTCTTCCGGGGCCAGGCCGGCAACGGCGATACCACGGTACAAGCCCAACGGCTTGAGGTTGCGTTGCTCGGCGAGTCGCGCATCCATCAGCACGCAGGCGCTGGCACCGTCGGACAATTGGCTGGCGTTGCCGGCGGTGATGCAGCCTCCGTCGATTACCGGCTTGAGGTTGACCAGATCTTCCAGGCGGGTCTGCGGACGGTTGCCTTCATCAAGACGCAGAGTGACTTCCTCCAGGCGCGTCTCGCCAGTGACTTTGTCGATCACCTGCCGAATGCTGGTGACCGGGACGATTTCACTGTCGAACAATCCGGCCTGCTGTGCCGCTGCGGTACGCAGCTGTGATTGCAGGGCGTAGGCGTCCTGCGCCTCGCGACTGATACCGTAGCGCCGGGCGACCCGTTCGGCGGTTTGCAGCATCGGCATATAGGCGTGGATGGCATTGCGCTCCACCTGCGGATCGTGCTCGGCGTACGCCCATTCCATGTGGCGATTCTGCACGGCGCTGATGTTTTCCTGGCCGGCACCGATCGCGGCCGGCATGCCGTCGACCATGATCTGCTTGGCGGCCGTGGCGATGGCCATCAGGCCCGAGGCGCACTGGCGATCCAGGGTCTGCCCGCTGACCGACAACGGCAAACCCGAGGCCAGGGCGGCCATGCGCGCGAGGTTCAAGCCCGCCGTGCCGCTGGTCAGTGCGGTGCCCATCACCAGGTCTTCGATTTCCCCGGCTTCGATGCCGGCGCGTTCGACCGCCGCACGGATCGCATGAGCGGCCATGGTGGGCGACTTGATGGAGTTGAACGCGCCACGGAATGCCTTGGCGATAGGGGTACGGGCCGTGGAGAGAATGACAGCTTCTTTCATGGTCGAGGTCCTTGCGAAATAGGTAGGCGGCCGCCCTGGAGAAGCCGCCGGAAAGGTCAGATGCGTTCGATGCGGGTCTTGCCGCAGGCCACCAGGCGCTCCAGCAGTGCTGCCGGTTGGAACCACATCGCGCCGTAGGCGCCGAGTGCCTCGCGGTAATGGCTGATACGCCCCAGCACTTGTGCCAGTCCCAGCCCTTCGGCGTAGTACAACGGGCCGCCGCGCCAGGCCGGGAAGCCGTAGCCGTTGATCCAGACCAGGTCGATGTCGCTGCTGCGCTGGGCGATGCCTTCGTCGAGCAACTGGATGCCTTCGTTGACCAGCATCAACAGGCAGCGGTCGTGGATTTCCTGATCACTGATGGCGCGGCGCTGGATACCCAATTCGCCAGCGATCTGCTCGGCCAGTGCGCCCATTTGCGGGTCATCCTTGCGCTCGCGGCCTTCATAGAGGTAATAGCCGCGGCTGGTCTTCTGACCAAAACGGCCGAGGGCGTAGAGCGCGTCGGCGAGCTTGCAGTAGCCGAGGTCGTGGGCAATGACATCGCGGCGCGACTCGCGTACCAGGAAGCTGACATCAATGCCCGCCAGGTCGTGCATGGCCAACACCCCCATGGCCAGACCAAGGCCAGTGAGCACCCGGTCGATCTGCGCCGGTGTAGCCCCTTCCAGCAGCAGGCGGTGAGCCTCGCGGGAATAGGGTTCAAGCATGCGGTTGCCGATGAAGCCGAAGCACACCCCGGAAACCACCGGGATCTTGCCGATGCGCTTGGCGATTTTCAGCGTGGTGGCCAGGACATCGGGGGCCGTGGCCGTGCCGCGTACCACTTCGAGCAAGCGCATGACGTTGGCCGGGCTGAAGAAGTGCAGGCCGACGACGTCCTGTGGCCTGCGAGTGACAGCAGCAATGGCGTCGACATCGAGGGTCGAGGTATTGCTCGCGAGAATCGCTCCGGCCTTGCACACCTCGTCCAGGGTACGAAACACCTGCTGCTTGATCGACAGGTTCTCGAACACGGCTTCGATCACCAGGTCAGCATCGGCGATATCGGCGTAGTCCAGGGTGCCGTGGATCAGCGCCAGGCGCTCGTCCATCTGTTCGGCCGTGAGCTTGCCGCGCTGGACACTGGTTTCGTAGTTTTTGCCGATCAGCACCAGGCCACGGGCCAGGGCATCGGCCTTCAGTTCCAGCAGCGTTACCGCCATGCCCGCATTGGCAAAGTTCATGGCAATCCCGCCGCCCATGGTGCCGGCACCTATCACCGCGACCCGGGTAATCGGACGAATCGGCGTGCCCGCGTCCAGCCCCGGCAACCTGCCGACTTCACGCTCGGCAAAGAATACATGGCGCAAGGCCCGGGACTCGCTGGATGCCTCAGCCTCCTGGAACAGTTCGCGCTCCCTGGTCAGGCCTTCGGCCAATGGCAAGTTGCACGCGGCTTCGATCGCCGTTACCACCCGCTGCGGCGCGTTCTGGCCTTTCCAGCGAGCCTGGTTGGCAGCACGATAGTCGGTGAAATAATTCGCCGGCAGGGCTGCTCCCGGGTTCGCTTGCGGCCAGGCCGGACGAGCCGGCGCCTGCCGGGCAATCAGCTCTTCGGCCATGCACCTGGCCGTATCCAGCAGGCTGTGCGCGTCTTGCGCCACACGGTCGAGCAGCCCCAACGCCAGTGCCCGCGCCGCACTGATCGGCTGACCCGAAGCAATAATCTCCAGCGCCGCGGCGGCACCGATCAGGCGCGGCAAGCGCTGAGTGCCACCGGCGCCGGGCAGCAGGCCGAGCTTGATTTCCGGCAGGCCCAGGCGCGCGCCGGCTTCAGCCACGCGGTAGCCGCAGGCCAGGGCGAGCTCCAGCCCACCACCCAACGCCAGACCACCGATGGCGGCGATCAGCGGCTTGTCCAGTTCGGTGAGCCGGGCCAGCAGGCTCGACAGGTCCGGTGTGGCGAACGAAGCTGCGCTACCGAACTCGGAAATGTCCGCGCCAGCACTAAACACCAGGCCCTCACCGTGGAGGACAATCGCTTTCACGCTGGCGTCCGCCGCGGCGCGCTCACAGGCTTCCAGCAGTTGTTCGCGCAGCGCCTGGCCGAGGGCGTTGACAGGGGCACGGGCGAGGCCGATCAGGACCAGAGGACCTTCGCAGTGATAATGGATGAGAGTATTCATGGAGGTTTTCTCGTCGGATAAAGGAGTGAACGCCACGCAATGGGTCTATTGCCTCAACTCGACTCGCTTTGCCGAATCAGCTTCTTGTTGATTTTTCCGACGCTGGTCTTGGGGATCTCGGCGACGAACTTGAACTGCTTGGGGATTGCCCATTTGTTGATCCGGCCACAGGCCACAAACTGTTGCAGGTGGTCTTCGAGCATCTTTTTATCGATGTACTGTCCAGGCTCGCACACCACCAGGGCCATGGGCCGTTCGCCCCATTGCTCATCGGCAATGCCGACCACCGCGACGGACGTGACCGACACGTGCTCGCTGATCAGGTTCTCCAGCTCCAGCGAGCTGATCCACTCCCCGCCCGTCTTGATCACATCCTTGATCCGGTCCTTGATTTCCACCCCGCCCAGAGGGTCGATAGAGGCCAGGTCGCCGGTATGCAGCCAGCCGCCCTGCCACAGCTCGGCGCCTTTTTCAGGCGCCTTCAAATAGCCTTGCGTCAGCCAGGGGGCACGCACAACGATCTCGCCCAGGGACTCACCATCGTGAGGAACGCTATTGCCACTGGCATCGATAATTTTCAAATCGACCATCGATATGGGCATGCCGGTCTTGATACGAGTGGCTAACTGCGCTTGCGTGCACTGTTCAAGCTCCTGCCCACGCAGATAAGTCGAACACAGCATCGGGCAGGTCTCGGACATGCCGTACCCGCTGTGCACCTGAATACCTTTGGCGCTCGCCTGGCTGGCGATTGCCAAGGTCAGCGCACTGCCTCCCAAGAGCATTTTCCAGCCATCGAAAGAGGTCTGCGCCGCTTCGTCGCAGCCCAGGATCATTTGCAGAATCGTGGGCACACAATGAGAAAAGGTGACCTTCTCTTCTCGAAAAAGCCGAACCAGGCTATTGGGCTCGTATCGCCCGGGGTACACCTGTTTGATGCCCATCAGGGTCGCGACATAGGGCACGCCCCAGGCATGCACGTGGAACATCGGCGTGATCGGCATGTAAACGTCGTCGGAACGTAACAGCGCAAAACTTTGGTAGGCACCCAAAGTACCCACGGCATTCAGGGTGTGCAGGACCAGTTGGCGATGGGTGAAGTACACGCCTTTCGGGTCGCCCGTGGTGCCCGTGGTATAGAACAGGGTCGCCACAGAGTTTTCATCGAAGTCGGGAAAGTCATAATGGCCAGCCGCCTGGGACAGCAGGCTTTCATACTGCCCCAACACGGGCAGTCCGATGCTGGCAGCGACGTCGTCAGAGAGCCGGATGTAGCCCTTGACGGTGTTCAGGCCAGCATGGATCTGCTCGATCATGGGCAGGAAATCATCATGCACCAGCACCAGATCGTCCTCGGCGTGATTCATGGTGTAGCGCACCTGTTCCGGCGACAGGCGAATGTTCACCGTGTGCAATACCGCGCCGATCATTGGCACGGCAAAGAAACATTCCAGGTACCGGTGGCTGTCCCAGTCGAGCATGGCCACGGTATCCCCGGCCTTGACCCCGGCCGCCGTCAGCGCATTGGCCAGACGGTGGATACGCTCGATGAGGGTCTTGTAGCTGTAGCGCAGCTTGTCGGCGTAGACGATTTCATTAGCGGGCTCGTATCGCACCCCCGACAGCAACAAGCTCTTGATCAGCAGCGGGTAGGTGTAGGCGCCTTGTGCTGGCGGAATTATTTTTGTCTTCAGCATAGTCATGACTTCCTGGTTCAGAATTGCGCCGCATCCAGCAAATAGAGGCTATCGCTACCGGCCATGACCGAAGCGCTCAGTGAATGGATACGCGGTAGCAGACGGGCGAAGTAGAAACGTGCCGTGCCCAGCTTGCTGGCGTAGAAGTCATCCTCGGTCTGTTTCCCCTGCGCCGCTTTGGCCATCAGGGCCCACATGTAGGCATACGCGGTGTAGCCGAATACCTGCAGGTACTCGACCGAGGCGGCGCCGATTTCGTTCGGGTTATTCATGGCTCGGTCGAGCAACCACGACGTCAGTTCGTCGAGGGTATCCACGGCGGCGTTCAATGGTTGGGTGAACTCACCGAGGTCGGCGCTGGCGTTGGCGGTGAAATGGCGAACCTCGGCGGCAAACAGACGATAAAGCGCCCCGCTGCTGCCGACGATCTTGCGCCCGGCCAGGTCCAGGGACTGGATGCCATTGGTGCCTTCGTAGATCTGGGTGATGCGCACATCGCGCACCAGTTGCTCCTGGCCCCACTCACGGACATAACCATGGCCGCCGAAAATCATCTGGCCGTGCACAGTGGTTTCCAGCGCCATGTCGGTGAGAAACGCCTTGGCGATCGGCGTCAGCAAGGTCACCAGCTCGTTTGCGCGCTGGCGAGTCGGTGCGTCCTCACTGTATTTGGCCGTGTCCAGTTGCAGGGCCACGTAGCTGGAAAACGCACGCCCCCCCTCGTTCAGGGCTTTCATGGTCAGCAGCATGCGGCGTACGTCCGGATGCACAATGATCGGATCGGCCGCCTTGTCCTTGTGCTGCGCGCCGGTCGGTGCGCGGCTTTGCAGACGGTCACGGGCGTACGCGACGGCGCTCTGATAAGAGCGTTCACCCTGCGCCAGGCCCTGTATGCCCACGCCCAGACGCTCGTAGTTCATCATGGTGAACATCGCGGCCAGGCCCTTGTTCGGCGCGTCGACGATCCAGCCCGTCGCCCCGTCAAAGTTCATCACGCACGTGGCGGATGCCTTGATGCCCATCTTGTGTTCGATGGAACCGCAGGACAGCGAATTGTTTTCGCCCAGCGTACCGTCGTCATTGACCAGTACCTTGGGCACCAGGAACAGCGAAATGCCTTTCGGCCCCGCCGGTGCATCCGGCAGTCTGGCCAGTACCAGGTGAATGATGTTTTCGGTCAGGTCATGCTCGCCACCGCTGATGAAAATCTTGCTGCCGCTGATCTTGTAGCTGCCGTCGGCCTGGGGTTCGGCCCTGGTGCGGATCAGGCCCAAGTCGGTGCCGGCATGGGCCTCGGTCAGACACATGGAGCCGCTCCAGACGCCGGCGTACATGTTCGGCAGAAAGCGCTCCTTGAGTGCCTCACTGGCGTGGGCGTTGAGCGACAGACAGGCACCCGCCGTCAGCATCGGGTAGGTGCCGAAAGACAGGTTGGCCGAGGTCACCATCTCCTCGACCTGGGCGGCGATCGTCTTGGGCATGCCCATGCCACCGTACTGCGGATCACCGCCGACACCGACCCAGCCGCCGTCGGCAAAGGCCTGGTACGCCGCGACAAATCCATCCGGGACTTTCACCGCTCCGTTGTCCCAGGAGCAACCTTGTTCGTCGCCACTGCGGCGCAGCGGGGCAATGCTGCCTGCGCTGATCTTGCCGGCCTCTTCGAGGATGGCGGCGGCCGTTTCTTCGTCGACCACCTCGGCAAGGCTGGGCAGTTGAGTCCATAGCCTGGAGACCTCAAAGACTTCATTGAGCACGAAGCGCATGTCGCGCAAGGGGGCTTTGTAATCAGACATGGTGGGGTTACTCGGTCAATGTGAGGGAATGCGGTATGCCTGTTTTTTGGGAATGGCCGGTCTCGCTGACGGGCAGCAGCGACTCATGCACCACTGGCACATCCGCGGCAGTCCGACGGTTCAGCGAGGGACCGCGCAACAGGAAGTACGACAGGGCCGGAATCAGAATCAGCGCCCCCAGCATGTTCCACAGGAACATGAAGGTCAGCAGGATGCCCATGTCCGCCTGGAACTTGATCGGCGACCAGACCCAGCACACCACGCCGGCCGCCAGGGTGATGCCCACCAGTCCCACCACCCGACCGGTGAACGACACCGCTTTTCGGTAGGCATCCGCCAGCGATAGCCCCTGGCGCTGGTGATACAGCTGAACGCTTAGCAAGTACAACGCGTAGTCGACACCTATCCCCACGCCGAGGGCGATCACCGGCAATGTCGCTACCTTCACACCGATGCCCATGACCACCATCAAGGTTTCGCAGAGGATCGAGGTCAGCACCAGCGGCAGCAAGGCCACCAGCGTGGCCCGCCAACTGCGGAAGGTGATCAGGCAGAACAGCGTCACCGCCGCGTAGACATACAGCAGCATGGTGCGGTTGGCCTCGCGCACCACGATGTTGGTCGCGGCTTCGATGCCGGCACTGCCGGCGGCGAGCAGGAACTGACGATCCTGGGTGCTGTTTTCCTTGGCGGTACTGTTTTCCTTGGAGAACCTGTCAGCGATGGCGACCACCGCGTCCAGGGTTTCAGCCTTGTGGTCCTTGAGAAAGGCGATCACCGGCATCAGCGAGCAGTCGTTGTTGAACAACTCCGGGGAGTTGACCGAGGCCTGCTGCGCGGCGTAGTTCAGCACGTCCTGATTGCGCTGGATGCTGTTGAGCTTGGGATTGCCCTCGTAGGTGCCCGCGGTAATCTGGCGCACCGCGTTGACCAGCGAAGACGTCGCCTGGACCCCTGGGGACTGCTGCAGCTCCCAGGCCAGTCGGTCGGCGAGGACCAGTGTCTGGTAGTTCAGGCAGCCTTCCGGTGCGGTCTTGATCATCACCGCGAACATATCGCTGGACAGGGCGTAGTGGCTGGTGATGTAGGCGTTGTCGCGGTTATAGCGCGAGTCGGCACGCAACTCCGGCGCCCCGCTGTCGAGGTCGCCGATTTTCAGTTGCAGGCTGACCATGAAACCGCCGATGCCCATCAGCGTCGCCACCAAGATCGCCCCCGTGGCCCAATTGCGCGTGGTGAAGCGATCGAGCAGGTCCCACAGTTTGCCGACGCCGTTATGCCCCGCCGCTCTCGTGTCGATCTTCAGCGCCCGCTCGGCGGCCTGGCGCCCAACGCCGATATAAGACAGCGCCACCGGCATCAGCAGCAAGGAGGTGAAAATCAGCACGGCGACGCCGATGCTGGCGGTGATCGCCAGGTCCTGGATCACTGGAATGTCGATCAGCATCAACACCGCAAAACCCACCGCGTCAGCCAGCAACGCGGTGACCCCGGCAATGAACAACCGGCGGAAGGTGTAGCGCGCAGCGATGAGCTTGTGGGTGCCCCGAGCGATGTCCTGCATGATTCCGTTCATCTTTTGTGCCGCGTGGGACACGCCGATGGCGAAAATCAGGAACGGCACCAGCACCGAATACGGATCGATGGCATAGCCCAACCACGCGACGATGCCCAGTTGCCAGACCACCGCGATCAGCGAGCAGCCGACCACCAGCAAAGTGCTGCGCACGCAACGGGTGTAGGCGTAGATGATGGCCAGCGAAGTGACCACCGCCAGACCAAAGAACATCATCACCTGAATCAGGCCGTCGATCAGGTCGCCCATCAGCTTGGCGAAACCGATCACCCGCACCTTGTAATGGCCGGTGCCTTCGACTCCGGATTTACGCGCAGCGCTGTCGCCGGCGAACTCGATCTTGTCGCGCAATTGCTCTTCGAGCATCTGCGAGAAGGCGTGGTAGTTGATGCGCTGGCCAGTGGCCGAGGCCTTGTCCAGCAGGGGCACGATGAGCATGCTCGACTTGTAGTCGCTGGCCACCAGGCTGCCGACAATGCCGGCGCGGGAAATGTTCTGGCGCAACTGTTCGATTTGCTCGGGCTTGCCCTGGTAGGCATCGGGCATCACCGGGCCGCCCTGGAAGCCTTCCTGAGTGACTTCAGTCCAGCGCACCCCAGGACTCCATAGCGACTTCATCCAGGAGCGGTCGACGCCTTCAGTGAGGAACAACTGGTCGTTGATCTGCTTGAGTACGTCCAGGTAACCGGGATCGAATATATCGCCCCGGGTGTTCTCCACCACCACCCTCACCGAGTTGCCCAGACCTCGTAGCGACTGGCGGTTCTCGAGGAAGTTCTTAATGTACGGCTGGCTCTGGGGAATCATCTTCTCGAAGCTGGGACGAAGTTCCAGACGGGTCACCGCCATGTAGCCCAGCACCACGGTGGCCAGCGCCATCAGCAGCATGAACAGCGGGCGAAAGTTGAACACCAGCCGCTCCAGCCGGTTGCCGGAGCACCGATCGAAGTCACGCAGCTCGCGGATCACCGGCATGGCGTCTTGTTTTATGTTGCCCATATCCAGGTACTCGCTCTAATTTTTCGAGGTCTTATTCAACGGACAGTGCCTGTGCACCGCGGCTACCCACCACCACCAGCGAACCGTCGGCGGCCAAGGTGGCACCGGCCACGGGGGGCAGGTCCTGGTGTGGCAACACTTGCAAGCGCTTGCCACTCGCTTGGCCAATCAGCGTGTGCCCGGCCTGAGTGAACAAGCGGTAATCGCCATGGGCATCAACAAGGCCGGCGGTGATGCTGACGTGCAGGCCACTGTCCAGCGGGCTCCAGCTCAGACCACCATCGGTACTGCGCAGCACATTGCCACGCAAGCCGTAGACGAGCGCTTCCCCGGGCTTGCCGAGAACACCGAAAAAACTGCCCTGATAGGGTGTCTGCACAGCGGCGAATCGCTGTTGCGCGCCATCCCACTTGAGCAACAGGCCCTGCTCGCCGGCGATATACAGCGCGTCGCCCGTTGAGGCGATGGCATTGAGGTGAAAACCCTGCGGGTTGTCGGTGCGATCCTGAAACGGCGTCCAGCTCTGACCGCCGTCCTCAGTCCGAAGGATCAGGTTGAACACACCGACCACATAGCCAAGCCTGTCGTTGGCGAACCACACATCGAGGAACGGCTTGTCGGCGCCCTGCTCGACCAGGCGCTGACCTTCAGCGACCAGCAGCGGCCATTGCTCGTTGGCCGGCTGGGCACTGGCCAGCGCTGCATAATGCTTGACCAGCAAGGCGCCGATCTGACGACCGTCGAGTTGCTTCTTCCAGGTCGCACCGGCATCGCTACTGTGCAACACCACACCGTCGTTACCGACCGCCCAGCCCTGTTTGGCAGAAGGGAAAAACACCGCGGTCAAATCGCTGCTGACCGGGACGCCAGCCTGCAGCCAGTGCTTGCCAGCGTCATCGGAATAAAGAATATGGCCACGCTGGCCAACAGTGACCAGGCGCTCACCCGCGCGAGCGATGCCGATCAAGGGGCTACGCATGGCCAAGGGACTCGGCTTGGCTGGCAGATCCAGCACATCGACATAACCGGCCGCCTGAGCGACACCCTGCAATAGCGCCAGCATCGAACACAGCAGCGCCAGCACGAAACTTTTCAAGGAACCCATACCGCACCTTCCAGGAAAACGGCACCGCACAGCACACGAGGTGCAGTCCGGCGCCGGAGTCGGTAACCGGGGGATCTCTACCGATCACCCCGGGCTTCTGTCGCCTGACACCTAGCGGATACCGGAAGCTGCCAGCGCATCCGGCGCCCACTGCGCCTTCGACAGAGACTCGATGTACTTGATGCCGCCGTACGCGCCCGTGATGCCGTTGATGTTGTAGGAGCCACCCACCAGGTCGTAGATCATGAAAGGCGAGACATCAGGAATGTTTTTGTCGTAGCTCTGGCTGAGGAAGGCGAAGGAGCCACGGTAGAGTTTGCCGCTCGAGTCATACTGGTCAGAGGCCAGAGCGATCCAGCTGTCTTCATCCAGGTACATGCGGCGCTTCTGGTAGATGTGCCGCGCAGAGGATTTGAGCGTGCCCTCCACCACCCAGACGCGGTGTTTCTCCCAACGCACATAGTCAGGCGCGATGTGGTTGGGGGTCGTAAGCTGCCTGGCGTCCACGGCGTAGGTCAGCTTGTAGGTGTTGTAGGGGATGATCATTTCCTGCTTGCCCACCAGTTTCCAGTCGAAGCGGTCCAACGCGCCATTGAAGACGAATACATCGTCGTAGGTACCGGCGCCGCCCGTACCGGGATTAGGCGTGTCGTAGGCCAGGTCTGGCGCCAGCTTCACTCGCCGCTGACCAGGCAGGTACTGCCAGCTGCGGCGTGGCTGCGCCAATGGGTTGGCAGTGTCCTTGAGCATGATGGCCTCTCCCGCACGACGCGCGGGACCGGTGTAATACAGCTTCATCTGAAAGAACACGTCAGTGCTGTTGAACGGCTTCGACATGTCGTCGTAGATCGGATAATTCGAGAACGACAGCGCCGTGGTGGACAGTGTCGGCACACCCGCCGAGTCGACGTTCCAGGAGTCATACTTGACGTTACGGTTGCCGCCGACGCGCAGCAGGTGGTTCCACATGGCCTCACTGCCGGAGGTCGGGATCGGGAACGGCACGCCAGGCAACAGGTTATCGATGGCCAGGCCGCCATCGAGGGACTTGGTACCGGTGGCATTTTTCACGCTGTTATCCAGCACCGCCTGAGGCAGGGCAACAGTGCGATGAGTCGGATACACATTGATGTGGTACGTGGGATAGCGTTTGGCAAGTTCTGCCGTGGTGGCCGTCAACTGGCCCTTGTACTGGTCAAGGTTCTTGCCATCGATGACCAGCAGCGGTTTCTCGTCGGCAAACGGATCCGGACGCATGCCGTCGCCCGCCTTGAAGCCGGCTGGCGGAGTGGTCAGGCCGCCTTTGTAGGCTGGAATCGAACCATCGGCGTTAGCCGCCATCTCGGCGCCCACAGGGGTCAGGCTGGAGCCCAATTTGGCGGCATCCTGAGCCGATACGGCCGCTTGGGCCTGACCGGCAATGACAGCTGCCAGGGAAGCTGCCAACACACTATTTAGCAATCTCATCTGAATTCTCTCCACTTGTTTTTGTAATCCGAGCGTCAGTCAGAAGGTGGTTTTGAACGAGGCCGTGAGCATCCCGCGATCCTTGAGCAGCGGCGCCAGGCCGGCCTGCGAAGTGATCTGGCCGGGAATGCAGCGGTACTGCCCACTACTGCCTGGGGTGTTGTTATCGAACCCGGTTTCACAGGTATTGAAAGGACCAAAAGAATCCACGTACTTCAGGTCGAACTTGTACTTTTGATAGACGTCCGCAGCGACGCCTATGGAGTAGCTGCCGGCGTTTTCGCTACCACCGAGCTGGACGGCCGAGTTGCCCTTGAGGCCGACGTTGTAGGAAACGGGCATGGACATATCCACACCCGGGAACACCTGGAACCAGGTCGGGGTGAAGTTGGTCGTGATGGAGTAGGCATTGGTGTCGACTTTGTCGACGCCCTGGTAACTGGAGTTGCCCTTGAAGGACTGCTGGCCCTTGTCGACGCTGACCAGATGGGTCATCGATCCTTCGACAGCCAACGAGGATGAGTCCCACAACGGCGTATTGCCAAAGCTCACCAACCCGTTGAGCACCACATGGAAAGTCTTGCCACGGGCCGTTCCGGTGTCACCTCTGCCCGGCACAGCACCGATAAGGTTGTCGCCGTTGACCAGCCCCTGCGCAGCCTGTGCACTCAATGTCGGGTTGATGGTGGTGAAGTTGCTCAGCAGTGGCATGTTTTCGCGATAGTTCACATCAAGCCCGACGCTGACCGGCCCCACGTTTTTCGACAGGCTGATGCCGTAGATGTCGATGTCATCGGCATAAGCGGCCAGGTATTCAGCGCCCGCAAGCCCCGGCAGGCCTGGCTGTTGCAGGTTGGGCGCATTGACCAGCACCACTGGCATCGGGTCCGAGGTGTTGCGGTAGTAGAAGCCCAGGGTGCCGTCCAGCCATTGCGGGCTCCACTTGGCCATGAGCCCGAAGTCACCGGTGTTGTGCGGCTTGACGTCATGCCCGCGCGGAGTACCAAAAAAAGCACCGGCCCCGCCCAGCGCCGTCGGCACTGGCAGCCAGAACACATCCCCGCCTTCGCCGAACATGTCATAGCCACCCATGTAGGTCCCACCCTCAGGCAGACGGGTGTTGCGGAACTCCAGGAAGTACTGCGCGCCCAGGGTCAGTTGCGGATTGACCGTGAACGACATGGAAAGCTGGTTGCGCGGGAGGAACAGTTCCTTGGTTTCGGTGCCCGGCACGTTGTACAACTTGGCCAGGTCCAGGGCCGACTGACCGTAGTTGATGCCATTGGCCGCGTTGAACAGGGTCTCGCCCCAGAACATGTTGTGCCTGCCGAGCTTGGTGCTGAACATCGACTCCTCGCCGACCTCGGTGCTGTAGAACACAAACGCATCAAGGATCTCACCGGAAGGTCCGTTGTAATAACGGTCGGTGTAGTTGCTCAGCCCATGCTTGCGTGCAACATGGCCATTCAGCGAGTCGCCCGGCTGAATGGCACCGGACTGACGCGCCGCAACCAGGTTACCCGCATTGCCCGCCTGCCCTGGAAAAGGGTTGGAGTTGGACCCGACATCGTCATAGGCATGGTCATACCAACTCGCGGCACTGACACGAAAGCCCATTTTGCGCTGATAGACCACATCAAGCTCGGTCAGCAGATCGATCCGCTGGGTCACTGCACTGCCGACACTGAAGTTTTTGTCGCCGTCGTTGTAGTTGGCGGCGTTGGCAATCTTCGAATTCTGACCTTGCACCCGCTGACCGTAACTGGCCTTGAGGGTGTTATCGAAGCGTACCGCCCAATCTTCACTGCCATTACCAAGTTCAAAGGCATGGGCAGCCGGCATGGAGGCGAGCAGTATGGCGGTAGTCAGCATGCTGCGGCGCAAAGGGCTATGCCCTGTCGTGGTGTGCATTACGTTGTCTCCGTTTTTTGTTGTTTTTGTTTTTTGGCTCTAACAACGGCTCACATCAGGTCCTGGCAGTGATGCGAGCTTCTTCAGATGGTTTTATTCAGGTGTTTGCGTCTAGCGATCCAGCGTGCGGATAAAGTCTTCGGCCTGCGGCCACTCGCCGTAGCCGGCGGCTGGATTGAGGTGGCCTACAGCACCGAGGTTGACCAGTTCACTGCCCCATTGACGGGCCATTTGGGTCACCGACTCCAGGCTCGCAAGGTGGTCGTTGGTACTGGCCGCGACAATCGACGGGAACGGCAGCGGACCTTTTGGCAGCGGGTCCCAGCCATTGGCCCGCAGGCTCTCAGCGGTCGGATAACCGATTGGCCATTTGGCCTCGAGGTCCGGTGGTGCGGCCAGCAAAGCGCCCTTGATCGGGCGGTCATGACAGGCGGCCCAGTGCACCACCATCAGCACACCGGCACTGTGGGCCACCAGGATCACCGGACCGCAAATCTGCTCCAGCTCGCGCTGGATCGCATCCACCCGTGCTGCCAGACTGAGTTTGTTCTCTTCCAGTGGTGGTACTGAGCGGACCTTGCCCAACCTGGCTTCCAGCAGCGTTTGCCAATGCGCTGGCACGTGATCGCGCAAGCCCGGAACTATCAAAATCGTGGTGTCATTCATCGCGCTACTCACCCTTGAACAATCCATCGAGCGGGTCCGCGAATGTTTCGAACCCTGCCAGCAGCACAGTAGGATTCGCCTTGTCGGAACGGGTTACATTTAGCGTCAGCCACTTCCCTTTTGATGACAGCATCCGTGAGTCGGCCCGGTTGGATTTACCGCACCCGGCGCTTTTCATTTCACGATCAAGTCTCTATAACTGACTGGCAACCGCGACAACGAGATCTCATTTGTCACAACATGGAATGTATGCACGCCATGCCCGTACAAGCACGAACCGCCGTACTGACCAACTACCTGGATGTGGCTCACCATCTACGGCTGAACGCGATCACGCTGTTAGCCGAGGTGGGCTTGAGTCCCGCGCTTCTGAGCGATCCGAGCCAACGCATCCCGGCCACCGCGAGCATCATCCTGCTGGAGAAGTCGGCGCGCCTGAGTGGTTGTGAAACCCTCGGCCTGCGTATGGCCGAGCTGCGTCAACTCGCGGACTTTGGTGAGGTGAGCCTGCTGCTCAGTCACCAGAACACGCTTCGCGATGCGCTGAATGTGATCGTGCATTACCGTCAGCAGATCAATGAGTCACTGGCGATTTTCGTAGAGGAAAGCGGCAGTACGGTGATCATTCGCGAAGAACTGGTGACCGACATGGGCACGAACAACCGCCAATCCATCGAACTGGCCATTGCCGTAATGCACCGTTTTTGCGCCGCCATGCTCGGCGCGCACTGGCACCCGATCAATGTCTGTTTCTCCCACGACGCTCCGGCAGATCTCTCCGTGCATCGACGGATCTTCGGCTGCAAGGTGGAGTTCGGCTGCGAGTTCAACGGCATCGTTTGTCCCGCCACCAACCTCGACGCCGCCAATCCTCTGGCCAATGCGGCCATGGCCCGACATGCGCAGCGCTACATGGATTCGCTGCTGGGCAAAAACGACCATTCCGTGGCGTTTGAGGTGCGCAAATCCATTTACCTGTTGCTCCCCATGGGTCGCGCGACCATTGCGCAAATTGCTCAGAGCCAGGGCATGAACGTGCGCACCCTGCAGCGCCGCCTGGACGAAGAAGGGGCCAGTTTCAGCGAGCTGATCAATAGCGTGCGCCGCGACCTGGTGATTCGCTACCTGGAGAACCCCGGGTACTCGCTGGGACGGATCGCCGACATGCTTGGCTACTCCATGCCCAACTCATTCACTCGCTGGTTCGTTTCCCAGTTCGACATGCCGCCAGCCGCCTGGCGCAGCGAACACAAGATCGTGCCGCGCAAAGACGGTTGATGAAACACCGGTAACGCAATACCTGCAGGAGCCAGCTTGCTGGCGATGGTCGTTAACGATAACGCGTAGGGACTGGTGAAACGCGGGGCACTTGAGTCCATCGCCAGCAAGCTGGCTCCTACAGGGGAATGCGTACACTGGGATCGTGCCAAAAAAAAAACG
>Ga0075432_10000143_pt1 | contig 16851 bp, 17 predicted proteins | sample RhiMethybrSRZTD1_FD_72781 | JGI IMG/M metagenome (GOLD analysis project Ga0075432, IMG submission 72781) | Populus rhizosphere microbial communities from Tennessee, USA - Rhizosphere MetaG P. TD hybrid SRZTD1 | ecosystem: Host-associated > Plants > Roots > Rhizosphere > Soil | place: USA... | reverse complement strand
CAAGTAGAGCGCGGCAACCGCGAGGAAAAACGTGAACGGCTCATGGGTGGCGTCCGCTGCGTTTTTGGCTTTGAACATCATGTCCTGCAACCCGATCACCGAGATCAGCGCGGTGGATTTGGTCAGCACCAACCAGTTGTTGGTGAACCCCGGAATGGCGAAACGAATCATCTGCGGCACCAGAATCCGCCAGAACACCTGAGCGCCGCTCATGCCATAAGCCACACCGGCCTCGCCCTGGCCTTTGGGGATTGCCATAAAGGCGCCGCGAAAGGTTTCCGAGAGGTAGGCACCAAAAATGAAACCCATGGTGCAGACGCCGGCGATAAAGGGGTTGATGTCGATGTAGCGGGTGTAACCGAGCGCGAGGGCAATGCGGTTCACCAGATCCTGGCCGCCGTAGAAAATCAGCAGGATCAACACCAGGTCAGGAATACCGCGAATCAGGGTTGTATAACCTTCGCCCAGCACCGCCAGCCATTTAAACGGTGACAGACGAAAGGCGGCGCCGATCAGACCCAGGGCAATCGCCATGGTCATGGAAGTCAGGGCCAGATGAATGGTCAGCCAGGCGCCATCGAGAATGCTCGATCCGTAGCCGTGAAGCATGATGAAGTTCCTCAAGCGAGCGCCGGGAGGCGCGCGAGACAAGCCAAAAGTGGCACCCGCAAACGCCGGCGCCAGGGTTTCGGGTAACGGCTTATTCGCCGTAGATATCGAAGGCGAAGTACTTGGCCATCACTTGCTGGTACTTGCCATTGGCGCGGATGGCGTCAATCGCTGCGCTCAGGCGTGCAACGTTCGCACTGTCGCCTTTACGCACCGCGATCCCGGCGCCTCTGCCGAAGTATTTCGGGTCGTTGATGTCCGGCCCAACCAGCGCGAAACCTTTACCTATGGGGGTTTTGATAAAGCTCTCGTCGGTGTTGACGATGTCGGCGAGGGTGGCGTCCAGGCGACCTGATGCCAGATCGAGGAAGGCTTCATTTTGTGAGCCGTAGCGGGCCACTTCGACACCGGCTTGCGCCAGCTGCTCGGTGGCGAAACGGTCGTAGGTCGAGGCGCGTTGCACGCCGACTTTCTTGCCTTTGAGGTCGACCAGCGGGTCGTTGATCACGCTGCCGCTCTTCATCGCGAACTTGCCCGGCGTGTGGTAGTACTTTTTGCTGAAGTCGACCGATTTCAAGCGGTCTTCAGTGATCGACATCGACGACAGCACAGCGTCGATCTTGCGCACTTTGAGCGACGGGATCATGCCGTCGAATTCCTGGATGACCCATTCGCATTTGACCTTCATCTCTGCGCACAGCGCGTTGCCGATGTCGTAATCGAAACCACTGACATTGCCCTCCGGCGTCTTGAAAGAGAAGGGCGGGTAGGCGGCTTCGATGCCGATACGCAGGCTGTCCTCGTCGGCGTGTGCCAGCAAGCTTGCGGCGCACAGTGCCAGAGCACCTAGAAGTTCTGTCTTGTTCATATTGTTGACTCCTTGGATGGGGCGTTGGTGATACGGGGCTGCCGTCCGGTCTGGCGAGGTGGACTGTCCTGATGATTTGCGAGGCTATAAATGACATAAAATATTTCACAAATCAACTGTGTGAAAATAAACATGTCAAAATGGGGTGAGGATTCATGGACGTACCTGGCTAGGGCGCCGAAGGTATGGCGTCAGCTTTTGGCCCAGAGTGGCAGGGAGAAGAGGCAGATCTTCAGCAAGATCGCGGGAAGGGGGAAGCGGGCTAGTCAGTCTTGTCTCTGTCATCTACAACGGCACACTGGGTGACGATGCGCATCACCCAGTGTGTAGGCTCTTACAGAATATTCAGCGGGTAGCTGATGATCACTCGATGCTCATCACTGTCCCGTTGCGTGGACACTTCAGTGCGCAACGAAGCGTGGCGCAGGGCGATGCTCAGGTCTTTGAGCGGCCCTTGCTGGACCACATAACTCACGGTCAGGTTGCGCTCCCATTCGCTTTTGTCGCCGGTGGGAGTACGGATGTTGGAACCGCTTTCGTACATGCCCATGAAACTCAAACCCGGAACCCCGACCTTGGCGAAGTCATAGCCGTAGCGAACCTGCCAGGTGGTTTCGCCGGCGCGCTGGAACTTGCCGATCATCGACTCCGTCATGAAATAGGCGGTGGAGCCGTCACCCTGGTTCAGCCAGACCGCGTCGCTGTCGCCGCTGACTTGCTGCAGGCCGGCGGCGATGGTGTGGCCGTTCACCAGGTAGGTGAATTGCGCGCTGCTCAGGCGACTGTCGACTTTGCCTTTGGTGACGCCGTCGCCGTAGTAGCCAAACGTGTAGAAAGCCGGGTCATGACCGTTGGCGCCATCGGAGCGGTTGTCGAAGTGACGCAGGTCGGTGCGCAGGGTGCCGGGGCCGACCTGCCAATCGTATTTGAGGCCCAGAAAGTTCTGTTTGTAGAAGTCCTGCAGGTTGCCGTAGTAGTACTGCAAGGTCAGGTCTTTGGTCGCTTTGTAGTCCACGCCACCGTAATAGAACTTGTTGACGAACTCGCCCGTCTGCGCGTTGTTTGCACCGGGAATGGACATGCCCATCTGGTTGCTTGAGCCGCGACCTTTGACATGCTCCAGCTGGCCGAGGGTGAAGGTGAAGTTCTCCAGATCCTTGGACTGGATCTGCCCGCCATTGAAGGTTTGTTGCAGCATGCGGTCGGTGGACATTACCACCGGCAACATCGGGACCAGCGTGCCGTATTTCAGTTCAGTGTTGGAGAACTTCGCCTTGGCCGTCAGGCCCAGGCTGCCGAACTCATCCACGGCACGCCCGTCGCTGTCGGTCGGAAAGATGTTGCCGTTGAAGTTTTTGCTTTCGGGGTTGTAGTGCCGGCCCTTGCCGGAGTCCAGCCGGATACCGTACATGCCAATGGCGTCCACGCCGAAACCGACCGTGCCCTGGGTGTAGCCGGACTGAAAGTTGGCGATGAAACCCTGGCCCCATTCCTGGGTGTAGTTGGGGGCGGCGGCGCCGCTGCGGTTGTCGGCATTACTGAAAAAGTTGCGGGCCAGCACGCTGAGCTTGCTGTCTTCTACCAGGCCTGCGGCGTAACCCTGTTGAGCGATGATCAGGCCGCAAATGCCGGCCACTACTTTAGGTGCGCGATTGAAAAGCTCCATCGGAGTCATCCCCATGAGTTGTCGAATGTTGTGAGAGGCAGTCAAAAGCGGCAGTAAAGGTTTTTATTGTTTTTCAGGAGCAGCGGTGGCCGGCAAGACGTTCAGTCTCACGGGCGGCAAGCGGTACAGGATGAACAGTGCGAGCACGCCGATGCCGGCGCAGAGCAGCAGGCCGACGCCCACCGACTGGGCCAGTGCATCGCGGGCCAGGTTCAGCCATTGTGGGTGTTCGAGCAGTGCGGCGTCGGGGTGCAAAAGGATCTGCGGCTCGGCGTACAACGCCAGTCCGTCGGCGTGCCCTTGGGCGATAAAAAGTCGTTGCAGGTTGGCGCTGTAAAGCAGGTTGACCAGCACGCCCATCGAAGCGGTTCCGAGCAATCCGCCCACCAGGCGCAGCGATTGGGTCAGCGCGGTGGCGATCCCGAGGAACTGGCGCTCGGCGAGGGTTTGAGTGAATACCGTCAGGTTCAGCAGGATGAATCCCAAGCCAAGACCCGCCAGCAGGATTAAGCCGAGCAACACATTGAAGGAGGCGCTACGTCCGGCGAGAGCCAGGCAGAAACATGCCAGCAGCAGCGCCACAAAACCGCACAGCGGTAACAGGTTTGGATTACGCAAACGGGTCACGATGCGGCTGTTGACGATCGCCCCCAGGGTGATACTCAGTGCCAGTGGTGTGATCAACAGGCCGGCATCTTGCGGCGAGTAGCCATAGCTGCCCTGCAGCAACAGCGGTAGATAGAACAGCAGCGAAAACATGATCGCGCCGGCCGCCATCGACAGCAGAAACAGCAGGCGCATGCTCGGTAGTCGCAGCAATGCCGAGGGCAGCAATGCATGCGTGCAGCGCTGTTCCCAAACGCACAGCGCGACAGTCGCCGCCACGCAGATCAAACCCAGCGCCGCACTCAGCATCAGGCTGGAATGCCCCAGCCATTCGACGAACAACTGCAGACTGCCCAATGCCAGGGCGATCAGCAGCGCGCCCGGCCAATCGAGGCTGATCTTTGTCAGTTGCTGCGGGCGGTAATAAGGCAGGTAGCGCCAGGCAAAAAACAGCGCCAGGCAACCCAGCGGCAGATTGAGATAGAACACCGAGCGCCAGCCAAACGCCCCCGTCAGGTAGCCACCCAGCCCGGGGCCGATGGCGTTGACCACACTGAACAGGGCGCTGAGCAGCATCTGCCAGCGCAGGCGTTGCCTGGTGTCGGGAAACAGTTCCGGAATGCAGGCGAATGCGGTGCCGATCAACATGCCGCCGCCGACGCCCTGCAAGGCGCGACCGATCACCAGCAACAGCATGTCACTGGCCAGTGCGCAGGCCAGTGAAGCCAAGGTGAAAATCAGGGTGGCGGCGATCACGAAGGGCTTGCGCCCATAGTAATCCCCCAGTCGACCAAAGATCGGGATGGTGACGATAGACGCCAGCATGTAGCCCGTGGCGACCCACGCGTAAAGTTCAAAGCCCTTGAGTTCGGCGACGATGCTTGGCAAGGCATTGCCGATCACCGTCTGGTCGAGTGCCGAGAGCATCAACACCAGCGAGATGCCCAGCATCGCCAGCAAGGCCTGTTTGAAACTCAGGGGAGGGAGGGTCGCCACGGCCATCGTCGGTCCTCAGCTCAACGCCGCAACGGCAGCAGCAATGCGCGAGCAACCTTCGTCGAGGGTCTTGATGTCGGTGGCAATCGACATCCGGAAGAACGGCGCCAGGCCATATGCGGTGCCTGCCACCACCGCCACACCCTGGCTTTCCAGCAGGTACATGACCACGTCGTAGTCGCTGTCCAGCTGCTTGCCCTGGGCCGTGGTTCTACCGAGCAAACCTGAGCAGTTCACATAGAGGTAGAACGCCCCGTCGGGCTTGCGGCAACTCAAGCCGTCAATGGCGTTGAGCAGTACCAGGCAGCGATCCCGGCGTTGCTGATAGACCGCCACGCTTTCCTTGACGAACGCCTGGTCGCCATTGAGCGCTTCGACGGCGGCGGCCTGGCTGACCGAACAGGCATTGCTGGTCGATTGCGATTGCAGGGTCGCCATGGCAGCGATCAGGTCGGCCGGGCCTGCGGCGTAGCCGATACGCCAGCCAGTCATGGCATAAGTCTTGGACACGCCGTTGACCACCAGGGTGCGCTCGGTCAACGCTGGTTCGATGGCGAGGATGTGCGGGTTGTCCAGGCCTTCGTAGCGGATGTGCTCGTAAATGTCGTCGGTCATCAGCAACACCTGCGGATAATCCAACAGCACATCGGCCAGGGCGCGCAGTTCGGCGGCGCTGTAGCTGGCGCCGGTCGGGTTGCTGGGCGAGTTGAGCAGCAGCCAGCGAGTGCGTTCGGTGATCGCGCCGCGCAGTTGCGCCGGGGTCAGCTTGAAGGCGTGTTCTTCCGGGCAGGCGAGTGTGACGGGGTCACCTTCGCAGGCCAGCACCATGTCGGGGTACGACACCCAGTACGGCGCCGGAATCAACACTTCCTCGCCCACGCCGAGGGTGGCGGCGAAGGCATTGAAGATCGCGCTCTTCGCACCGCTGGTGACCAGGATCTGATTCGTACCGTAGGTCAGGCCGTTTTCTCGGGCCAGCTTGGCGACGATGGCCTGGCGCAACTCCGGGGTGCCGGCATTTTGCGTGTAACGGGTTTCGCCGCGTTCGATGGCGGCGCTGGCCGCTTGCCGAATGTGCACCGGGGTATCGAAGTCCGGCTCGCCGACGACCAGATTGATGATGGACTTGCCTTGCCGGCGCAGTTCGTTCGCACGGTCGGATGCGGCGCTGCTGGGCGATGGTTTGATACGTTGCACACGGGCGGCGATGCGGGAGGCGGTCACGTGTCGTTCCTCGTTGATGACGTTGACGAGGCCCTACAGTACGAGTCGCTACCCTGGCCGCCATAAGACGAGATCGTTCTGGTCGGATAGGCATCGCTTATGGCTGGAACTGCACAGTGCTTGCACTAATACGGTGCGCCCAGGCCTGTATGCCCTTGGCGGGTATCAACGCCGACAGCAACGATCAAGCCATAGCAAAGGCTTATGGTTGAGCCTTGCAGTTCACCACGTGTGCAATGTTCGGGGCTGGCCTGGCTCTTGCTAAAGCTTGTGGGCAGCCCCCCTTTGTTGAGCAAGAGCATCGCCACCGTGAACCTGCGTCGTTTGAAGTATTTCGTGAAACTCGTCGATATCGGCAGCATGACCCAGGCCGCCGATGTGCTGCATGTCGCCCAACCGGCACTCAGTCAGCAACTGGCCACGCTGGAGGCGGAGTTGCAGCAACAATTGCTGATCCGCACCAAACGCGGCGTCACCCCGACCGAGGCGGGGAAGGTGCTCTATGGGCACGCGCAAATCATTCTGCGCCAATGCGAACAAGCTCAAAGTGACATCAACGCCACGGGGCAGGCCTTGTCCGGGCAAGTGTCGGTCGGGCTGGCGCCAGGCACCGCTGCATCGACGCTGTCCCTGCCGCTGTTGCGCAGGGTGCGCGAGCGTCATCCGGGCATTCTGCTGTACCTCAATGAAAACTTCGGCACCACCTTGAGCGAGTTGATCATGAATGGCCGGATGGACATGGCCGTGCTCTATGGCGGGCGTGAAGTCCATGGCTTGAGCTTCGTCTCGCTGCTGCGCGAGCACCTCTATCTGGTGAGTGCCGATCCTGCTGTCAGCGCTCTCGACGAGATCCCTCTGGCCGACCTGGCGGACATGGACATGCTCCTGCCGCGTCCCTACAACGTCATGCGTCGACTGGTGGATGAAGCCTTCCTGCGCATCGGCCTGAGTGCGCGGGTGGTGGCTGAAATCGAATCTTCGATCACCCTGACTGCTGCGGTCGCCGAGCACTTCGGTTCGACGATCCTGCCCGAGTCCTCGGCGCGGGTGATGGTCGCCGACACCTCGATGCACATGTGTCGCATTGTCGAGCCCGCGGTCGAGGCGCCGCTGGCGCTGTGTCTGTCCGGTCACCTGCCGCTGTCGGTGCCGGCGCAAGCGGTCAAGGCGATCCTGCTGGAACTGGTCGCCGAGATGCGCGGCAGCCTGATCTGAGTGGTCATAAGGACGGCTTATCACCCCAAAGCCAAAGCGTCTTGGTCGTCGTTCGGCGGGCTCGCTACATTGACCCCATCCACTTAAGACACGCTCGACAGGCAGGGGCCCACGCATGGATTCAGAACGCATCAAGGGGTTGATCGATTTGCTCGCCGAATCCGATCTGCTCGAACTGAGTCTGACCGAAGGTGACAGTACGGTTCGTCTTTTCAAGCAGGCCGGAAAGGTTTTGACCGCAGAGCCGTTGACCGGGCCATTGCCGGTATCGGCACCGCCGCCATCCACGGCAGATACCCCGACGGTGCAGGCCATCGAGGTCAAGGCCAGCCTGTACGGCGTACTGCATCTGACGCCCGCCGCAGGAGAAGCACCGTTTGTCACGGTCGGCGAGCAGGTCGAAGCCGGGCAGACCCTGGCGGTCATCGAGGCGATGAAAATGTTCCACCCGGTCAAGGCCAAAGCCGCCGGACGGATCGCCGCGATCCTCGCCCAGAGTGGCGCCGAAGTCGAAGCCGGTCAGTCGCTGTTCCGTCTCGACTGATCCCAAGCCCATCCTCTTTCAGGTGAATTCAATGTTCGACAAAGTGCTGATCGCCAACCGTGGCGAAATCGCCCTGCGCATTCAGCGTGCCTGCCGTGGCCTGGGGTTGCAGACCGTGGTCGTGCACTCCGAGGCCGATCGCCACGCCCAGTATGTGCAAAACGCCGATCAGGCCCTGTGCATCGGGCCGGCGTCTCCCGGCCAGAGTTATCTGAACCAGGCGGCGCTGCTGTTCGCGGCCAAGGTCAGCGGCGCTCAGGCGATTCATCCGGGTTATGGCTTTCTGTCGGAGAATGCCGGGTTTGCCGAACGCATCGAAGCCGCCGGCCTGACCTTTATCGGGCCGAGCGCCGAATGCATTCGCACCATGGGCGACAAGGTCGCTGCCAAACGGGCGATGCGCGAAGCCGGCGTACCGTGCGTGCCGGGTCCGGACTCGGTAATGCCCAGCGACGATGAAAGTATCCAGGCCATCGCACGTGAAATCGGTTATCCGGTGATCGTCAAGGCCGCTGGCGGCGGCGGTGGTCGTGGCATGCGCGTGGTGAAAGAGGAGGGTGAACTGCTCGATGCCATCGCGCTGACCCGTGAAGAAGCACGGCTGGCCTTTGGTAATCCGGAGCTCTACATCGAGAAGTTTCTCGGTCATCCGCGGCACGTGGAAATACAGGTGTTGTGCGATGCCCATGGCCATGCGATCTGGCTGGGTTGCCGCGATTGCTCCTTGCAACGTCGGCACCAGAAAGTCCTGGAAGAAGCGCCGGCGCCTGGTATCGACCCGGAACTGATTGCCAAAGTCGGCGAGCGCTGTGCCGCTGCTTGCCGGCAGATCGGCTATCGCGGCGTCGGCACCTTCGAATTTCTGTATGAGGACGGTGAGTTCTTCTTCATCGAGATGAACACCCGGCTGCAAGTCGAACACCCGGTGACGGAGATGACCACCGGCATCGACATCGTCCAGCAGCAACTGCGCATGGCCCGGGGCGAAGTGCTAGAGCTGCGCCAGCAAGACGTGCAGCTCAATGGGCACTCGCTGGAATGCCGGATCAACGCCGAAGACCCGATCACGTTCATGCCGACCCCGGGGCTGATTCAGCGCTGGGAAGTCCCCGGGGGCTTTGGTGTGCGGGTCGATTCTCATGTCACCACCGGCTATCGGGTGCCGCCTTATTACGACTCGATGGTGGCCAAGGTCATCACCCACGGCGCGACACGCGATGAGGCCATGGCCCGGATGCGCCTGGCCCTGAGTGAAATGTACGTGGAAGGCATCTCGACCAATATCCCGCTGCACCGCGACATTCTCGACGACCCGGCGTTCTGCAGCGGTGGCGTGGACATTCACCACCTGGAGCGCTGGTTGCAACAACGGAGTCCGACATGAGTACTGCTTCTGTATCGCTGCGTCCGCACATCAGCCTGCTGGGGTCCACGGCTTTGCTGTTCGAAGCCCCCGGCGAGCTGGATCTGGCGCCGCAACAACGCATTTGGAGCCTGGCTTTGCAGGCTGGGCAATGGGCCGACATACACGAAGCGGTCCCTGGCATGAACAACCTGATGCTGACCTTCACCAAGCCGCCGCGCGACCTCAACGGATTGTGCGAGCGATTGCTTGAGGCCTGGGAGCAGAGTCAACCGCTGCCGCTCGAAGGGCGCATTGTCGAGTTGCCGGTGGTGTATGGCGGTGAGTTCGGTCCGCACATGGCTGATGTGGTGGCGCACACCGGGCTGGATATCGACACCATCGCCAACCTGCATTGCGAACCGTTGTATCCGGTGTACGCCTTGGGCAGCCATCCCGGTTACTGCTACCTCGGCGGCATGGACCCGCGTCTGGCCACGCCACGGAGGCAGGTGCCGGTGATCAGTATTGCCGCTGGCTCCGTGTCGATCGGTGGGGTGCAGACCGGTGTTTCGGCATCGGCCGGTCCCAGCGGCTGGAACACCATTGGCCGCACCGAAATGTCATTTTTTGACCCGACCCAAAACCCTCCGGCCATGCTGCGGCCGGGCGATATGTTGCGCTTGCGCATCGAGAGGATCATTCGATGATCGAGATTTTATCGGCCACCGCCCTGGCCACCGTGCAGGACTTCGGCCGCTTCGGCAGCCTCGGTTACGGGGTGGGAACCTCCGGCGCGATGGACCATCTGGCGCTGGCGTTGGGCAACCTGTTGTTGGGCAATCCCGAGGACGCGGCGGCGATCGAAATTCCGCTGTTTCCATTTGAGGTGCGGTTTGTTCAGGACTGTGCTTTCGCGGTGACCGGCGCGGCCTGCGAAGCCTCCCTCGACGGTCAGCCACTACCGCCGTTCTGGGTGGCGCAGGCCAGGGAGGGCCAGGTGCTCAGCCTTGGTTATCCGACCTCCGGTAGTCGTGCCTATCTGTGCCTGGCCGGCGGAATCGATGTGCCGCAGGTGCTTGGCTCGCGCAGCACTCAATTGCGTGGTGAGTTCGGTGGCTTGCAGGGACGAGCCCTGCAGCAGGGCGACCGACTCGCAGCGCTGCGTCCGGGAAAGAGTGCGCTGCCCACTGATTTCGGGGTGGTGTCGCCGAGCCAGGCGTTGCCATTGCAACGCGATGGGCTGCCGGCCATGCGCGTACTGCCAGCGGCTGAATACGAGTGCTTTCTGGAGGATTCCCGTGCGGCATTCTGGGCTGGCGAGTGGAAGGTCACCACCCAGAGCAACCGTTACGGTTACCGCCTCGAAGGCACGCCGATCTTGCCCAAGGCCGCCATGGAAATCCGTTCCCACGGCATCGTTCCCGGGGTGATTCAGGTGCCCCACGGTGGCCAACCGATCATCCAGATGCGCGACGCGCAACCCAGTGGCGGTTATCCGAAATTCGGCACAGTGATCGAGGCCGACCTGTGGCGCCTGGGTCAGGCACCGATCGGTAGCAAAGTGCGGTTTATCGAGTGCAGCTACAGCGAAGCCGTCGCAGCCCTGGAAGACAATCAGCGCTATCTCGAGGAGGTTCGCCGCTTGGTCGAGCTTCACGGGCTGGCCTCGCGTTAAGGACATTTGAACATGACAAATCAGGAAATCCGCCAGTTGGCGGTATGGCTCAAGGAGACCCACCTGGCTGGCGCGGAAATACGTCGTCCGGGGCTGCACCTGGTGCTCAAGCGCAGTGCCGACGAAGTTGCCGTACCGGCTCGAATCGCGGTGTCAGCGGCAGCAAACGCAACCGATGAACCGCTATTGAAGACCCCAGGCCTGGGCCGCTTGCTGCTGACGCACCCCGAGCAGAGCGACGTGCTGGCATCGGTTGGCAGTCGGGTGGAACAAGGGCAGCTGATTGCCCTGCTGCAAGTCGGCGACCTGCTGCTGCCGGTGCGCAGCCAAAGGGCCGGGCGGGTGACGGCGGTGTTGGTGCCGTGTGGCACGACGGTGGGTTATGGCGAGGCGTTCATGCGCCTGGATGCGGCATGAACGGGCGAGGAAAGCAGTGATGAAAATCGATTTGAACGCTGATCTGGGTGAGGGCTTCGGTCCGTGGCGCATGGGCGAGGATGAGGCGTTGATGAGCTTGATCTCCTCGGCGAACGTGGCGTGCGGTTTCCATGCCGGTGATCCGCTGATCATGGACAACACCGTGCGCCTGGCCAAGGCCGGTGGCATCGATCTGGGTGCTCATGTGGGCTTCCCCGACTTGATGGGGTTCGGTCGGCGGCAGATGAACATCGAGCTCAAGGAGCTCGCGACTTATGTGATCTATCAGCTCGGCGCGCTGGCGGGGATGGCGGCGGTCAATGGTCACCGCATGACCCACATGAGCTTTCACGGCGCGCTGGGCAACATGGTCGCGGCCGATGCGGCGCTGGCTGAGCCATTGGTGTGTGCGGTGGCGGCGTTCGATCCGACGCTAATCATCAGTTCGTCTAGCAGTCGCGCCATCGAAAACGCTGCTGAGAAATGCGGACTGCAGGTCGCCACGACGTTTCTCGCCGACCGCGCCTACGACGATGACTGCCTGCTGGTGCCGCGAAAAGTGCCGGGGTCGGTGATCAAGGAACCGGCCGCCGTGCTGCTGCGGGTTCGGCAGTTGCTGGAGGAGGGCACGGTGACCAGTCTCAATGGCAAGCGCATTGCCGTGCCGGCGCACTCGATCCTGTTGCATGGCGACACGCCCGGTGCAGTGGAACTGGCACGTACGATCCGTCGTGAAATCGAGTTGGCCGGCGGCTGTATCACACCGATTTCGCAGCTGTTGGCGTAACGGCCGCACGGTCATAAGCAGGGCTTATTGCCACACAGTCATTCCGTCTTGGTCCAGCGCTTCAGGGCTGGATAGAGTCGAAGCCATTGCGATCACCCGAGTGATCCGCACACGTAATACGAGGACAGCTTCATGCCATTTTCAGATTACAAAACCGCGCTGGTGACCGGCGCTTCTTCCGGGATTGGCGCCGCCGTCGTCGAGCGTCTCTGTCAGGAAGGCGTGCAGGTGCATGCCTTGGCCCGCAGCGCCGACAAGCTGCAAGAACTGGCCGCTAAAACCGGCTGTATCGCTCACGCCATCGATGTCACCGACCTGGCCGGGCTGACGCGCCTGTTCGAAACCCAGCCGTTCGACATTCTGGTGAACAACGCCGGTGTCGACAAACCGGGCTCGATTCTCAAGGCCGACGCCGAAGGCATCGACTTGCTGATTGACGTCAACCTGCGTGCGGTATTGCACCTGGCGCGTCTGGCGTTGCCGGGGATGGTCGAGCGCGATTGCGGCCACATCATCAACATCAGTTCGATTGCCGCGGCGTACAACTTCGGCGGCAACTCGACTTATCACGCGACCAAAGCGGCGGTGAGCATGCTGTCGCGACAGTTGCGCATCGATGCCTTCGGCAAGCGGGTGCGGGTCACCGAGATCTGCCCAGGCCGAGTGGCCACCGACATCTTCGCCCACGTCCACGGTGACTCCGAAGAGACCTACAAGCGCTTTGTCGAAGGGTTCGAACTGCCTCAGGCCAAGGACATCGCTGACGCCATCGCGTTTGCCATTGCCGCACCGATTGCGGTCAACGTCGGGCACATGGAAATCACCCCGACCCTGCAAGTGCCCGGCGGCCTTTCCACCGCCCGTCCGCAGGATTACCAGGGCTGAGTTCCCCCGCACGAAACGCTACAGAAGAACGGATTGATCCGTCATCGCGATACCCACGCCAAGCCTGTGCCTGGCGCCTTATCCCTGCCCTTATCCCAATGCCGATGGGGATTGACCATGAAGCATGACTTCGATTTGGCCGCGGTTCTGCAAGGCGAATATGCCGAGCTGATCGTCAAGGGCATCGAAATAACTCTACAGCTGGCGCTGTTCGCCTGGCTGCTGGCAATGGCCCTGGCGCTGTTGCTGGTAACCGTACGCCTGACCGGCAACAAGTATGCCGACCGACTGGTGGCCGGCTACGTGTCTTACCACCGCAACGTGCCGACACTGGTGCAATTGATGCTCTGGTATTTCGGTGTGCCGACCTTGCTCAGCGAGTCCACGCAACTGTGGCTGGCGAACTACAGCACTGAATACCTGTTCTCGGTGATTGCCCTGGGGCTGTGTCAGGCGGCGTATTTCTGTGAAGACATCCGCAGTGGCCTGCGCGCCATTCCGGCCGGGCAGACCGAAGCCTCCAGGGCGCTCGGGTTGGGTTATGTGCGCTCGATGCGTTACGTGATCCTGCCGCAAGGCGTACGCAACTGCCTGCCGTCCTTGATCAACCACACCGTGCTGTTGTTCAAGAACACCAGCCTGGCCATGGCCATCGGCGTGGTGGAGCTGACTTACGCCACCCGCGAGGTCGAGAACTACACCTTCCGCACGTTCGAGTCTTACCTGGTCGCCACGGTGTTCTACCTGGTCTTTTCATTGCTGTTGATGGGGCTCGGCGCGCTGTTGGCACGACGCTTCAACAAAGCGCTGGCGAGGTAGACGACGATGTTCGATATCTTTTCGATTGTGCAGCAAAACTGGACCTTGTTTCTGATCGGCCAGTACCCGCACGGCCCTTTGGGCGGGTTGGCGAGTACGTTGATTCTGGCGGCACTGGCGCTGTTGCTGGCATTCCCTTTCGGCTTGCTGCTGGCGTTGGCGCGGGTTTCGCCATGGACCGGACTGCGCTGGGCCGCCACGGTCTGGGTGTATGTGCTGCGAGGCATCCCGCTGCTGATGGTGATCTTCTGGACCTACTTCCTGGTGCCGTTGCTGATCGGCCATAACATCACCGGGTTCGTGACCATGCTCTGCACACTGGTGATCTACCAGAGCGCCTACCTGTGCGAAATCATTCGCGGCGGCATTCAGGCACTGCCGGCGGGGCAGTACGAAGCGTCCCGGGCGCTGGGCCTTGGTTACCTGCGCACGACGATCTGGGTGATCTTGCCGCAAGCGCTGTACAACGCTCTACCCAGCCTGATCAGCCAGTTCATCTCGATCATCAAGGAAACCTCCCTGGGTTATGTGATCAACGTCCAGGAAGTGACCTTCGCCGCCAACCAGGTCAACAACCAACTGCTGACCAAGCCGTTCCAGGTGTTTTTCATCCTGGCGATCATCTACTACCTGCTCTGTTTCGGCCTGACCCATCTGGCCGGCTGGGTGGAGCGCCGTATCGCTCGCAAGCGTCTGGGCAATGGCGGTCAGGCCGTGGCGGCCGACCCCTTGCTGGCCATCGATAATTGAAGAGGGTTGCGTCCATGCATCCAATGATCATGTTTTCCAACATCAATAAATGGTACGGCGAGTACCACGCGCTGACCGACATCACTGCTGAGGTGAAACCCGGAGAAGTGGTGGTGTTGTGCGGCCCGTCAGGGTCTGGCAAGTCGACGTTGATCCGCACGGTCAATCGTCTGGAAGACATCCAGAAAGGCCAGATCCTGTTCGATGGCCAGGACGTGCACGGCACTGATGCACACATCAATCGGCTGCGCAGCCGTGTAGGTTTCGTGTTCCAGAGTTTCAATCTTTTTCCGCACCTGTCGGTGCTGGAAAACATCACATTGGCACCGACCAAAATCCGCAGCCTGAAAGGCTCGGCGGCCAAGCAACAAGCCATGCAGTTGCTTGATCGGGTAGGCCTGGCGCACAAGGCCGGTGCGTATCCGGCGCAGTTGTCCGGCGGTCAGCAGCAACGGGTGGCGATCGCCCGGGCGCTGGCGATGGAGCCGCCGGTGATGTTGTTCGATGAACCCACCAGTGCCCTCGACCCGGAAATGGTCGGTGAAGTGCTGAACGTCATGAAGAGTTTGGCCAAGGATGGAATGACCATGATGTGTGTGACCCACGAGATGAATTTCGCCCGTGAAGTCGCCGACACCATCTGGTTCATGGACGCGGGTCAGATTCTGGAAAAGAGCACGCCCGAGAGCTTTTTCAATCAGCCCTCGCACCCGCGGGCACAACGCTTTATCGCCGATCTGCGTGCCCATTGAGCCGCAGTGATTTTGCTCCCTCTGCCATCCGACTTTCCAATCCCAGGAGTTTTTCCATGCGTATGAAGCATCTGTTTGTCACGCTGGCGTTAGGTCCTCTGGCTGTTGCGGTAGCGCAGGCCGATCAATTGAGCGACATCATGGCCAAGAAGTCGTTGAGCTGCGGTGTGTACGCCGACGTGCCGCCATTTTCCGCCCCGGACCCGAAAACCCGTGAGCTGGTGGGCATGGACGTCGACCTGTGCAAGGCACTGGCCAAGACCATGGGCGTCGCATTGGAGCTCAAGCCGCTGTCTGTCGAAGCACGGATTCCTGAAGTGAAAATGGGCCGAGTCGATGTGATCTTCGCCAACCTGGCCTACACCAAAACCCGGGCTGAACAGATCCAGTTCAGCGATCCGTACTACATCGCCAAGGAAACCCTTGTGGTGCGCGCGGCCCACGCCGATCAGCCGAAGAGCTACTTCAAGGACAAGCGCATCAGCTCCACCAAAGGCTCGACCTCCGAGCAGTCGATCCGCATTGCCGGGGCCACACCGGTGACGTTCCAGGACACCGGTTCGGCCTACATGGCCTTGCAGCAGAACAAGGTCGTGGGCCTGGTGACCAACACCATGACCGCCTTGAAACTGGTCAATCAGGCCAAGGCCAGCGGCGTCGAATTGGCGCTCGCCAAGGAGCCGATGGCGCTCGAGCCAATTGGCGCGGGCATGCGCAGGGATGAGCCGGCGTTCCTCGCCAAGGTCAACGAGTCATTGGCGACCATGGAAAAAGCCGGGGAGATCGACGCGATCTGGGATCGCTGGATCGGCCCGAACACCGAGTACAAAATGGTTCGCGAGGACAAAGTGCAGAGCCTCAGCAGCTTGAAGTTCGATCCTTTGCCTTGAACCGATACACCGTCATTGCCGGGCAATGATAGAAAAAGCCCGGCGAGTGTTCCAGCGTCGGGCTTTTTTACGTGTGCGGATGGTGCGAAAGAAACGATCAGCAGACGCTCATTCCTCGGCTTTCGTCGATTTGATGAGATTGCTGCGCAGTTTCACGATCGCGTTCTGCAACTGTGCGAACTCGTCCGGTTCCAGACCGGTTGCGTGGGAAAGGCCCTTCTCAGGGCGGTCTTCGCGTAGCTGTCGACCACTTTTCGTCAGGCTGATCCGCACCTGCCGCTCGTCCTCGGGATCACGCTGCCTCTGCAGATAGCCCATCGCTTCCAGCTTTTTCAGGATCGGTGTGAGGGTGTTTGATTCGAGAAACAGCTTCTCGCCCAGGCTGCCCACGGTTTGGTGGTCTTCCTCCCATAGCGCAACGATGGTGATGTATTGCGTATAGGTGAGCCCCAAGTGCTCGAGTATCGGTTTGTAGGCCTTGCCGAAGGCCAGGTTCGTGGAATAGACCGCAAAACACAGGAAGTCGGAGAGCTTCAGATCAGCGGGGACAGTCTTGTCAGTGCGTTTCATGTGCTTCCTCGTTGGCCAAAGTAGAAGGCTCGCAAAGGCAAAATATACCTCGTATACGATTGTGTCGGAATGGGTTTGGTCTTGTTATTCGCATGCGCTTAAAGCGCATGCGATGTATGTGAGTAAAAAAAATGCCAATCGCGGTGCGTTAAACCGTGAGGACGTTCAGGGCCACGTCGATATTGCCGCGCGTCGCCTTCGAGTACGGGCAAATCTGATCGGCGGTGTGCGCC
>Ga0075432_10000142_pt1 | contig 16891 bp, 15 predicted proteins | sample RhiMethybrSRZTD1_FD_72781 | JGI IMG/M metagenome (GOLD analysis project Ga0075432, IMG submission 72781) | Populus rhizosphere microbial communities from Tennessee, USA - Rhizosphere MetaG P. TD hybrid SRZTD1 | ecosystem: Host-associated > Plants > Roots > Rhizosphere > Soil | place: USA... | reverse complement strand
TCGAGAATATTTCGGCAACAGCAGGAAAGGCACTATTGCTAAGGTCAGCAGCGCAGCGCTGATTAGGAGAGCCTCGCGATAGCCGCCAGTTGCGTCCGCAACGGCTCCAACCCAAAGAGGCCCCGTTCCCGCCGCCGTCATGAACGCAGCGTACTGGAGCGCATAAATCCTGCCATAAGACATCAGTGGGAAATACCGTGCGACCAGGAAGCCCACCAGATCCGCCTCTGCGCCCATTGCTGCGCCAAGTGATATTGCTCCGATTGGAGCAGCCGCTGCCCCGCCCAGCGACAGGATCAGGCAACCTGCGGCGCAGATCAGGCAGGTAAACGCCGCTATCCACGGCGCATGCACGAGATCCGCCAGCCAACCGACGACAGCGCGCACCACGATTACTGAAATACCGATCAAGCCGGCGAGCACCGATGCGCGCAACGGACTTACGCCGAGATCGATCAGCATCGGCACGAAGTGGGGGAGCATGCCTGCAAAGGCCAGCGCCATTGTCGCAAAGCCGGTGAGCATAAGCCAGAATTCGCGGCTCTTCGCTATCGGCGCTCGGCCCTCCCGTGGCGCATCTTGGCGCGTTGCGTTCCGCGGCAGGCCCAGCAACGCGGGAAGCAATCCGAGCAAGGCAATGCAGGCCAGTGCAGCGTATCCGGCCCGCCAACCGTACAAGGCAATCGTCAGGCCGAGCCCTGGAGGTACAAGCGCGGCAGAAATGCCGATGCCCATCTGCATGAGGCCCAGAGCCAGGCCGCGTCGTCGGGCGAAAGCGTGGCTAACTGCGCGAGCATAGGGAACCGGAGACGAGCCGGAGGCCAATAGCCCGGTCATCAACATTCCCGCGACATAACCAATCGGCGAACGCACTAAGGTCGCCATCGCGACAAATCCCAGCGCGAGGAACAGCGCACCGAACCCAGCGGCACGGCGCGGGCCTTCGCGATCGACCAACCGTCCGACAAAAATGCCAGCCAAGGCCACGCTGAGCGTCGCTCCGAAGACGCCAAGGCCAAACTCGGTGCGGGACAAACCCAACTCGTTCTCGAGTCCCTTGACGAACAGGCCGGCGGTGTAGGTCAACAACGCCGACACACCCAAGCCGCTGCCCGCAGCCGCGGAGAGAACAATTGGCCAGCCAGATCGAAATTCGCTCTGCTCAGTGCCTTCGATGTTCATTCGCCTGTCCTGTAAAACCGGAGGCTAGGTTTGCACTGGAGCGGGCACAACACGTTCATCAACCTTTCCCAACTGGACACCTAGGAAAGACCGTCTTCGAACGCGCCGTCGATCAGGACGAATGCGATCCGGCAATTGCTGTCGCTACGGTTCGCCCAGCCATGATTGGTTCCACGTTGCACGACTATATCGCCGGTGCGAATTGTCGTCTCGCCCTCGTCCATGATCAGCACGATTTCCCCTTCGAGAACGATTCCGTAATCGATGGTTTCGGTGCGGTGCATGAATGCGTGGCGCGATCCGCTTCCGCTGTGGGATGAGGCACTGGCGGCGCCTATCTCTTCAAAATGACGACGCGCTTCCTCCGGTGTGATTTCCGCCATGCTTTCGTCATCTGGGGGAATGTCGAGCACACGGATGCGCGTTCCATTTTTCGGCGGCGCCAGCACGATCCCGTCCTCGGCCGGTTCGCCGGAAGCCCGGTCAATCGGCGCGGGGGTCGCCCGGGTATTCCAGACCTCATAAAATATCGGCCCGGCATGGCCGCCAAAGCGTTGAACGCGGGGCGGTAGCGCATCCTCCTGAATGACCGCCCGACCCTGCGCATCATGGCCGGTGACGATGCGGCGAAAGGGGGCGGGGGTCATTTTTTCTCTCCTTGATGAGGCTTGTTAGCGGTCAGGCGGAACGGCAAGGCTCTTCATCCTGTGCCTAACGCCAAACAGGATGCGAAGGCCGGGCTATGCAGCATCGCTCGTGCGATGGACCGCGCGGAGCCGATCGAGGCTCCAGTCACCACCACCTGCCGCAGCCAAGTAGAGAAATACGAAGCAGAACAGGATCGCCGCGTCGCCCCCGTTCAGTGCAGGCCAAAATCCTTTGGAGCCGTGCGCAATGGAATAGCCAATGGCCATTTCACCGGAGCAGAGGAACGCAAGGGCGCGGGTGAACAGTCCGAGCGTAATGAACACCCCGGATACCAGCTCAAGGAGCGCAGCAACGGCCATGAAGGTGGGCAAGGGGGCAGGCACGAAAGGTTGCGCAGCAGGAAAATGGAACAGTTTCATCATGCCGTGCTCAAGGAACAGCAGCGCTGTCATGATCCGCAGGATCGCCAGGACCTTGTCGGATCCTACTCTGAATGGGGCGTGGGTCTGCATGGGAGGCCTCCAGATAGGTTGATCGCAAGGACGACGACAGACGACACTAGTTCGCCTCCGAGTATCATTGGTCGCAGAGAATGCGCTGCAAACCGCTCAAGCCGCTCGCTTCGGCCTCGATCACGCTTCCCGCTTTCAGGCACGACGATGCGCTGGATTCTTGCGGCGGCGCCGTACCAGTCAGCACCACATCGCCGGGAGATAATAGAACGGAGGCGGAAACTCGCTCGATAAGATCGGCGACCGAGCTGCGCATGGTGCTCGTCCGGATTTCCTGAAGGAGCGAGCCGTCAAGCTTCAACCGCAGGTCCAGCACTTGGGGATCCGGGACGAATGCCGCCGGAGTGAGCAGCGGGCCCAATACCTTGAAGCCCGGCGCACCCTTGGCCAGGGACCAGTCCGTTTCTCCGCTGTGCAGCCCGGCCACATCCAGATCGGTCATGTCGTTTGCGAGCATGTATCCGGCCACATGGCCAAGCGCATCGGCTGCTTTCACATGGCGCGCAGGCCAGCCGATGACGACCGCAAGGCTCACACCGGGCCAGACCCGTCGAGGCGTCGGCCCGACCCGAAATACCCGCGCGGGCCCAGCAATTGCCGAGTGAAGCCCGACGAACAGCGCCGGATCTTGCGCTGCACCGCTCCGTCCCCAGGAGCCGTAATTGTCGGCGGCGCCGATGAACTGACGCGGAGTAAATGGAAGGTGCGCGACCGCTCCGGCGACCGGAGTGGAGGACCGGGTGTTTGCCGCCGCATCAAGCATAGCAGGCAAAAGATCTGCCCACCGGTCTAGGATGTCGAGGAGGGAACCGGCTTCTACGAGCGGTGAACCGGATTCCGCCAGATCGCCCAGACGATAGACTTGCTCATCGATCACCATGCCGGGCCAACGTGGCCCGCCGTCAATGTTGAAGGTCCCAAGAGCAAACACCTTGCCGCTCATCGCGCCGTCTCCAGTGGGCGGGTCGAGGCGCTCAGGGAATTGACCGCGGGAGCGCGATGAAAGCGGCCATCCTTCATCACGACGGGCATTCGGGCCTTGTCCTGCAGGATCGTTACGTCAACGGTGGGATCGCCGTCGATCAGCAACAGATCGGCCAGCATTCCCGCCTTTATCTGGCCCACGTCCATGTCCATCAGCTCGCCGCCATGTTTGGTTGCCGCAACGAGCGCCTCAACGGGAGAGAAGCCGAGCAGGCGGACGAACAGGTCGATGTCCCGCGCGTTGCGGCCCACCGGATTATAGGGAAAACCATAGTCCCCGCCCGGCAACACCCGAACACCACGCTTCTTGAGCTTCGGATAGACCTCCGCCATCAATTCAAGACCGGAAACTGCTCCCATTCGTTCGGCTTCTGCCTGGCCGATGCCAAAGTCGCCGGCCTCGTGCACCCGCGCATAAAGCAGGCCGGGCGCGGGCGCGGTAAACACCTCATCCTTTTTGGCTTCGAGCATGTCGAGCGCTTCTTCGTCGGCATAGGTGCAATGATAGATGCTGCGAAACCCGGCCCGAACCGCTCGCTTGACCGCTTCTGCGGCCTGGGCATGACAGGCCAGCCAGATTCCTGCTTCGCGCGCCGCCTGGCCGATCGCCTGTGTTTCCTCTTCGGAATACATGAGCAGTTGCGCCCCGCCGGGGGCAAAGCCTTCATCGCTGGAAAGCAGGAACTTGATTGAGTCCACGCCAAGTTCGGCCATGGCCTTAACATAGGCGCGCAAACCCCCGATATCGCGATCGTGGGTCGGATCATGTCCGGCCGGCACTCCCATCACCCCTTCCGCACCTTTTTCCAGCGACGAAGCCCGCAGTCGCGGCCCCGGTAGATGGCCGCCATTGATCATGTCACGAAGCGCCACTTCAAACCGCTGGCCCAGCGAACCTGCGGAATAGGCGCTGGTGAAACCGTGATCGAGCGTGATGCGCGCGTTCTGCGCGGTCACCAACAAATGCTCTTCGGCCGGCAAGGCCATGGCATTGACGACGCGTTCAACCGAGGAAGGCCACGACAGATGGGCGTGTCCTTCCACCAGTCCAGGCATCAAGGTCATGCCTCGCCCGTCGAAAACGTCCGCGCCCTCGGCATTCAGCCGTTCGGCACCCTGGGCAACAGCGTCGATGCGATTGCCGACAATGCGCACTTCGCCGGGAAAGGACGCTCGGCCCGATCCGTCGAAAACGCGCACGTTGGTAAACAGCAAAGGGGTCATGCTCCAGTCTCCGCGACAAGGCCGGCGGCAATGATGCCGGCGACTGCACAAATTTCGTCGTTGTCCGAAGTATCGCCGCTGATCCCCACGGCACCGAGCAACGTTCCCTGCCCATCGCGGATCAGCACCCCGCCCAGCACCGGCAGGATCCCTTTCGGGAAGATTTCATTCAAGGCTGCCACGAAGCTCGGGGCCGCTGCCGCGCGCCTGACGATCTCGCGTCCCCCGAAACCCATGCCAAGACAACCAGCGGCCTTGGCTGTGGCGATCTCGGGCCGCGAGATCGAAGCGCGCTCATGCCGGAGCAGGGCAAGCGCATGGGCGCCGGCATCGAGGACGACGACACACAGCGGCTGAAAGCCCCGCGCCTTGCCTTCCTCCAGCGCCGCGCGGGCGATTCCTGCGGCTTGTTCGAGTGTAAGGGTCATGATGTTTCCCGGTCCATCCAGCGCTGGAGTGCCCGGCGGGCCTGGATGCCAGGCGCGTCGGCCTTGACGCTGATTTCGGGAGCGGCCGCCCCGCGCAGATCGCGCGTCATTGTCGCCTGGACCGCCTCGATCATCTCTTCGTCTTCGGCGAAGCCGATTTCCGAAGCGCGCAATAAGCCCTCCATGTCCTCCGGCGTGTTGCCGAAGTCCCGTCCAATCACATAAAAGTAGTGCATATGGCCTGCATCGATCGGGGTCGTCGCATGGCTCACACGGAATCGCCCGATAACGGTCCCGCTATCGGGATCGATAAAGTCGACCGCGGCGACCTGCAGCGCAGGAGAGACAAAGGAGCCATAGTTGTCGCGATTGAGCGGAGTGCCAACCGCTAGTCCGAGTGGATCGGCAAAGATGGGCGGCAAAGGGCTGCGGACAAAGCTTTGATGATAGCCGGGCTGGTCGCCGTCCTGGACAAGTTTCGGCGGATTTACCCAGTCGGTAATCCCGAAAGACTTGGCGTGAACATACCCGAAATGTGTTAGATCGAGCACGTTTTCCTTCAGCAGCATGTAGTTCGCAGCGACATCCATCCGTCCCGTCACGAACTTGAAGGCCGTGTCACGCGTCCAGTCCAGCTGATGGGGTGGGGGCACGTCATCGATGCGTTCCGGATCGCCCAGATAGACCCAGACGAATGGGTCATGTTCGATTACCGGAAAGGCCCGAATGCGCGCTGCAGGCAGCGGCGCGTCGGTCGACGGCACCCTTACGCATGCCCCGTCGGGGGCAAATGTGAAACCATGATAGCCGCACTGGACATTGTCGCCTTTCAGGCACCCCAGCGACAGGGGGGCCGAACGGTGCGAACAACGGTTTTCAATGCCAACCGCGCGGCCGTCCTCGGTCCGGTACAACAGCACCGGCGTATCCAGCAGCCAGCGTGCTAGCAGGTCGCGGCCGATTTCGGATGAATAGCCTGCCACCCACCAGCAGTTGTACGGATAGTTTCGGCTTTCCGGAGGCGTGGGCGCACGCCACTGCGCGGTCGTTGCTTGTACTTTGCTGGCCATGGTAACTCCTGACACCAAGCGCATTGGTTCTCACGCAACTGGGCTGCGTGAATCGCGTTCAAGTTGCTTCATCTGCTCGATCTTGCGGCGAGCCCGTGTCCCGCCCGCGTCGATCCCGAGGTAGAGTGGTCTTCCTGCCCAGAAATCCTCGCCATCGAGATTGGCGTAGGCCGCCTCGATCATCGGCTTGTCTTCCTCGTCGAAGGCCTGCTGGAACAGCGAGATCACCATGGCGTCCGCCTCCGGGATCACTGCATCGAAGGGGCGCGTGGATGCCCAGAAATAATGGGTGCTTCCCTCGGACTCCGGAGTGAGGATATGTGCCTGGTGGACGATGATCCCGCCTTCGCGCGGCTCTCCGGGGGGCGTCGCGCCGATCTGGAGATACATGTTCGCCGGGGCATTCCAGCGCATGTCCAGCCAGTGGTCCGTGATCATTTCCGGATCGTAGATCCCCATCGTGTGGGCAGGGGCCTTCACGTTCGGCATCCACCAGTTCGAATGTAGCGTCTCGCCCAGTTCCACAACTTCGTGCTTGCCCGCAAAAATCACGCCGGCACCGGCGAAGCTGCCCCGGTGGACGAATTCGATGTGGCTGAGGTCCATCAGGTTGTCGGTCCCGAATTCGTACCCTGCCCCCATCAGGGTGTAACCCGAAAGCGGCGGGCCGCATGGCCGGTCGAGCAGGGAAAAATCGCTGATTGCCGCCGGATCCGCCCGGTCGGGAGCGCTGAGCCAGATCCAGACAATACCATTCCGCTCGGCAACGACATATGTCCGAACCCTCGCGCCCTTGGGTATGGTTTCGCTGAATGGGTTGTATACGCACGCCCCTGCAGCATCGAAGCCGAGGCCATGGTAGCCGCAGCGGACGGTATCGCCCACGCGCGTACCCGCGCTCAGCGGGGCGAAACGATGGGGACAGCGATCATGCATCCCGGCGGCCTCGCCATTCTCCTTGCGGAACAACAGCACCGCGCGGCCGCAAATTCGTCGCCGGAGTAGTCCCTCGCCCACCTCGTGCGACCAGCCGGCCATGTACCAGACCTCGGTGAGGAAAGGTTCGGTGGTCTCGTTCGGAGCAGCGGATTCTCGAGATGCGGCGAGCATGGTTATCCTCTCAGGCCGGTTCGACTTCGACCGGCAAACTTTCCACTGCGCGAAGCGTGTTATTGAGCCGGTATTTCGGCTCCCCAAGCAGGCGGATCGATTTCACCTTCGGCACAAGCGCTTCGAGGACCAGTTCCCCCTCCATTCGAGCGACCATCTGTCCCAGGCACTGATGAATGCCGAATCCGAACCCGACATGCCCACTGGTGACCCGGGTGATGTCGAAGCGATCCGGTGATTCCCACTGGCGCGGGTCGCGGTTCGCCGCAGCGAGGAACAGCAGGACCTTGGCGCCCTCGGGGATGACGGTTTCGCCCACGGTCACGTCGCGGGTGGTGGTGCGGAAAAAGGTCTGAACGGTCGATTCCCAGCGCAGGCTTTCCTCGAACGCGCGCCTGACAAGCGTCGGATCGGCCCGCAGCCGCGCCCACTGTTCAGGATTCGCGGCAAGGGCGTGCATCATGTGCCCGATGCCGTTGACCGTGGTGTCGACCCCCGCCGACAGGAACGAGCGCACCAGCCGCTCTGCTTCTTCGGACGTGCAGTCACCCGCGTCGGCTGCCTCGTAGATCGCCATGCCCCAGCCCCCCGGAGCGAGATTTTCGCGTTTGCAGGCCTGGCCAACCCAAGCGATGGCTTCGGCCGCAAGCGCATTTCCGCGCTCGAAGATCTCGTTGCGCGGACCGAACGCGTTGAACACCGCCGCGGCATAGATCAGCAGTTTCTCGCGCCCCTCCTGCGGAACCCCGATCGTGTCCGGGAACACGCGCATCGGGAATGTTTCGCCCAGTTCCGTTACCGCATCGAAGCAGCGCTTGGCCACCAGGTCCGCCGCAAGGGCCTCGGCCTCGGCGGCCCATATCGGACGCAGGTCCTTCAACGCCTTGAGGGAAACGATGCGGTTCATGATGCTACGCGTGCGGCTGTGCAGCGGGGGATCGGCCTCCAGAAGCAGCGATGGAGGACGAAACGGCACCTCGCGGGAAAAATCGGCAAGTCCCACGCCGCGGCCCGAGCAAAACGTTTCATGGTCCTTGAGCGCCGCCTGAACCTCGGCGTGGCGGGCCATCGCAAACACCTTTATCTGGTCAAGCCAGACAACCGGGCCGCTGTCGCGCAGCGCATCGAAATGCACATGGGGAGCCGAGAGGAAATCCTCGTCGAACGGATCGAGCGCGAGGACTGGAGCAGACGTCACGCGATTGTCTCCGCGCCGATAAGCCAGAAAGGCACGCCGAGCCGCGTGCGGTCCCGACTTTGGCTGCATGGGGAAACCAGCGTCATGCCGTCTGCCCACCCAGGGTCTCAGCAAACCAGTCGGCGATATAGTCCCGGCCGAATGCCATGTTATCGGCTCCGACATGTTCGACCCCACCCTCGCGGTCGGTGAAGATCTTGAGCTGACGGTTGGGTGAATTCACCAACTGGTCAAAGGTGCGGTAGGCATATTCTACCGCGATCTGCCGATCCTTCTCGCCATGCGTCACCAGAAACGGAACGCCGATGCGATCCAGCACGCCGTCGAGCGTCATGCCTTTGGACCGTGCGTGAAAATCGTCCATGTCAGCGGCACCGAACACCCACATGACATGAGACCAATAGTGCGGAACGGGGTTCTCGCCTTCGCGGCGCAACCGCTTTTGCTGCACTTCGGCCCAGTCGTGGTTCGCCCCCCACACCGCTCCCGACGCAAAGCGCGGTTCAAACGCCACCGCGCGCGGTGCAAAATATCCGCCAAGCGAGATTCCGGTCATCCCGATCCGGCGCGGATCGACGTCCGGCTGTGTTTCCAGCCAATCCACCGCCCTTGACGCCCACCGCTCGCTTTCGTGGGTGGCGGGCAAGCCCGACAGGCGCAGAGTCTCGCCGGTGCCCGGTTGATCGACGCACAGCGTGGAAATGCCGCGCCTTGCCAGCGCCTGCGGCAGTTTTGACCACCACAGCAATTCTTTGCAGCTGTCCAGCCCGTTGCAATAGACCACCACGGGATGCGGCCCAGGCCCGGAGGCCCGGGAATAGAGCGCGGGCATCGTACCGCCTTCGACCGAGATCTCGACCCGCTCGCAGTTCTCGCGCCCTAGAGCCATGGCACGGCTAAAGCTGGCTAGGGCCTTGGCGAAGGTCGCCTCCCTGCCCGGGTGGCCCTGCCCCTGCATGCGTTCGGCATTGAACAGGTACAACGCGGCGCGCTGGAGTTTCGCGCCTGCGGAAAAAGCGCGGCCGGCCGCTTCATCCTCGTCCGCCAGCCCGATCAGCTTGTCAGCCATTGCGACCCATTGCTGCATGAAGGCCATGGTTCCGGCATCGGCGCCGCCGTCCGCGGCGTCCCTGATCGGCTTGCACATATCGACGATCTCGCCGATCTGGGCGCCGCTCTCCATCGCGATCGCGACCGACAAATTCCAGATGTAATTGGGAAAATACTCAAATAGCGCCACAGTCAGACCTCCGCCGGCTGAAACAGGCCACTGTCCGCCTCGGGGTGCGGCATTGTCTGCGGACCACCGATCCCGATGCCCCACTGGTCCATCAGCTGCGGGCTGGGGACGTAGACCTGCGGGTGGTGGTTAACCTCGTCCACAGCCTCCAGCTCCGAAGTATATTCGACCGCAAAGCCGCTCGGCGTGGTGAAATAACTGAAGGTGTTGTTTCCCGCCGTATGGCGGCCAGGGCCCCAGCGCAGTTCGACGTCCTGCTTCTTCAGGCGGCTGACGCCGCGCATCATGTCGTCGACCGATTCCATGTCGTAGGCGACATGGTTCAGACAGGGCGGGCCGGGCAGGAACGCGATCCGGTGGTGCCATTCGTTGCAGCGCAAGAACGACATGAAGTCCCCGATCCAGTCCGACAGGCGGAAGCCCAGGACGTCGATGAAAAAAGCCGTCGCCGCCTTGTGGTCGGGCGAGTGGAAGACAATGTGGCTGATCCGCTTGGGGATGCCTTCCCAACGCTCCATCGGACGCATGGGGCCGCGTTCCACCCCGCTCGAAATCTCGAAGGGCATTCCGTCGGGCGAAAAGAACCGGAAACCATAACCGCCGCCCATCGTGGTGAGTTCGCGCGGCGCAAAGATGATCCTGCATCCGCTCGCCGCAACCTTGGCATGCAGGGCGTCCACGTCCGCCGGGCTGCCCGCCGCCATGGCGACAATGTCTATTCGACGCTGCGCGCTGTGGCGAAGCCGGACGACATAGAGTTCGTCGTGTCCATGCGCAGCGAAATAGACCATTCCATCCTGCTCGGAGACTTTGCGCAGGCCCCAGGAATCCTGGTAGAATTGCGCCTCCGCGGCGAGGTCGGGCGTACCATAACCAACATAACGGATTTCAAGAACGCGGCTCATGCAGATTTCCTATTTAAATCAGATCGGCTGCGAGACGACTTCGAACATCTCTCGCATCGCTTTGGCCTGGTCGACCGGCGGACTGTTGCCGAGTTGGCCGTTGCAGATGGCAAGGGATCGTTCGACAATGTAGCGGCAGCGCTCGAAACGCCGTGCCTGAAAGGCTTCGAAAGCAGCTTCAAAGCTGTCCTGCCGGCTAAGTTCTTCGGCAAGCACGATGGCATCTTCAATCGCCATGCCGGCGCCTTGGCCCAGATGCGGCGTCGTAGCGTGGACGGCATCGCCGATCAGCACAGTGCGCCCCTTGTACCAAGGCCCGTCAACGAAAACAGTCTCCAGCGGCTTGTAAACCACTGCTTCGTCGTCCATGATCTGCTCCTTGAGCGAGGCCACGAATGGCGCCGCATCGGCAAGCTTGGCGCGCATCGCCGCAGCCAGGCCTTCGCGCGGATAGCGCGGATTGCCAGGCTCGGGCGTCGTGACGAAAAGATACATCAGATCAGGCGCCAACGGGACGATGCCCATCCCGACCGAGCCTTCAAACGACATCAGCGTGGTGACGTTCTCAGGCCGCCGGAAATTATAGCGCCAGACACTCTGCCCGGCGAAGGCAGGCTTCGGCGCATCCGGAAAGAGGGTCGCCCGCGTCTCCGAATAGAGCCCGTCCGCGCCGATGACGGCATCGTACCGGCCTGCGGAGCCGTCCGAAAAGGTGACGTCCACACCCTCTTCACCGCGGTCCGCAAGATCAGTCACGGTGATCCCCAGGCGAACCGTCGCACCCGAGCCCAGCGCCCGATCGCTCAGGACCTGCTGCAGTGCCTTACGACCGATGCCGACATTCGCCGGATATTGCTCGACCAGCTTCGGTGCCGGAACGCGCGCGATATGGCTTCCGTCGGGAAGGAACACGTCAATTTCATTGAAGCCGAACCCGGCTTCCAGATAGTCGTCGATCAGACCGAGCTGGCTCATCGCGCGAATGACGTTTGATTGCTGGATAATCCCCACGCCATAGACCGACCATGTCGGATCGCGCTCGATGATGTCGACCTCGAACCCAGCCCTGCGCAACGCAATTGCGCAGGTCAGGCCGCCAATCCCGCCGCCCACCATCAGGAATTGCACGTTCTTCATCCGCACGTCGCCCTGCAGGCCGCGGTGGTTGGGACGTTCACGACGCCGCTCTCCCTTGCTGTTTTCTTCGCTCAGATTGCCGGGAGGGCAGATTTTGTAAAATCTAACGTTTGGATCAGATTCGTTTCGTCTTATCTATCGGACAAGCCCTTCTTGCTGCAACAAGTTGGTCAGCCACAGCATACCTTCATCGCCGGCACGGGAGCGATGATACTGGATCATCTCGAGCATCACCGGCATTTCAAATGGAAGGGGCGCCTGTGAAAAACGAAGGTGCTGGCCCATCTCGTCGGCAAGCCGCTTCTGCATCATCGCCAGCCGCCGCGTACCCATAACCAGCCAGGGCAACACAGCGAAAGAGCCAGCCGTCATTTCAATTCTGCGCTCCCTATTCATGAGGGCGAGCTGCCGGTCCGCATAGGCTGGAATCCGATCAGGCCCTACGGCAACGGCAACGTGGCCCGCAGCAAAGAATTGGCCCTCCGTCATGGGCTGCCCAAATATCGGATTGTCCCTGCACCCGACCACGACATGCTCCTCTTCCAGCAATGGCAAGCAAACGCAGGAATCGACTACGAACTGCGACGGCGTGATCATGAGGTCGATGTCGCCACGCTCCAGCTTCTGCATCGCGGACATATCCGGCAGGCTCAGCTCGAATACGATGTTTGGCGCAAGCGTGGAAAGTTTGCGCGCCAGTGGCGCGAATAGCGCAGCGACCATGTAATCCGAGGTAGAAATGCGAAAGACGCGGCTGGAGACGGCGGGGTCGAAGCCGCCGGACATGGCAATTAAGGCACTGGCCGTCCGCAGGCATTCGCGGACATGGGGCAACAGGCTGTCCGCATAGGGCGTGGAATACATCCGCTTGCCCTCCAGCACCAAAATTGGGTCGGAAAAGAAGGTACGCAGCCTGGCCAGGGCCGAACTAGTCGCCGGCTGACTCAGGCGGAGCCGCTGCGCAGCGCGCCGCACGCTGCGCTCTTCCATGAGGATGTCGAAGGCAACCAGCAGGTTAAGGTCGAGGCCCTGAAAGCGCATAACTGTCAAACCCATCCGAAAAATGGTTCAAAAATGATCTATACAACAGATTTGGCAAATCGAAAGCTGCAGCGTAACCAATTGGCATCCGCCGAAGAGCGGTGATTGGAAGGGAGAATTTATGCGCAAGTCTCAATTGCTTGTGGCAGCATCCATGCTGGCCGGCGGATTGGCCACGTCTATGCCAACTTACGCGCAGGAAGCGTCGGCTCCAACCCGCGAGAACGCTGAAAGCAGTAACACGGCCGGAGGAATTGCTGACATCGTCGTGACCGCACAGCGTCGCGCGGAAAATCTGCAGCGCGCCGCAGTGCCAGTAACCGCGATCGGCGGCGAGGAATTGGTCAAAGCCGGGGTGACTGGCCCTGAATCGCTCAACCGTCTGGTGCCCGCACTGGTGGTCCAGCCTACGGGACTTTCGACAAGCTTCTTTATCCGCGGTGTCGGTGCAGCTGCCTTGAACTCGTTCCAGGAAAATGCCGTTTCATTCAGCGTCGGTGGCGTGTTCTTCGCCCGCCCGACCGCGCCCGCCGGCTCATTCTTCGATCTGGCGCGTGTCGAGGTCGTCAAGGGGCCCCAGGGCACTCTTTATGGCCGGAATGCCACCGCGGGTGCGATCAACCTTGTCCCGGTCGCTCCCACTTTGGGCGCAGTGACCGGCAGCGCCTTTGCCGAATATGGAAACTACGATTCCAAGAAGGTTTTCGGCGCCATCAACCTGCCGCTTGGATCGATCGCGGCCCTGCGCCTCTCGGGCCAGTACACCCAGCACGACGGGTATCTCTCCGACGGATACGACGACGAAGACGGTCGTGCGGTGCGCGGTCAGCTGCTTATCCAGCCCAGCGACACGTTCTCGCTGCTGGTCGCAGGCGATTACTACGAACAGCGTGGGCGCGGCATCGGCACGGTTCTCATTCCTTCCCCGCAGACCCCGGGCGCTCCGGATCCGGACCTGAGGATCGGCGCGTCCGATCCGCGCATCCTGGCCCTGCTCCAGGCCCGCACCCTGACCACGTTCAGCACCCCGCCTTTCTCGAATTTCCCGGAAGCAACCCGGCTGGCACTTATCTCCTACCCCGGAACCGATGGCTACATCCGCAGCAAGTTCTGGGGCGCCTCGGTCACCGCCAACGGCGACATGGGCTTTGCCGACCTGACCACTATTCTGGCCTACCGGAAAAGCCAGCCCAACACCTTGACCTATTCGCCCGGCTTCCCCGGCCGCCAGATCGAGGACAACGACCAGATGACGGCCGAAGTCCGGCTGGCATCGAAGCCCGGCGCCAAGCTGGGCTATGTTCTGGGCGCCTTCGTCTTTGACGAAAAGCAGGATGCGTTCAACAACTTCTCGCAAGGTTTGCTGGCGGATACGACCTACCGCCCCCGTCTGCATACGGGCAGCGAGGCGATCTTCGGTCAGTTAACCTACAACCTGACCGACACGCTGCGGCTTGTTGCGGGTGGCCGCTACACGATCGAACGTAAGTCGATGAGCGGCGACACGAAAAACTCCAGCTTCTTCGTTCCGGTCGCCCCGTTCGTCCCAATTTCGGGCCATCTGAGCTACAAGGAGCCGACCTGGAAGGGCGGCGTGGAATTCGATGCCGGGCCGCATTCACTGCTCTATGCGTCGGTGGCAACCGGTTTCAAGGCTGGCGGCTTCTACCCGTCCGCGGGGACCAACACCTATCTGCCGGAGCGGCTTACCGCCTTCACGCTCGGTTCGAAAAACCGGTTCCTCGACAACAAGCTGCAGTTCAACATCGAAGCCTTCTACTGGAAATACCGCGACCAGCAGCTGACCTACGTCGGCCCGGTTGAAAGCACTCCGGGCAACTTTGCCCAAGCCGGGGTGACGGTCAATGCCGGTAAGGCGCGCATGTATGGGTTTGAGGCCGACCTGGTTCTTCGGCCGACCCAAAAGGATACGTTGGGCGTCACGGTGCAGTACCTGAACTCCAAGTACGACCGCCTCGTTTACAACGCCATCTCGTCCAGCGGTGCACCTCTTCTGACCAATTGCGCCGTCGCGAATGACACGCGCGTTGCCACGCCTCCGACCCGGTTGTTCATCGTCGATTGTTCCGGGCGGCCGGGCCTCAATTCGCCCGAGTGGACCGTCAATCTGAATTATCAGCACATGTTTGAACTGGGAGCGAATTACGAGCTGACCTTCGGCGCCCGGAGCCGGATCGAAAGCTCCTCGTGGATAAACTTCGACTACCTCGATTTCCAGAAGCGTTCGGCGTTCACCAATTCCGACGCCTATCTGACCCTGGCCAACCGGCCGATGCGCTGGTCCATCACTGGTTTCGTCAGCAACATCGAGAATTCCACGGTCTATCAGGGTGCCCTCACCCGGCCGATCATCAGCGCCACGCTGTTCTCGCTCAGGCCGCCGCGGACTTACGGTGTAAGGGTCGGCGTCGACTTCTGACCGTTCGGGGCACGGCGAGATGACTCGCCGTGCCCCTTATTTGTATTCGGCAGAACTGCGTGAAAGTGAGATGGACGATGCTGCTTTACCATCACCCTTCTTCGACCTGCAGCCAGAAGGTCCGGCTGGTCCTTCATCACAAGAAAATCCCCTTTGAAGAACACCTGATCGATCTTCTGGCCGGAGATCACCTGACGCCAGATTATCTCGCCCTGAACCCGAACGGGGTGGTTCCTACGCTCGTCGATCAAGGATCGGCGGTCTTCGACAGTTCGGCAATCACCGAATATCTGGATGACATTCATCCCGAACATCCCGTGCGGCCCTCTGCCCCCTTGGCCCGGGCGCACATGCGTGGCTGGTGCCGCTACATCGACGAGGTGCCAACCGCGGCGGCGCGAGTTCCGTCCTTCAATCAGTTCTTTGCCCGTAATTGGGCAAAGGCAACCCAAGCGGAACGGCAACGGCATGCGGATCGTTTACCGGTCAGAAAGCAGTTCTTTCTGAAGATGGGCCCGCAGGGATTCAGCGCGCAAGAAATGGAAGCCTCGCTGGAGCAATTGGCCAAGTGCCTGATGCGCATGGAAAAGGCGCTCGAACAGACCAGGTGGGTGGCCGGCGACAGTTACAGCCTCGCCGATGTCGCGCTCACCCCCACGATCGTGCGCCTTGAAGATCTGGGGCGGAAAGAGATGTGGGCCAGTTTACCTGCCGTAACCGATTGGTACGAACGCATTGTCAGGCTTGACAATTTTTCGCCCACCTTCGCGGAGCCGGCACGCATCCTCCATCGTCTGACACCCGAAGGTTGATTTAAGCGCGGGAGAACGCCACCACGAGGCTACTTCTGGGCTGCAAGGCTCAACCACAGCGCGATTTGGGCCGGACGCGCACATCCGCAAACTTGACCCCGCGCCGGCTCATTCGTACCTGCCCAATAAAATGGACATTGCACCGAACCTGTCGATGCATGCTTCCCCGGCTCAATGCGGAGCCGACCGGTCACCCTCGCTCGGTCCACCACACCGGCCACTGCACCTTGTCGTGCGGATGGGTCACGCTCCACACCTCGCGCTGCTCCTCTGGCGTCAGGGCCCGCTCGCCAAGCCGGTCAAGCGCCGCCTGAACGATCCACGGTCGCAGTTCCCAGCGCACGCGTTCCTTGCTGAGCGGGTTGCGCTTGATCCCCAAGCCGAGCTCCCTCAGCACCACCCCAACCCCGTAACAGATAATCACAATGCGGGTTATCTGCTGGCCATTTGCTGATGGCCGGCTGATGCGCGCGGTCTCGATGGCGGCGAGCGAAGCACGGGCGGCCGCGCTGTCGCCCTGCAGGCCCTTGCGGGTCAGTTGCAGAATAAAGGCTTCCGCCGCAGTGACCCGGCGCTCGCGGCCGTTTTCACGGATCGTGACCATCTGGCCGAGCACAGTATCATAAGGAATCTCGCGGTGACGGCTGCGCGGCCGCCCGCGCGGATTGCCGCTGCGCCCTTTGACGAACCGCGTCGCTGTGGGCGGGCACTTATACCCGGCTGGGGCGTCCCTGTCCGCGCTCACGCCCGCTTGGCCCGCGGCCAGCGCAGCGTTGCCGGGTCGAGGGTATAACGGGCAACGTCTTCGCGATCCTTGTCGCTGAAGCCGCGCCGCCCCGGCCGGCTGATTGCCGCCTGCGCAGCCCAGTTGGAGCTGTCAGTCTAATGATAACTCGTCTCCGCCAAAGGGGGGACGATGAAACCGATATCCTACAAGCGCCACCGCTTTCCGCCCGACAC